>Ga0065711_1033507_pt1 | contig 25371 bp, 13 predicted proteins | sample Hoacrofraction12_FD_59098 | JGI IMG/M metagenome (GOLD analysis project Ga0065711, IMG submission 59098) | Hoatzin crop microbial communities from Cojedes, Venezuela - Epithelial fraction 12 v2 (version 2) | ecosystem: Host-associated > Birds > Digestive system > Esophagus > Crop | place...
CTTCCCTCTGAGGGTGACGGAGCACTGGAACAGGCTGCCCAGGGAGGTTGTGGAGTCTCCTTCTCTGGAGATATTCAAGACCCACCTGGACAAGGTCCTGTGCAGCCTGCTGTAGGTGACCCTGCTTCGGTGGGAGGGTTGGACTAGATGACCCACAAAGGTCCCTTCCAACCCCGAACATTCTGTGAGTCTGTGATTCTGTGAAGAACGGAGCTTGAGGCCAGTCTCTGCCTGGGAGCAGGACTCCAGCCTGAAGGTCCTCTCTCATGGGAGAGTATCTGTTGTGAAGCTACAAGACAGAGAACTGTGCCACTGCTTGGCTGGGAGCAGCGTATCTACGGGAGAAGGGAGAATGGCCCAGCAAGCAGAGGTGCTGATGCAGGAGCAGGATGGTTATCGCCAGGGCTTTAAGACACAGCAGGGCAATGGATGTGTAAGCCTATGGAGCCCACCCCAAACCGATCCCACCTGCAGTGACCTTAGCCCCCTCCAAAGAAGGCTGTCGCGTTAGGAATAACATGAATTTACCCCAGCCTAGAGATAATCTATTGTGCAGGATCACATATATGGCATGATTCCCATCTATCTTCCATGCACACGTAAGAAAACATGGTCTGTGTTTTAAAAAGCTCTAATATATGATTTTTGGCATAGTGCCTCCTTTCCTCACTGTGGGCCAGGCTCTGAGTGCCTAAGCCTCCTTGGGAGAAAGAGAAGAACTGAGAAAATGTCAAAACATGAATGTGAAACGATACAACCACCCCCTCAGTCCATACGCACCCTTGAGAGAAACTTACAGCTCAGACAGCAAAAGGCTCTCTCTTGCACCTTGGTGTGGCAGCTGAACCACTGACACCTCTTTTCTGGTCATCCAGACAGATCTCCAGGCAGATAAACCTCTGTACTTGTAGCAGGTAGTTGTCTTCCTACCTCAAACCTCCTGCCAAGTCTTTCCAGAAACCTCAAACTCGTTACCCCAAACTTGACTACCCAAAGCTCCAGCTCTGCTGCTGATAACCCATACAGTATAATTAGGCACAGTCATATTGAAAGCTGAAAGTGTGGGAGTAGTCTAGAATAATGTTAATTTGCTATCAGGACAGAGCAGGCGCTAATGGAGAGACGGTGTTATTCACTGTCATACCAACTCATGTAAAAACCTTCCTCCACTTCAGTAATGCTTCCAGGAGGTTGCCAGCAGCCACGCTTGCTGAAGGACTGAAGAGCTCCAGCTCACGCTTTCTAGAGTTGTAAGAAAGGTTTACTGCTGATAAGGGAATAAAGCCCTCACCTCTTCTACCTGGTACACACAGGAGGGACAAGGAGTCTCCCACAGGGTGATAGAACAATGTTGTAGAGGGTTAGCAAGCTGGAAGAATGCTGCTGGTGTTGCTATAAAAGCAAACTCAGATTCAAAGCCATGGAAAATCCAAGAGAGACTGTTTGGTGTTTATTCTACTTTAAGCAAATGGGCTTCTTCTGTTTTTATGAAGCCAAATAATTAATTTGGTGCTCTTTACAATCATTTTGCTGGCTTGGCAAAGAAAGGGGGAAGCCTCGCTAAATTATTCTTTCTCTTCTAAGCTCATTCTTTCAAAAAGAAAAACAAAAGGCAGCAGTTGAGATGAACAGCTAAAATTAGAGAGAGGTGTAATGTTATTAAAAGTGAGAAAATGACAGACATTTATTTCTAGTGGATATTTGATAAATAACTGCAGGCTTATCAGCTACCAGAATGATGAAATAAGTAATTTCTTCTCCTATCTGTTTATTGATGAGCAGATCCATTTTTCTACATCCTAACATCCAAGACACGCCACACAATATAAAAACAGTAAAGATGTCCCCTGCTCTTCTCTCACCCTCTTCCTGGTCTCATACATCTGGCAAGGAAAGCATGGCATGGTCTTTCTTATGCCAGTGAACAGAGGGCAGGGGAGCGACCACAGTCGAAGGGAGGAAATACATTAAGAAAAGTCCAACAAAGCAGAGCTTTCTGTTTTATACATTACTGTTGTGCAGTTACATTCTTTGCCTTTAACATCATGATATTTAGTACACGCCACAGGATCATCAGACTGCCTAATCTTGGGAGTATTGCTCATCTCCATCAGATCCTGTTGATTGTGAAAGATGTGCATCAATTGTCAGCTTTTTCAGAAGCTCTAACTACGGTCTGAATACACATACAAATATCAATCTTCCTATCTTACGTATCCATTAACATATTTGACTCACAGGCCATTAGACAACTCAGTACCAGATTAAAACCTCTCAAAGACTTCTGTAGTCAGTAAAACAGTACTGCTACTAAGCCATCATGTACCAGCTTGAATTCTAAGAGTTACGCTGGGTTTCTTCTCATTTGTGCACAAATACTTTTTAACCCTTTAAAAACATCTGTCAATGGTTGTGCCTATGCAACTGAGGCCAGATTGGAGCTCTGTAATGGGAATTTTCCACTAAATTGAGTTGGTAAGAATGAATCAAGGTACAAATGAGATCACTCTATAGGAAGAATTAATGGAAAACAGCTCTAGCAAAAATGTAATTTTAAATACAAATATAACAAGACATGGTGGTAAATATGCATGGACTGGGTCTAGGGTGAAATAGCTTTTCATAACAGTGAGTTATTAAAGTAAAATAGAAATTAAAATACTAAGAGAAATGTATTCACATGTTCAATGATTAAGAGCCTAAAATGAAGACTTTGCCAGTGTGATGAATTCTGCTATTCCTGGGAGAATTTGAGGGTCATGAAAGTTACTTTAGGGACCTGAAATAACCAGAATTATGACTCATCATTCAAACTGGCATGAGCTTACAGCATCTGGATAAACACCATGCATGATTTTAAATATGTGTCATGGGCAAGAAGTGTAATGTGTATAAATACATCAGATTACAAAGTCGCATCACACAGAATCACAGAATATTTGGGGTTGGAAGGCACCTCTGGAGATCATCCAGTTCAACCCCCTGCTCAAGCAGGGACACCAAAAGCAGGTTTTCCAGGACCATGTCCAATCAGGTTTTGAACATCTCCACGGATGGAAACTTCACAAACTCTCCGGCCAACCTGTTCCAGTGCTCGGTTGCCCTCACAAGAGAAAACATGTTTTTCTGTGTTCAGATGGCACTTAATGTTTTTTAATTTGTGCCCACTGCCTCTTGTCCTGTCAGTGGGCACCACTGAGCAAAGCCTGGCTCCCTTCTTCATTCTCTCCCATCAGGTGTTTAACCAGATGGATTAGGTCCCTCTTAGCCTTCTCTTCTCCAGGCTGAACAGTCCCAGCTCCCTCAGCCTCTCCTCGTAAGAGAGATGCTCCAGTCCTTAAATGATCTTTGTGGCCCTGTGCTGGACTCACTTCACAAAGTCTGTATTTTTTCTTGTACTGGGGAGCTCAAAATGGGACACAGTGCTCCAGATGTGAGTAAAAATGAAATTTTTTTGGAATGGTACAGTGTCATGTAGATGGGACAATGGACAACATCCAAGGAGGAAATTATTCATGGACTTGAAACAATTCTTGTATGAAAACCAATGACAAAAGATAATAAGTCACCATTGGCTGTAGGAAGTTTCACGTTACTAAAACGATCACTTCTGTCTTTCCTGAAGTTACAATAAAAATATAATCCTATAACATAGGCAGTAATTTAGATGTTTTCCTGATACACAGTTTTATTTGATCTTGTTGGATTCTACAGGGAGTAGAACAGGATGTTCTGAAAAATGTGCCAGACAGGTCTCGAGAGACTTCATTATAAAGCAACACTAATACACTATACCAATCATTACTAAAAAAAATAAAGCCCTAAGTTAGGTCAAAATGACTGTATTTCAGAATGTAATTTGTAAGTCACCTCAGGAAAAGGTGGGAATAGGAATGTGACAGAAGTGTCTGTGGCTTGGAAATGGAATGGAAGCACAAACTGCACCCACAAGGTGGTGAGACACAGAACTGAAGATGCCTGCGAAAGTCATTTTGAGACACATAGTTTTGTAAAAGCAGTTTTCTTTGGCTCTTCAAAGCAAGCGACAGGTGGAAGGTCCTGCTTAATTTCAGAAGTTCCAGTTCATGGAAGAAAACTGTAAATGTGACCCAAACTAAAGCTCAAAAATATAAATCAAAGGAAAAAAAAATCTTATGATTTTGTCTGAAAGTAATTTTGTGATTTTGGAGGTGTGACTCATGATTAGCACAGGCAAGGCTGCTGACTGCTTTAATACAATAAATTGACTATTTGCAAGCTGGTACACTAAGTCACAGTCATATCAATGATGAACATAACACGAATATTAATGAACAGTTGTCCTGATAATTCACTCAGACACAGTACCTTGACAGGATGCTATTACACTGTTTAAGAAGAGCCCTGAGCTGGGAGCTGTGCAGAGTAATACAGAATGTCTCTCAAGGATGACTGTGGAGACAGCACGGCAGTTTGAGCGATGCCCGTTAAAGAGCTGTGCATATTTGCGACCACACAGGCAGTTATCACCGGTGACAGCATCAGCTCTTCCCTGCCCCATCCCACTCACCCAAGCGGCCACAGGGGAGCAACCAGAGAGATGCATCTACTCCCGAGCACCGGGACCACCACGACTAGGAATGACTCCTTGCATGAAATCTAACAATATAGGCACGTGGATTAAAAGGCAGGCACGGCACACCGAATTGAGCTGTGTGTCCTGGAGTAGAAGGTCCTCAGGCTCCACTCAGAAAAAGAGAAAAAAACAGCAACGAAAAAGTTTTCCCATTGGGCAGCCTGGAGAACCTCAGCTACTGACACGCAGGTGTAGACAACTAAGCTGTGCCACCCATCAGTGTGGGATGCCTGCCACAGGCTGACTGAAAGGGGTGACTAAACAGGGTCTGCTGCAGGGCTGCTACACACCCAGGTGCTCCAAGGAACCAGGCAGCACAGGTCTCCTTCCCAAAGGCCCAGCTCCCATCTGAGAGCTGACGCTAGGGAGCATGTGATGCCCGCCTTCTTTCGTCTCTTCCCATTTCTTCCTTTCATTGCACTCAGTATTTATAACACAGCTTCTTGCTTTATTTTCAGGTTTAGTGGTAGCTGTCTCAGTCTAAAACTTATCTGAGAATTGATTTTACACCACATTTAATGGTGGCTACACAATTGCTTTTCATATGGAATGGGTCAAAATCTTGTATTCCAGCCCCTGATGCTTTCTTTTTTTTCTGTTACGGCTGGTATAAATATCCGCTGCAACAGGACTAGCACAACAGATCAGGAGGATGTGCTGGGATCACATTTAAAAATCTGAAATATCCTGGGACCTCCCTGACCCTGTGTTAGTCTTTGTAGGCCAGGCATATGGTAATTCCAAACCAGTCGGCCAGTTTGAGCACTGTACTAACATTTAATGAACTTTGAATTTGCAATCACAATATTAGGCATCTATATTAACGGCTTCATTAGAAAAAGCAGCATGGTCATGAGGAAGATGTTAGAGATTTAATTTACTTTTTGCAAGGCAAACAAAAGTATCCTCCAAAGTGTGACTGACACCATTACTCACTTTGTATAGTATCTTACTCTCTAAGCAATCTTGATTGCAGTGGTCCACTCATTTTGCAAGCTGCCGCTTAATATCAGCAAAGCTAATGCGATCAGCTCCTCAGGAATATCACTGGTGTTTCTTCAGAGAAATGCAGAGTGAACTTTAGAAAAAACTCCATTTGATCTTGTGGGCACACCTAACATCACAGAACGAAACCGTGACCTCATGGCAACCAACAGACGTTCTTCCCACCCACTGGAGTGGCACCAGGAACTCACCCATCACAGCCAGCTTATCTGCTGAGCTACCATTTAAAGCATCCTCACTTCTACATCAGTATGACCTGAAACTAGCCAAGAGCGATTGGGACTACTCACAGAACTAAGTATATACCTTTGTTTCTGAAACCGGTCCCTTAATGAAGACATTTATAACTCTCAGAAGTACTGCCACATTAATAACACTGTGCGAATGTGTAATCAATAGGTATGTAGAGATACCAGGCTGAAATATTACTATTCAAACACTTTAATACTGCTCTGAGATTGCAATCACTAGAAGTTATTCCCTGCGCCAGAGGTGCAGTCATCTAAAACTCAGAAGCGGGATTATAGACTCCTGCCACGGGTCGCAGTTCAGCCCCGTACTTAAGAGAGGGGGACAAAACCTCCTGAGGCCATCGGTCCAGACTGCACAGCCTCAGTGACGATGCGAGGAGCCTCTCTGAGGTGAGCTGTGGCTTATGAGGCACCGCTGTTTCACCAGCTGCCTGCTCCAGCACTCAGGCGCGCGTCCCCTCGTTGGGAACCAGCCCCTTCCAGTCACAGAGACCCAGGCCCAAAGGTGCACACGGTCTCGTCTTCCTTGCATGCAAGTAAAACATGTCCTTATCTACAGCCTTCAGCCGATCTGTTTTAGTCCTCTGCTTTGGGAGATTAACCTGAGCCTAAAAATATCTGCTTCTCTCCCCTGATTGTAAGAGGGTGAGAGTGATCAGCTCAGCTGTATATATTTACTCTGCAGAAATATAAATCTAGGAGGGAGGAATCCCAGCTTTGCTGACAGATTTACAGCTGGGATGCTTTCAGCAAGATGACTAGCTGCTAGCACAGGCTGGCCATGAGGAGATTTTCAGTGGATATGATGTGGGAACGGGGGAAAAAACAGAAGGCCCTTCAGGCTTTCCTTCTTCCCACTCCTCCTTCCCTCTCGTTTCTTCATGGGGGACAACATGAAATGAGTGTTTCCTCTGAAGAAGCTTGCTGAGCCGGGCTGCAGCGGCGCGAGATGGCAGCTCTGGCTAGCTCGGTTCTCTCCATAGGGGAGGGGGCCCACGCGGGATCTGGCAATTTAGAGGGAGGACTCCCCGCCTCAGCGGAGACTGAGGTGTCACGAAGGAGCTGCCAGACTGGAGACTGAAATCCAAGTTTGAGCAGTGTCTTGCAGCTTCCCCCTGCCCCCCCCAAAAAACCCCTAGGCAAGTCATTTTGTCATTAATGTACTAGAGTGGCACTGGGAGGCTCTAATTGAACCTAGGGACCCATAACGACAGAGGCAATAAAAGCAGGTAATGAACCACTCTATCTCTGCTCAGAAGAGACTGTAATTGCTCTTTGCTTCCTTTATCCCCACCTGCAAAATGCAGGCGGCAGAGACCTACCAACCTCACGCCAGCGCCATGAGAATGGTTACAGAAATGTTTATGAAATCCTTACAAGCCATGGAAACAGCCACCTTAGAAAATAACAGCCATTAAAAACCTGGCTTGTAAAGCAGAGGAGTAGTATTTACCCATTTGTCCCATTTGCAAATGATACCCCATTTGCCAGTGGCATAAACCTGTGATCCGCGGCTGGCGACCGTAAGCCCTTGCTGTGCCTTTTGGGGCATTAATGGACCCAGCAATGTCTTCGCAGGTTTGCACCCAAGGGTCATCTGAAAGCTGAAGTACATTAAGCATGGAGTCTCTGTGTGTTGTTTTCTACCACTGACAACTCAAATCAAATCACTGTTTTCCTGTAATCAGGCAGTTGCAGAGCCTTTAAATTTAGGCTGAAACCTCCAGAGTGGGAAATGAGCACTGATGTTTGTACCATCAGCAAAGCACCTGGATCTCCACGCCACTCCGCCACGGCCGTGTCTAGACCTCTTTCAGGCAAGATACAAAAAAAACCCACCACTGAGCATGGCCACACCAACTCCTTCCCCTGCCTGAACTTCCGTTTCCTTGAGCTGGGAAACACCACCAGTAGAGCTTATTCCCCCCCAAAAGCCCGATGTGCGTGGGCCATGGCCGCTCGAGGGGCTCTCTGCAGCTGCCACAAAAGCTGCCGCCGGCACCCCTGGGGAGCACTCCTTCATGATACGAAAAGGGGTTTTGTTAAAGGTGATCTTGCCTGCGTGGTGGCTGCTCGGGGCTGGTGGGGAGCCAAGCCCTCGGCCGTGGCACGTCGGCAGAGTTTGCAGCCAGGGGTCAGCGCTGGCTGCGAAATGGGTGCTGAGGACAACAGCTTTTTGGGAACATGTGGCAAACGCCCTGGGCAAGCAATTGTTCATTCTGACCTCCTTTTTTCGCTTTGTTAGGAACCCAAGGGTGAAAAACTCAGTGGCTTCTAAACAAGGGGTGCCGAGCAACTGACCCAGAGCTGGGCAGCGCTTCACAGCAAAGCAGTCACACACCCAGAGGGCCGGATGGTAGCAAACGCCACATTTTTGATGTATTTTTAAAATTATCTCAGTGCAAGCAGTAACCATGTATAACAAAGTCTTCGAAAAGTTAATTAACAACAGCAACTGCAAATGCTTAAAATGGATACTAGCACAGTTTCTCCAGCGTTTTCTGGAAAGTCCTGCACGTGTGTCATATTAACAGGCCAAGGAAAAATGACTGATCTGATAATTATAGGGAGCTTTTAGAAAGGGCCCTTTTCCCTTTGGTCACACTGAAAGGTGCCACTTCTATGGAAAACCTGCCAGACGAGTGAGAAGAACATTTTGCAAGTTCTGATGCAGACAAGGGTCCCATAACAACAGCTGCTGCAGAAACCCGCACATTGCAGTCCGGGCCCAGAACCCTATGTTTTCATTTCTAGGTAGATTCCTGTTCAGAAAGCTTCCTAGACCTGTGAAATACTTGAATATTACAGTATTTTCTCTTACGCCCCATGCTTGCTGAATCTCCTGCCCTTCGGGAGCTCCACGCTGCATTGCTCCACAGTGATGTGGGACTCAATGCAAGGATGAAGCTGCTGGCAGCACCAACTGCTCCAAACGCTGGACTAGAGAGGTGTCCATATTGCTATGGATGCACGTCTGACATGAATACAGGCTATGTTGCACCACCCGTGAGAGGGCTCAAGTATCTATTGGTATAACTCATTCCACTCAATGCAGGAGGAACAACACAGCTCATACAAGATTCTTGCAGAAATGGTAAAGTTGTCTCCGTACTGAAGAGGCCTATTGACTTTTATGAAGAACCTTTGAAAAATGTGACTTTCAGCGGAAATAGCTAAAATAGTACCTAGGAGAGATACAAAAGCTTGCCACCAACATAAATAATACCTAACTAATCTATAGCAGTGACTATTTCTTCTGAATAAAATACAACAAAAGTATGTATTTCTGAGCTAGTGATGTAGAGAAAAACAGACTTCTAAGTTACTCTGACTAGGGTACAATATATTCATCTACATATGAGCTAGTACTGCAGAAAAATAAGAACTTCTAAAATATGATTCAGCTCATCCTTAAGCATTTATCAAAAACAGTTTTAATGAACCACACTACAAAATTACTTCTATCCTTTCAGTGGCCATAAAGGGAGTCTAGATAACTACCTGTGACATTTTTGTCTATCTAAAATTGTCACAGACCCATCTTGTCCATTTTCCAAGGCACTGCTGTCAATGCAAGCCTTCTGATATGGACCAAACTACCCTGCTCATTCTGCAGCAGAGCATTTCTGCATCCCACCATAGTTAAGTGTCACAGCAGATCTGGGGGACCCTCATGGCTCTAGTGAACCCCTATGACTTTGAGTGTGTTTCAGTCAGGAGTCTGTGTATTAAGGACTTCTGGACTAAAAGATTTCCTTTTTCAAAGAATGCAGCCCCTTGACTAGTCACATGTCCACAATTTCAAGGAAACTAGAGGCAAATAACAGCAATACTGTCAGGTGGTCTCCACCTCCTCCACTCATTCTAAGGGTTGTACGGAAAATTAGTTCAGGCTAGATGCCTATGCTTTACTAGCTAAACTTAAGTAAAATTACACCCCTGATCCAAGCTAGTTGTCTAGACTGCCTGTCTGATGCTGCCACAATCATCTCTTTCATCGTGTCTGGAGACCTAGCTTCTAAACAGTTAAAAATTCAGGGAGAAGAATTCCAACCAAAGTGGTGGTTAGTAACTGATGGTAACATGGGGCAGGGGGAGTGAGCAGAGAAATACATCAAATATTTCAGAAATACCATATTTTAGTATTCACCTAGCTTCACCTTATTTTAGTCATTCAGATGTTGATTGCAATGGAAGTGTCTAAGTAAGCAGATAAAAACCTTTGGAAAATGTAAGAGAAGACATTACATGAGCAAGCAGCACGCCTCCCTTGACTTCAAGGAAAGCTTCCACACACTGCATAAAGGCTAAACCTATCATTTCTATATTAACTGGTTTTTGCCTTAAATTGCAAAATCACAACTTAGTCTTGAACTTGGCCGCTCAGTATTTCACAGCAAACTTTCCTGGCTTTCTCCATGTGCCCTTTCATAAAGAAGGCACTACAACTTTTGAGCAGAGTCAACAAGCTGTGCTGCCGGTCTCTGCTCTCGGCAATGGACTCGCTGCTCTCAGGAACAAGCAGAGGACGCAGCCTCTCCTGGCCAGCTGACACAGATGAGTGATAGAAAAGCTCTGCCTCTGCATGTGAGACTGCAGTTCAGCTCTTCCTAGAAGCAACCCAGGAAAGCCTAACAAAGAGCCATTTCCCCTTTTCAAAGTCTCCTAAAGTTAACATTTGCCTTTATTTACTATTCATTTAATCATATTCTTATACAAGACTTTTACCCACAGGTTTTGCAAGGCTGAATACATGCTTTACCATATTTTACTAAACCACAGTTACAGTCTGTTTGGAGCGACTCTGTTTTGAAGTTCTCCCTCCCCACCTGCAGTTCTCCTGCAGCTTCACAGGTGCTAACTGGGGGAAGCACAAAATCAAGAAACTCCCTGTAGGTGCCTTCACCTCAGTGCTATCTCAGTTAATTCTCTGCATTATAAAGAAACTTCACCATAAGAGGAATTTTCTTAAAACACTTTTTTATTGGAGAAATTTCTCAGCGGCTGTAGGTACATGGATAGTTGGTGAACAGTGAGTGTCTTAACATTAAGTGTTGCAATAAAATCCTGGGATACTGGTGAAGTTACTGTCTCCTCATTACTCTGACTTCACCAGCCGCCTTAGAGGAAAATAGTTTGGGCATGTCTCCTGCTACAGAAATAGCCTGTGCACTTTCCTTTATCAAAGATCGCAGCAGACACCGTGACTCAGTTTGAGCTGTTAAAAAGGAAGACGTACATAACAGTGTTAACTACTTTCTTCACACACTACAAATTTTACCTAGTGCTGTTTTCTCACAAGCAGTCAGAAAATTCCCTTTTTGATCTAGAGTGATCAATCTTCGCCATCTATGTGGCCAAATTGAATTCATCGGGATTAAACGCCAGGCCTGTTTTTCCCCTGCTCGTGAGCTATGGGACCTCTTTATTTTCAGAATATTCACGAGACTCCCTACTTACTCTAAAAATAGTAGAGTTTTTTTTGCAGCCGAGTGACTAGTGGGCAGCAGATTCATGCTTTTATCTGTTCCACAATACAAGATCTGATAACTGCATGTACTCAGACACTGTGCCTTCAAGAGACAGCTGCCATAAATAGACTCCACCTTACAGTATTTGACTTTGTCAAAGCGCTTGTTAACGTTCACTAATAGCAGTTAACTAATTCATCTTGAGGCAACCCTGTGAGCTGGGTAAAACTGATATAATTAACGCATGAGTAAAACGAGATTTAGGAGTTAAGTCAGTTGCATGGGCAGAGGCCTTCATGGTCTAGTGGATTAGACATCTGCCTCTCTAACCAAAGAAGTTGAGTCTAATCCTTTTTCTGACATTGATTTGCTGTGTGACCTTACGAAAAGTCAATTAACTTCTCTGCCTCAGTTGCCCTAGAGATAATGATGCTTACCTACCCACTGACACATGGGTGTTTGGAAACTGTATGAAACAATACTTTTAATGTACTCCTAAGGCCTATCAGTGGAAGAGGTGAAACATTAAAGCTTCCTAGCTTGAATGTCCTTCCTGCCTTATCTAACTCCTCCCCACACCAGAAATAGCTTGGGGATAAGGAGGAATTTCTTAGGCTAAGATGCTGCTAGCAAAACTGTGGCTGGCATCAGGAATTTTCATCAGATCCTGTTTGACCAGCAAATTTATTTAGAGTACTGGTCAGCACTAGAACTGCAATGGAAAGTTTACTTTAAACTCGGCCATGGAAGAAACAAGCAGCCTTCCCATGCTAGCGTGAGCTAACGAACAGACTGCCGCGGCCACCCCCACTGAGCACCCCTGGTTCAAAGGGAGTGGAGCCTGTTTGCAGAGACCCGAGAGCCTGCGCTCCTGCACCATCTCCAGTTCCCTTCTACCTCTAAATGAGATTCCTGTGGGGTGATTTCTACAGGTGGCCTTATCACTAGCAGGGATGCAAGCCTGGAGGGATGGTACCAGTGTACACGCACCTGCTGGAATAGACCCAAATGACCTTGCCATATCTGAGCACTGGGGCGTTGTACTTAACAGGAGGAAGACTAAAACCCCCTCTGTTCAGTTCATTAGAAGCCATCCTAGAACTTCTGGCCTCTAGCCAGCATAGCTTTTCATGCCATGCCATAGGGCACTAAGAAGTATTACTTCTGTAGCTGGCATCTGAACTGCCGGGCAGGTATCCCAGCTGGTGGTGTGTGCATGTAACTTAACATCCCTTTTGCCATATTTGACCTTGCTTTTAATTATTTCTACAAAACATTCTGTTGCTACGTATAATGCTGCCTAGGCCCATAAAATCTCCCACAATTCTAACATAGCAAGGAACCAGTCAAACGGGACATAAGAATTCAACTTTTACCTTTATTTCTGTGAGCAAGGTCAACGTTCCTTCTCTTTAATAGTAAAGGAAATGTCAGGGCTTTTTCTCTTTTGCTTGCTGAATTACACAAAGTGCAGTGAACGCTCATGCAGCCAGAAAAATAACAACCTGCGCCTGCCTCTGCTGCAGCACCGGTCGCTTCTTGGCATCCTTTCTGCTGCCGATCCGCCCGTGCACCAGCTGCTTTGCTTCGCTGCCCTGCTCTCTCCACTTTCTGACCAGTTGGCACTCATCTCTTCTTCACCCTCCCAGCTCTACTGACAATGTGTTTAACATTTACTTTGATGCTATTCCTTGAGGCTTTTCAACATCCTTCTTGGAAAGAAGACCATTAAAAAGAAACCCTTTGGGGAAAGGCAGGGAGGAAAGCTAAAGCAGACAGGGCATGTGCTTGTGCATAATATACCCCTCTAAGCTTTGTCTTGCTGCAAGCCTGAAGATGACTTAATGCAAACTCATATTGCTGTAAATAGGGAATAAATATTGTGTTTTCCTAAAATTCATCTGGCTAATTCAATAAAGCCTGACTTATTGGCTGCTACATGTGCAAAGACCTGTATATTAAATCACAATAAATTACTAATGAGCTGTCAGGTCAGTAATTCAGATATTCCCAAGGCTGAAAGATTGTCTATAGCTTGTCCCTATATATTTATTTACTGTAAAGGCTACCAGTGTGGACTAGCATAAGTCAAATGGGTCCATGTCTATACACTGTGGAAGAACTCAAAGGTGACTTGCAGTAGCTTACAAAACATACTCTAGGACTGTATACCAAATGTGGCAAGGAGCATGAACTAAAACCGTGCTCAGCCCTCACATGCCTAAAATACAACTTTTCAGTGTCGTTTTTTTTCCGAGTTAAAATTACCTGTGTGCTAATAGGTGATTAACATGTAACACATTTGGCACAAGCAGGACATATAATTGCATTCAGACAGATTGTTGGGTTTTTTTCAATGCTATTAAAGACTGTGCTCCTCCTAAGCATTTGTAGCTTATCTAGTAATGCTGTCTCCTGCACTTGCATGTTTGTGGGATTTTTTTTATCTTACTATATGGAGAGTTAGAACCTGTACCTTACTGCATCTAGTCTACTAATGCATCGAAGCATCCATTTAACTTTAAGGTTGGCTTCAGTTCTCTGCTGCTGCAGGCTCTTTGTTTAAATATGTACCTTTTAGTTTTATATTGCATATTTTACAAGATTTCATAGAACTATCAAACATCCCAGTTCTATAGTCTGCACTAGAGATCAACAGATGTGACTTCAACTTTATCTATCAATACCGTAGAGAATATGTAATACCAGGAAGGACAACTTATTTTTCTTTTTCTTCTTAACTGTTCCCAGTAGCTTTTGTTTAACCTTCTATATAGATAATGACACTTTCCTGTGAGATATTTTCCCATTTTCAAGTTTGGAATGAAATAGGTGGTTTGCATATAATTTTTTAAGTTTAGTGTAAAGGTGTGCGGGCCTTCAGATTTATATTGGCTTTGCTGTAAATTAACGTTGCTGAAATAAATGGACACACCTGAATGTGCACTGTCCTTGTAAAATACTGGTGGCTATTCAGATGAAACTGGGCCTATCTGGATTGGAAGAGGGAAGGGAAATCAGTTCATCTTAAATTTGGTAATTTGGTAATCATTACTGTAAACAGTAATTTTACTTCTTAGTATGATCACTAGAAGACAATGCATAGCCAGTATTAAACCATGGCAGATACAGACAACAAAGGCAAAGCTTAATCTTGCTAGGATTAGTGGCTCTAAATCGATATAGCTGAAAAAACATTGAAAAATACTGAAGTTAGGTGGCCTCAGGGAGTAGCAAAATGCCTTGCCTGGTAATTTTCAAAAGTCTTTAGAGACACTGATTGCACCTGGAACCTCTGATTTGATTACCGAAATAAAAAATGTCTACTGTAGTAGCCTCATCTGTATTTTAATTAAGAGCTTTGTATTTAAATATAGCCATCTGATCCCCTGAGGTTATTTTTAAAATAAGCTTCTGGCAAGGCAGCAGTGTGGTGTATTAGAGGCTTGGAATTGAGGAAGAATCATCGTTCAGCATACAGTTTAGAATGATGTGTGCATATATACAAATACATGCGTATGCAACATCATGTAACAAGATACAGGACTGGATTTATTAAAGCCAAATGGAAAGATATTTCCTCTTTTAATATTCTAGATCTCCTCTATTATATGTGATGTAGAGATATTGCACTGCAGTCTGATTCACATAAATACCACAATAGCACATCAATCTGATACCGTCCAATAAAAGCTCCATTTTTTATACAAATGTAAAACCAAGCTATCAGCTTAGCTGTCTGCATCTACTACTCCAACAGCGGCTGTTACACTTGATGTGGATATAGAAGATGTACCAGCCATCAGCTCACCGTTTATCACGGAGTGTGCAAGCGTGAGCTGAAAAGTAGCAGTGCCAGATAAAGCACGCTCATGGAAAATGGGCAGCAGGGGAGCAGCAGGGGTGGCAGACTGGGGGTGCTGATGAGCAATGTCAAAAGGGAAGGGGTGGGGATATGGCAAACGATTCACACAAGACATGCCTGAACCTGAAAAGCCAGATAACAGCAGATTTTTTCAGTTCTTATTTCAGAAGAGAACTTACAGCTTCCAAATTTTAATGGGCAGGCATGTGCATCCATGGGGAAATCTTCAAGCTGCATGGGACATTCAGCAGAGATGGTCAATCTGTAGGGGAGTAAAAACAAAATACGTTATATTTTTTTGATGCCTTCCCTTTAAGCTTCTTGCTGCAATATATGAGTGCTGACACAAGCAAGCTTTTCCTGAAAGCTCCTCGCTCCTGTTGAAACCACAGCAATCCCGGGTTAAACCGAATGAGAGATAAGCTGGGTAGACCACTGTGGGTGCATGCTGTAGGCCTTATCTAGTAATGCTGAGACACATGAATTGTTTTGATTTATGTCAGGTGTTACAGTAAGATCATTCTTTCTTATTAGTATGTGAAGGAACTCCTCTGCTGGAGGTTCTGCCACGCACCTTCTTTGTATCTGCTTTCTGTAGATGCTGCAACTGGACAAGGAATTTGACTCCTGTGTATAGCACTGTTACAGACACAAAGAAGCATTGACTTTATACACAGATCTAACTTTTTAAATACCTAAAAATAAGTATTTATAAATAAATGAAATTATATAAAATAAATATTTAGATCTATATAAGCACCATATATAAAAGCAAATACACATATATGTATGACTTTATACAGCAGTACAGTTAGTTTTTGCCGAAATGACATGGTATTGGGGAAGTCCAATTGTGAATTACCCCGACACCTTGTCAGGTAAAAACAACAGGGTCATTTTCCCCAGCACATTGCCTGGGGAAACAATTCTATCCTGGACCACCCTGACACTATGTGGAAATTCTTGAGCTATAGTGGACATATGAGTAGGGAAGGAAAAACTCTTAGAAAAAATTGGACATAACCTATGGATGTTCTGTATGATTGACATATCGAGCTCAACACAAAAAAACAGTCTGAGGAAATTTCTGAGCAGTGCAGTATCAGTTCTACTGATATCAAATATACCAAGAGAGCCAAAGCTTACATTTCCAGGTGCACGCAGCAGATAGCACAATGAGAACATGGTTTTGATTAGGCCATTTTGATATGTGCGTAATACAGATGGTTTGCTCAGGATAGTGAGGATGCAAATTTCCTTTTACATTATGAATATCCTTATGGCTTTCTCATTTTATGCTGCTATTCCACCTCGCAGGCGACAGACCAGAGACATTCAGAGCCTCACAGACTGCCTGGTGCTGGGGTGACGCAGAGCTCTCCTGGAGGGCAGCCTGGTTCCTCACCAAACTGCTGCCTGGGGGGAAAAAATCTGCCAAGAAATCCACAACACCCAACTTCCAGAATGCAAAAGTACCCTTTCCTATCACAACAGCCACACGTAGCCATACTCCCTGGCTACATATACTCATCACTTCATATTACGACACCAAAGTGAGTATCCCTGCTACAAGAATTCCTATCCAACGGGATCGTAAAGGGTAACAATCTGTCCGTGTACAGATGGCACAGCGTTCAGCCAGTCCAATTCAATACAACACAATGATGCCTTGCCGGGGCACTCTGGCTACATGCACAACAAATTGGGGGAAACAGCTCCACTCCCTGCCAACGCACAGAAATTCTGGAGCTTTACCAACAGCTGGAAATGGCAAAATAAGCACAGAGAAATGCTATAGTATCGTTGGCTAGAGATCACATCATGAGGATGGGCTGGGAAACAGGGAGGGAAAAAGGCAAACTGCAAACAGTAGTAGAAAATGTAAAGATAATACAACACATAAAGCAAAAGAAAAAGAAATCCAGTTCAGAACAGAGAGAATGTATCATTTGGTAAGGACAGGAAGTCTACAATATAGAAATGAAATGACTGCGGCCTGAGATACCTGTCCTTAGGCAAAACTGGTTTTGGACTTTATTTTTGCAGAAGAAGTTTTAAAATCACTAACGGAGCTGTCTGCAGTGGAGACTGCCCTTGGGCACCAAAGCCAGCAAAGCCACAGTCACTGAGAGTACTATGCAGATGAATTTAATAAGCTGGTTCTAGTAGCATCCTGTCCAGAACTTTCATCAAAATCACTCTAATGGGTACTTTAAAGCAAGGCTGACATCCCCCCAGTGCATTGTTACATTTGCTGTACTAAGTATTACGAATTTCATTTTCTTGATAAATTCAGAAACCTTGTTCCAAGTGCCATAACATAGCTGACATGTTTTACCGGAGTCCATCTCCTATCTCTTTGTCCACCAACAGTTCAAGTACGTTATTCCAAAGGCTGCAGCTTGACAACATTTTAGTACACATACTTGTCATCTGAAAATCTCAAAGGAAGGGATCCCTATATCCATCTCACCAAGAGAGCAGCTGTGGAATCGGGAAGTGAAGGAAGATTCAGTGCAGAATTATGAATAAGACTTTCTGTTTCATCTGATTGTCCTATGAATTGTACCCTGCTGCCTGCATCCCTGGAAATAACCCTTGTGTCTAATGAGGAAGGCTATAGGCATTCCTCAACTGTAAACACAGAAAAGAAGTGAAGATGAGGTGCACAAAGACTGTGACCCAGCGGAACTTCAATTAAGTCCCTCCTTGCCTGTCTTAAATGAAAGGGTAGCACATCAGGCTGGAGGGCATCTGGCTGCCATCACCTGTCTCAGAAGCGGCAAAGACCCTGGTGGTATCAGAGATGCTCCTGTGCCCCCTCTGAATTCCTCATCCAGCAAAAGGCAGCACATCTCCTAAAAGGATGGTGCCTGATGCAGTCTTCTGTGTCTAGCTCAGGGTAGAGAGAACTGAGTTTTGCAGCTGCAAATGCGCTTGGGTACAGCCTTTCCTTTCATTAAAATGAATTCTTTAGATGAAGAATTTCTGTAGCTCGTTATCAATGATACCTTCATGCTTCTTTCCTTTCCCCGTGACTCCATCCTAGGGCCACTCCTAGTCTGGCCATCTTGAACAAATGCACTGTCTATGCCTATTTGTTACTCGCTATTCTTAAAAAGCATATAGCTGAGCCTTTTAGCCGATTTTAAAATGCTCAGCAAATACTCCTAGCTACTTCTTACAAAGTGTGCATTACCCAAGTCTTGTGAAGTGTCTTGTAATGGGCAATGCAACAAAAAACTTGACTGTGGGTTCTGGTACATCACATAAATGTCATCACCCTGAATTTCTGCAGACCACTCTGTGCCCAACGGGAGCTGTTTTTCATTACTGTGTGAGGATCTGAAAAACAAACTCACTAAATTGACTCCTGGGTCATACTGCGTACAGAAAATAAAAAGCAGCACAGCAGCCATCTCTGACACTCTGGGGGCTGGAAGCGTGGGCCACTGCCTACAGATTTGCCCCTAGGTGCACAGTACAAACTACATATTCAGACCATAGCTCCAGGAGTCACGAAGAAATTGGTATCTGGGTCAGCTCCTTCAAATATCACCTGGGGTGATATTTGCACACTTCGGATTTTAACATTGTGTTAAAGCTTAGGCACCTTTTGCATACCCTAGCTTACATAGCTGATTATAACAAAATTACTCCCAGTTTGTCTTTATTAGAAAGAAGAGAAATGAGACCTTGGCACGCGTATATGTAACAGCCTTTGCCTAATCCTTTGAATATGGTCACTCCAGAATGATCTTGCTGTGCTCACTGCAGCACAGCTATCTAAGCAAGAGACAGTCTCCAAACCAGGATTTTTCTGTCACAGTACAAGCACTGCTCAAACTGCAGTTCTTTCCAACAGAAGCATTTAAAAGCTTCCCTCCTCCACCATCATTCTGCCTTAATAAAAGCCCAATGGGATTAGTTGCACTCAAACAGAGTTTTTGACAAGATTATAAGTGGCTGTTAAAGGCCCTTTACAGTGGGAGGATGAAACTCCGATTTTATTGAAGTTAACGGTAAAATTCTCCCTGACTTCAGTGGGGCTGATATTCATCCAAAATATGCAACAAACCCTGGTTACAGCTACCTTGGGGGTCCTGGTGGACGAAAAGCTGGACATGAGCCACCAATGTGCGCTCACAGTCCAGAAGGCCAACCGTATCCTGGGCTGCATCAAGAGAAGCGTGGCCAGCAGGGTGAGGGAGGGGATTCTGCCCCTCTGCTCCACTCTGGTGAGACCCCACCTGGAGTCCTGCATCCAGCTCTGGAGCCCCCAGCACAGCAAAGACATGGACCTGTTGGAGCAGGTCCAGAGGAGGCCACAAAAATGGTCCAAGGACTGGAGCACCTCTGCTATGAGGAAAGGCTGAGAGAGGTGGGGCTGTTCAGCCTGGAGAAGGCTGTGGGGTGACCTTATTGTGGCCTTTCAGTACCTGAAGGGGACCTATAGGAAAGATGGGGAAAATCTTTTTAGCAAGGCCTGTTGTGACAGGACAAGGAGTAATGGCTTTAAACTAAAAGGGGGTAGATTTAGCCTAGATATAAGGAAGAAATTTTTTTCTCATGAGGGTGGTGAAACACTGGAATGGGTTGCCCAGAGAGGTGGTGGATGCCCCATCCTTGGAAACATTCAAGGCCAGGTTGGACGGGGCTCTGAGCAACCCGGTCTAGTTGAAGTGTCCCTGCTCACGGCAGGGAACTTGGACTAGATGACCTCTAAAGGTCCCTTCCAACCCAAAGCATTCTGTGATTCTACTGATTAATGACAAAATTTTACTTTCATAATGCTCTAGATACTTACACTGCTATCCAAATGTTAATCAACCAACAAAACACCACCGCATACCTTAACTATCTGAAAAAAAGTTAAGTCTACAAATTATTTCACTTATCATCTGTAATTGCACATGAAATTTTCATCAAAGCTTCATTATGTATAGCCTTTAAGAACATAAAGCGATTATTGACATTCTGTTTCAACAAAATATAGACACTTAAATGAATGCCCATCTAAGAAAAGCACAACAAATCAAGCAGCAAGGCTTCTTCACTCCAGAAAAGTCACCTTCAATCATTTCCACTGGACAATTCAGCACGGCAATGCTTTCAAGAGGCCGTTGCTTTTTAACAAGAAGGAGGAGAGGGAGGTGTTAAAGTCAAGGATGTGGCAAGGAAATAAATGCAGATGTTTGGGAGCCAGACCTTGTGATTCTGTGATTCTGAGTGTGCTTCAAGTAGAGGTGAGAGTCCCTTGGCAGAAGTCCTGGAGGCACAAGGCAGTTTGTCCCGCAAGAGCTGGTTTTAGGGTGCTGCAGGGGCCTCCCCGCTGTTCCCATGATTTCCCTCAACGCGAGGAGCATCTGCTCCTGTGCGTGGGAAAAGAGTTGGGAGACTGAGCAAAGCTATCATCTCCCTGCTACCCTAGAAGCGCAGAAAACACTTTTTGGAGTATTATCTGCAGCTGCCAGGCAGGGGGTGAGGGCAGTCACCTGCCCTGGGAGCCAAAAGACAGCTGCAGAAACTTTCTGTTTCTTATCAGCTACTAGCTTTGGTATGCAAACAAATTAAAACAGAGCTGTAGAAGGAGAGGGGAGCAGAAAGGCAGAGTCACCACTGGCTTTTGGGACCAGTTAACTCAAGATAAGTGCTGAATAAGAAGAGTTCCTGATGAAAGGGACACAAGGAAAGTTTGTTGGCTCTGAGATATTGGGGCCAGAGAGACACAAAGGTCTTCTACCTGTGTGCCCTAATCCCCAAACCAGTTCCATCTTCTTAGTTGTTTATTTCTGTGTGCTGCCCTTGCCCCTGATTTAAAGGAGCATTTTAATGCTGCACTTTGGCCCTACCTGTGCTGGCAGCCAGTACCCACAGAGGGGCTCAGGCCAGAGTGGATGCAAAAGAGGCAAAGTGCCCTTTCCAGCACGAGGCCAGCCATCACTATTTTCCTTAAAAAAAAGCAAAATATTTGCTCGAAACTCATCTTGAACCTATCTCAGCATCTCCCCAACATGCCAAAAGAGAGTTAAGTGGATCCAGCCTTACCCAAGCAGCGCCCCACCCGAAGGGGGACTTCAGGGTCTGGCCAGACCCTTCCCAAGAGCCAGCTCCAGGAGGAGCTTCCCTGGGTGCCTGCTCCAACAGGACCTCAGCAGAACAATCTGAGCCCTTGCGGCATCACCAGTAAGCACTCTCACACGCTCATGCAGATAACAGAGTAAAAGAGAGTTGCTGGTTCGGGTTGTTTTTTTTTCGAACTGTGAACACATTGTTAGGTTTGTGAAATTACTCATTTAGCCTTGACTCAGAACACAACTACTCAACCCTTTCTCCCACTGTGATGTCTTGGGAGTACTTTTATGACCAAACTGTTATTCCTTTCAAAGGTTTTTAAAGCAAGACTTGTTTCAGGCCCCGGCACAGTAAGTGTAGTCCAGGGAACTGATGTCTCCCTGTGTTCCCTAAGTATATGAGCATATATTTACACACAGATACATATATACACCTATATATATATGTAAAGACCTTTCTTGGTTCTGAAGCAAATCCCATGCAGTCCTAACAAATCCTGTGGATGATGGTGACAGTGGGTTACCTAGCACAGCATAGTGGTGTTAGGATGTGGATACACATTCAGTCATGGTATCGATGGCTGTCTCACCCTGAAACCCATCCCTGGCTGCGTGACTGTCTGCAGCCTGGCTCACGGAAGAGAAGTGATTATTCTTGGTAACTCAAATACTGCCTTGCTCAAGAATCTCCACCACTGTGTTGGATAAGAGGCCAAGTACGGAGTCAAGGCCTTGTTCTGCACCTCTGCGTGGGATGCGGAGGCAGTTCACTGCTGCTTATTTATAATGCCAGTTAAACACTTGTTTCCTTGGGATCCACCATACAAAGCGAACACAGAATAGAAATTAAAGCTAGGAGCTGGAGTGAGGTTGTCTGCAGCAATTTCCGTCTTAGCCCATTTTTCCTTCATAGCCACTCTGCCAAGAATGCTACCCTTTCCCAACTTTCCTGTGATGCTGAAATGTGTTATCTTTATATGACACCAAAATGTGCTTCGAAAATGCCACAGGGAAGGGGCAATGGAAGACTAAGAGCTCCAGTTACTGATGTTTTTCTGAGCTATGAATCCATAATTCAGATGCATGGTGTACTTGACAGAAAAACTCTCATTTTAAGCAACCCAAATCCTTAGCATAGCTTATGCTGAAGTGAGAAAACAAGACTTTAATTGCCTAGATTAACTGTGTTGAAGACTAGGTTATCCTGAGATGATATGCGGTGGACAGGATTGATCTCAAAAGCTGTGCCACTATAGGAACAACCTCCCTGCATGTGCATTACCTTGGCATACCTAGAGCACACTCTTAGACAGGGACGGGGGGATGTTCAGCCTCTAGACACAGGAAGAACTGAGAAAGGCAATAAAATAATCAATTAGACACTTAAATTATGTGATTATGCAGATTTTGGGGGGTTATAGAAAGTATAACATTTCCAGCTCCTGCTCAAGGTTTATAGTAGAGGTAACACCTTTCATTATTCAGTATTTGTTTAATATGCATGAAAGCAATGGATGGTGCATTGAATTTATGCTTATCCATCTTTGCCATGCAAGGTGTCTACTGAAGTCCATGAACGAGGTAAAACTTCCTGGAAGAAGCTTAATTTTTCTCAGACTAACTGGTGCAGTCAAAAACAATGCAAATTTTTGGGCCGTCAAGTCTTCTTTAGTTTCTCTGCCTATAAACCTTACTTTCCTAAAGAAACTTTAGACCAATATGCCTATACAGCTAATGAATTCTTCGGCAGGGGGATTGGACTAGATGATCCACAGAGGTGCCTTCCAACCCCTACCATTCTGTGATTCTGTGAATGCTATAGCACAATATCGCACCCTTCTAGTTGATAGTTTCATTTAAGAGCCTCTCCAAGCTTTCTTGACTTGCTGGTCTCTTATACATGATGAACTTTCCTTCACACCCCATAAGGAAGGCCTTCCAATCTCTCCTCTACAGTGGTTTCTACTTCTACTTAATTGTTGAATAAAAGAACAAAAATCGAACTAGTACTAGCAATGCTGAGAAGCTGATCCAGCTGTTGATGCAGGTAAAATGGGAAACAACAGCTCAACCAGCCCACACTTCATTACGCCATGCCACACATACCCCCAGTCTGCCCATGTTACATGTCTTGACTCTGATCTCGTCATCAGCATGGCCCTTTGGTGGCATGTTCAGCTATGTGCTAACTACAGCAAATACAGTTGTTCTTTCAGTGTTGTGTAAGACTGAACTGTGGGCTTCTCTTCAGCTCTCAAGAGAGGCCAGTCGCAGTTACTGGCAGAACCAGCCGGCGAAGGCAATGCTGGGTGCCACCCAACTGCACAGGGGGTCATCCAACCCTTGCTTTCAGTAGGAGAAAACTCAGGTATACAAGGAAGAAGGGAGCACAGAAAGCTCCCGCAGGCACCCGAGGCCATAGAGGCTTAGGACTGTCATGGATATGGCACAGTGCACCTGTCCTTCAGTTTTGGTATTGCCTGTTAGACTATTTGATCAGTGCAGGTTTTCTGACTGGCCAAAGGGACTTTTGTTCCCCTGTTTCTGTCTGTCAGTATGACACACATTCTCCCTTGGACGAGGGTCACCTGGCTGCACAGCCATCCTATTCCTTCCTCACAGTTTATACAACCTTTATATTTGCATGGACAGGCACAAAACCACATGCAGTATTGCCTATCAAGAAAAATGAGTGGGATTTAGAAAATAGTAAGGGGCAGGGGGGACCGTATGGGCGGTACCAGGCCATTTGGGCTCTCTTATGTCTAGACTGAGATGCACAGACATGGGAGGGTGGGTAGGAGGGATTATGATCTGGCAAACCTAAATACAGAGCTGAAATCCTTGGTTATTTTCTACAGTTCAGACAAACAATCTACAACTCAAAAACATCTCACCACTTTCCTTTCAGTAACTGATGTTTAACCTCAGGCTCTTCTTACTCACCTCACATTTCTGTGCCCACCTCCCAGGTCACCTCTCCTCAAGATCTCCTGCCTTTTCTGTAACTTCAGTGCTTCTCCATGCCTCTGTGCGAAAGGGGAATGTGTCAAGAAATTTGACAATATGCTCTTCCACAGGGAAACGTGCACATGCCTATTTGTATGTACCCCTATTGGTGCACAGAAGAGGTTCTTTAGCCATCCAAGTAGGACATTACTCGTTTTCTTTCTTTTTTTGTCTTGCCTCTGAAATGCTACACACTCCTGATCAATACAGCCACGAAGTGCCAGGTAAAGGGGCAGACTGTGGGTGCTTGCTGCTCCAGGGAAAGAGTCCTCTGATCCCTCAGCTGTTTCACACCATAAACAGTCACTAAACAGGCCTCAATTTACCATCTGTTTGCTATTTATACCACCACCAGTGCTAGCATCTGCTACAGCGTAAGCATCTGTTTGCTATAGCGCAACCTGAGAGAAGGTAGGGCCAAATGGGTCTCCAAGCGACATCTGACTGTCCCAGTTCAGCAGTGCACTTGGCTCCTTCTCTCCACCCAGACCTCCCCAGGATGAAGACACAGTTATGCAGCTGGATAAGAGCTCCCTGTTCCTATCAACATCAGCGGGGTACTATTTCCCCCAGGGGATGCGCCTCTGTGCGCTTGCATGCAAACAGAGATGACGGAGCTGTGCCTACACTTCAGCGACAGGTCAGCTCGGTGACACCTTCAGAAGAGACAGAAAAGCAAAAGAAGGTAGAATGGGTGAGCTACATACTCTACCACTGGACTGAGCAAACCTAGAGGTAGTGGTTTGAGTAATTGATGCTGAAATCAATTTGCGTAACTGATGTTTTTAAGACACACAGTTAAAGGCAAAAACATAGTAGGTATTTATTATTTTGACTAAGGAGGTTTTGCTAATTTTCCCTATCTTTTAGCTGAATCTCCAAGTCAAAACATAGTATCTTTTTTTATGTGGGCAGGACACATGAGTGCATTAGCCACTGAAGAGACGACTGTGGAGCAATGAGACAACCTCATGAAGTCTGCCTGAGCCATTCAAATAATCCAGGGTTTTATCATCCCTTCTGGTCCCCAAGTTTCCTGGCCCAAATTCCTGACAGGAGTACGGAAGGCCAGCTTTACTTA
>Ga0065711_1033508_pt1 | contig 25371 bp, 20 predicted proteins | sample Hoacrofraction12_FD_59098 | JGI IMG/M metagenome (GOLD analysis project Ga0065711, IMG submission 59098) | Hoatzin crop microbial communities from Cojedes, Venezuela - Epithelial fraction 12 v2 (version 2) | ecosystem: Host-associated > Birds > Digestive system > Esophagus > Crop | place...
GATGCATCTCATCAGGTCCCATGGACTTCTGTACATTTAGGTTCTGCAGGAGGTCCCAAACCTGGTCTTCACTTACAGCTGGAGGGATTTTACCCTCCTGGTCTCCTTCATGCCATTCATCGACTCGGGATGTCATTTTCTTTTGTATCTTTTTCTCTCATAGACACTTGGATTTTGTCCTCCTTGAGCACTAACTGCTGCTACCTTCACTCTGTATCATGAAGCTGTGAGGGGAAGGCATTTACATGCATACATAATTAGGAAAACAGCCACAACAGAAAATCTCCAATTTTTCTCAAGACCCATATTCTGTCCAAGATCGTGATTTACCTGTACCTATAATTTCACAGGGAAAACTTCCAAAGGGTGTCTCAGAAGAAGCTGCTCTTTGGCCTGAAAAGAATTGTCCAGACCTTCTTTACATGCTTTCTGGCAGAAGGTAGCCCTCTCTGGAAACCCTCTTTATGATATGTCCTGACATACAGCCTTGCTTTTCTTCCTTTCCACTTGCTGAGACTCCAGATGAACTCCCATCACATAAGGTAAGAAGACACTGTCATGTTCACAGGGAACAAAAAGACTCCACTGGCCCTCCACTTTAGTAACACTTCCAGAGAAAGAGGCAAGACCAACTTACAGCAAGTCAGCTCCTGGTGAGGACACTACAGCCTGCCTACACCTCCTGGAAAGCCTGACCAGTGAGTGCTCCCCTTCCAAGGAGAAGCCAGAGCACAGGAACATGAAAGTTACTGGGCTGATCGTGTCCATCAAGCTTCACATACTGAAGCAAGCTACTGTCAGTGACCATTGTGGTCATTTGCAAACCAAAGCCCTGCCTTGATCATGACCCCAGACATTGTCCAGCTGTTCTCTGTCATGGGAGTAGTTAGTCTGCTCCAGTCAGATTAAGAAAAAGGCAGAGGCATTGGCAGGTAGAGAGAGTGGCCTCTTGCTGAGCTTCAGACTGTGCTTCAGGCAAGAATCACACAAATATTTTTACATTTTACTCTTTTCCTCGTGGGGATCAAGGTGAGAGCAGTATTTTCTGGGCCTAGCTTCAAAGCAGAAATCTAGTATCCTCAATGGAACATATTCTGAATTAAGTCTTGCCACATGTTTGACCCCCAAATGCGACTTTAAGCCTTGATAAAATCTAAAATTAAATCATGTCACCTACCAAGATCCTGTCTTCATCTAAAATAGATACGGAGCCTGCTGGACTGTCTTGTCCCATCTGACAGTGCAAACAAAGCACCAGCATTGCGATTTGGGCCATCTTCATCTACTCAGGCATGACCACTAGAAGGAAGGACTTGTACTGTGATGCAAAGGTAGCAGCTGTACCCTGGCCAACTAGAAGCATCTGGTGATTCCCCAGCACCTCCAGGAGAAGGGTGGGGGACCAGGCTTGTACAAGTTCAACACTTTCAGGTGTACCACAGTGTGGGAATCCTTGTTTCATGGCACTAGATGAGTCAGCTGTCTTTTGCAAGCTTATCAGTTTAAATCACTCTTTTCCGGCATCTCAGCAGGGTTTGCTCAATATGAAAACAGACTACACAGGGCATTAACTCGTCTGTCCTGGAGCTGCTCCAGTAAAATAAAGAATTGCAAGTGTGTGAGAAAAACTCCCATGAGGAATACCGGTCTTTGAAAAATTACTATATCAAGTGTTGGTCTATTGGGTTTTTTGTAATGAATGGGATTGAGCTCGATACCAAGATGTCAACAGCATAGTTTTGCAAAGATCAGAGAGTTCAAGAAAATATTTCGGGATACATTAGACTAAATTCTGTAACCTTCATGAGGGAACACTGCTTGGCCCATCCTTACTAACTCGAAATTCAGAAACATGGGTTAGAATCATAGAATCATAGAATGGTTTGGGTTGGAAGGGACCTTAAAGATCGTCTGATTGCAACCCCCCTGCCATGAGCAGGGACATCTTCCACTAGACCAGGTTGCTCAGAGCTCCATCCAACCTGGCCTTGAACACTGCCAGGGAGGGGGCATCCACAGCTTCTTTGGGAATCCTATTCCAGTGTTTCACCATCCTTGTGGTGAAGAATTTCTTCCTAATATCTGATCTAAATCTGCCCTCTTTTAGTTTACAGCCATTGCCTCTTGTCCTATCACTACACACCCTTGTGAGAAGTCCCTCTCCATCCTTCCTGTAGGCCCCCTTCAGGTACTAGAAGGCTGCTCTAAGGTCACCCTGGAGCCTTCTCTTCTCCAGTCTGAACAGCCCCAAAGTTCACATTTACTGAATGGGCCTGGGCTGATGGGCAGGTTTCCCTAAGAATAAAAGAAGCATCTAATTTTTCACATAAAATTAGAGGGTGAAAGCTGTGGGCTCAGGGCCGAGATCAAGTCATCAGCAGTGTGTTATCAGTTAAACTGTCACCTTTGTCCAACGGCACATGCAAAGTCATCTGGCTGAATTCTACTTAATTGTGAGCTAAGGGCAGATAATCAAAATATCTTGTATTTGTCAAAGGCTGAAAGTGCCCTCATGGGCAGCTATCTTCAGTGTCTTGCAGTAACTTATTATGACACTGTTGAGTGGTATTGCATCTGATCCTCGAGTTTGCTTTGAGATGTTCGAATGTTTCAGCTGCTTGCAATGGACCAAACCTCATACTGAGGAAAGGGAAAAAGCATTTAGACATTTCACCAATAAAGAGGTCCTTGTGGGCCCATCAACCCAACGATGCATTTGAAGTCATGCTGTCTTACAGAGTAACAACAATTAGTTAAGGTTTCAGTACTTTGCATTTGAAGTTTTAATGCACTGTTTTTGATCGCATTAACAAAAGAAAACTCTTTTGTTTAATAATTGCATATTCCAGTTGTTGCTTCACTGGGAGTCCTTCCCACTCCCTCATCAGGGGATGTTACCCTGTTGTACCAGAACTTCTCCAAGTGGCAGGCAACACACTGTGCTGCTGCAGATGAGCAGTCGCGCTGTCACCCAAATCACCGTAGGGTTGTCTCTAATCTCATGCATTGCACTGCTCTCAACAAGCCAACATGAACCCCACACCCCATACCTCACTGCAGCCTTTGCAACACAGCCCAGAATTAAGCGGTGGGCATGTTTCCATCTTCAATGTCCTTTTGCAGTGCTGTGTAATCGCACCCACACACACTCATCTGCTCCTGGTTACGTGACCGCACTGCCATTTAAATTTTCCTCCTCCCCTGCCGCAGCGCTGGGCCAGCCAAAGTAGGGACACTGGCAGTCTGAACAGCACAGGGGACCAGCTGGGGAGGGAAATGGGAAACTCATTCACCGACAGCATTAGCAGCTCCCATATGGCTAGTCCTGCTCAACTCTTGCCCTCACGGTCAGCCAGGGACAATGCATCCTGGCCCCAGCAGTTTCACCAACATCAGGACCCGAGCTCACCCCTGCATCTTTCCTCTCTCATGTGTTCTTTCTTTTCCCCTCCATCTTCCAAAACACATGAGGAACAAACCTGCCCTGAGCAGCAAGCTTCTGGGAGCTTGCTACCCTACTTACATGGTGGAAAGCATGCAGGTTTTGGCACCTTGCCCAGCAACAGACCATCAGCAAGTAATAAACCCCTGTTTCCCCCGAGACAGTCAAATCACTTGTCTCTTATTGCCTTTTTATTTTTTCCCCAAGGCATTTTAAAATAAATAAAGACAGGTATCCGAGTCTATTTCCTTTCAACTCTTAATTATTTTGCATTTATCATTACATGGGCCAGTGCTTTATTACATGGGTTACCTCTTTCCTCACATAGGCATCCCATATGTGAACCTCAAACTCTCTGCCTAAAAAAACAACTCCAGGGCAAAAGCAGAAGAAGTTTCCCTTTACTCTTTTGAATCCATTGGGCAAACAACAAGAGCTTTGCCTGTCCCAAAGGAATAAAATGAATTTAGTATTTACTAGGATAAAAAGCCGTTGTTCAAAGGGTTCTCCCCACTGCTAGCCCTGAGACAGTAAAACTCAACCTGGCCTAAGTACTCCCTAATGTAGTATAAGATCAGGAGCAGAAAGAGCTCAGAAAAGGAGATTGTTTTCCCTTCAAGGGGAAGACCCAAGCTGCAAATCGTCCTTTCAAAAAGGCAGGAGTGTCCCACAGACCAAGGTTCACTTCCCAAAAATAAACGGCTGGTCTTCAAGTTTGCTCTGCACAGTGTCCGCTGTGCCTCATGCTGTCCTTTTTAGCAAATGTTGCTATTGCGTTGGTCAGAAGAGCATTTCCTGAACCCTGCCCTTCCTTGCGTGACGACTCAGCAAGGCGGACTGATCCTGCTGCTGTTCCTGGTGGTGGCACTGGCTGCGGATGCCCTGGCACTGCTTGAACGGTTCTGGGGCATCCGCAGCCAGTGCCACCACCACAGCAAATGAGAATTCCCACAAATCCTGCAGGCATGCTCTCGCCCTGGAATTTCCCCACCCTTTCTCATGCTACTTCTACTTCATTATCTGTAAGAAGTCTTTCCCATTTCCTTCCATGCTGGAGGAGAAAGGGATTTCCCCACATTTAAGTCTCTTCTATCCAAGACCACACCATGAGGCCCCTTACTAGGATATGGTGAGGAAGGTATTTCCAAAGGGTGGGGAAAGGAGGCATCTCCAGGCAGAGGAGGTAGTTCTGCAATGCTGTCTATCCAGATAGATGTGGAAAAGCTCACACTGTCATGTAAGGGACCAATCCTGCCTCTTCAGTGGCCTTCTGCCTTCTTGTCTGCACTGAAGGTGTTCTGCATAAAACACTCGTGGACCACCATTTCGTTGGAGCATTCATCTGATGAGCTTCAGCTTGTCCACGAGCACAGGCTGCTCTTTCAAGGCTGAGAGCTTGATTCATTTGCCCAAGCACAGATGAACAGTGCTACTTCCAGCTTCCTGCAGCACCTGAGGCATCAGCACAGGGACAACCATACCCTACTGGAGAGGCAGCCAGAGGCCACGCCAGGCACACGAGGGTGCCTCGGATGGCACTAAATGTTCAGGTCTAGGCAAGTGTATCAGGTTTACAGCGTGTACAGAGCAGGCATCTTGCATAGGGCAAAAGTATCAGCCTCATGCTCAGCTCAGTACAACCTCAGTTCAGTAAATCAAAACAGAGACATCTGCATGCTTTGGAAGGACAGCAAAGTGCTTTGGGGTGTCCAAGCTGTGGCCATGTCAGTGTGGCAGGAAGAGCGGCAGGTTCAAGAGCCTCCATTTGAGGGAGCACAGTCTGAAATCTTGGCATACATGGAGCACCAAAAAACACAGGGGCAAAGTGCTGGGCTTGGAGCTGTAGGCTGATGCGGCAGCCTCCGCTTTGGTTTCCTTCACTAGTGGGTTTACTTCAAATACACTGATGCTATTTTAGAATGTTGCCTTATATTTATTTCTCCATTTTATCTGTGCAAGGAGTTAAAAAATGCCTTATGCCTGTTTTTATATTCCTTGGGTTTCACCCCTACGCACACCACATACACACATAGAGTTTCCAGTTGACTAAGGAATGCTAAACATTTATCTGTGGCTCAGCACAGCCACTGGTATACCAATGCATACGTCTAGTGTGGGTGTACTGAGAGATATAGATGACATATGGAAACCACATCTGACACATACAGCTTGGGACAAATGGGAGAGAAATCTGTGCCACTCACGCTCTCCATGCAAAGAACTTTTTCCAAAAATTGTTGTTTGCTTTGGCTTTATATCTCCCTGATACACCAAAGCACAGATGCCAGCTTGTTATTTGAAAGAAGATGGAGGGAGAGGTGGGACTTGACTGTGGCACGAAGGGAGAATCGGTCGCCCTCAGCTTCCTCCCCTCACCCAGATTTGCAAACAGACTGGACCCAGCCTAAGGAGGCAGCTACACTACGCCCACCCACCGACTGGCAGCTCCACGTCGGCATTCCCGTGACTGCCAGGAAAGAGCTGGCTGCCGTCCTGCCTCCCAGAGCTCCCTCCCTTCAGGGGACAATATACACTTCACCTTCTAAAACCTGGATTCCCAGATACTTTATACAGCCAAATGATAACTGATAGGCAAAGAAGAGAAATCAAGCAGGGCAAGGAGTTTAAGGTGGGTCGAGAAAAAGATAAGTTAGAAATGAGATTTAATTACACGGATGTTATGGTGATTAGGGTCATCCGAGTAGGTAGATGAATTTGCAAATCCAGGAAGTTTTGCTCCAGTGACAATAGTTTCTTTCCCCTCTGTCCTACCTCAGCTCAGAGCTGGTCTAGACAGCCCAGCACTCAGAGTGCCTAGAGGTAGCCGACCTTGGCAGTCCCCCTGCTGCTAATGATGAGTGGGGTTGTGCCAGTGCTGATGCAACTTGTTCGGATGCTCAGGGCAGGCTTAGCCCCCAGCAGCACTCAGGCTGTCTGAAGGGAGGCTGCTTTTTCAGGGGTGGGGAGGAGAAGAGCTGTGATTTATGCAGGAGGCTGGCATAAATCCACGGAGAGGTTTGCAAGTGGGAGGCTTTATCACCCACTCTCTATGCAAGGAAACTCGTACTGCCTTCAGTGGAAGTCTGGCTCAACAAAGACCCAAGGGCTGGGCTGGCGGAGGGAAAATTTTGTTCTGTAGCGTGAAGTGAATGTAGAGCCGAAAAAGCTGGTTTCGGGTGGAACTGGGGTGGTCGTGCTTCCCAGTGAGTGTGGGAGATACAGGCAGCAGTGGTCCCCTTGAGCGCCGCAAGACCAATGCTGCAGCACCAGGAACTGAGCTGGGCAAATTCATTCGTTTAACTCCTAAAATGCAGCTTCTAGCTGGATGCAGTTGCTCACAAATCATCTCAGCTGAAGTGAATAATGACAAAATGTCACAGGCATTTTGCGTCTCCAGCATCAAAACTGTTTCTAGTACTTACAAACTGTTTTGGGGTGTTGGTGGTGGCAGTTGTTGGCTTTTCTCAGACGATCATTTCCCTCAGCAACCATTATTCTTAGTCAATCCAATCCGACCTGAAAACTCTAACACCAACACAGTCCTAGAGAGGGAAATAGCTCACTTCCATCCAAAGGGGATGGAGGAGGAGGAGGAAAAGGCCGGGCAACAGAGGCAGGCCAGGTTACTAACACATGGAGGGGAACTAAAGAAGTCTCACAAAACAAGAGCCAAGGAACGTGCCTGCTCTCCTTCTCCTTCAAGCAACTGCACAGTAAGGTGCTGGCTGTAAAAACAAACACAACATTACAGTGCAGAGGCAGGAAAAAACCAAATCCCAATCACACAGAGGCAGAGAAGAAAAAAATTAATCAAGTAGTGCCAAACCTAATAATAACATAGTCCTCACCATCAGCCGCCCCAAAAGAGAGGAAAGGAAAACAAAGGCGCTGAAACACTAAACACAGGAATTAATGGAAAATATCAAATAAATGTAAGAATAACAAGGAGTGCAAGACTGCACACTGGCCCCCACTTCCCTTTCCCCCCTTATGCATACAGAGTCAGAGAGGGAAAGCAAGCACCATTCCTCAGTCACAGTATTTCTGGAGTTGGTAGACTGGAAAATTATTTGTAAGCCCTTTGAACCAAGATAGCTAAATTTTGATCGTCTAAATGGTCTTGACTTGGTATAGTCATCCTACTGAATTAGACATGAGGTCAACATGATTGTATTTGAACCCTACTCTAAATCCTTACACTGAATTGAGCTTAGCAGTGTAGGCAATCCCCTAGATGAGAGGTGATCACTTGGAGAGATAGGCATCTTACTGAAAAGTCTCGAGCCATCCTTGGAGGAAAGCTCTGAATCCTTTGTTGCTGAAGCCAGGGTCTCCTACATTCTCAGTTTGCGTGCCTTTCTGGCTAGGGCCTGGCATGAAAGAGAGAGCGAGTCAGCCTGGCAGTCTGTTTGTACCCAGAGGTGGCTGTGGGAAGAAGTATGGGACTGTTCTGGGGTTTTTCCTGTGTCCTGATTTTGGCTGGGATAGAGTTAATTTTCCTCCCAGTAGCTTCTGTGTTTTGGATTTAGTATGCAAAGAATGTTCATAATACACTGGTATTTTCAGTTGTTGCTAAGAAATCAAGGACTTTCTTCAGTTTCCCATATTCAGCTGATGAGCAGGTGTGCAGGAGCTGGGAGGCAGCATAGCCAGGCAACTAGCCCAAGCTGGCCAATGGAAATATTCCATACCGTACACTGCGTGCTCAGTTTATAAATGGGCTTTAGCTGGGGAGAAGGAACCTTCTTGTCCATGAGTTCAACCCTATTCCTTGAGTTCGATCTTTTCTGAGTTTGAACTTTTCTGCAAGTTCCATCTTTTCCGTGAGTTCACACGTTTTCATGAGTTCAATGAGTTTGGCAAAGTCTGTGAGTTCCAAGAAACTCATTAAATCCATGAGTTCCACGATCACTGCTTGGGGACTGGATGTACAATCCATCATCAGACGGTGAGAAAAATTGTATTGTGTGTCGCTTGTTTTGCATATTCTTCATTATTATTATTATTACTATTATTGTTATTATTTTAATTGTTGTCTTATTAAACTGTCTTTATGTCAACCCACAAGTTTCACTTTTTGTCCATTCTCCTCCTGATCCCACTGGAGGGAGGAGCGAGTGAGCAGCTGCATGGTCCTTGTTGCCAGCTGCTGGGTTAAACCACGACAGGCTGCCTCATGCTAGACAAACGGCTTGAGACAGACACTGTTGGAGAAGGGAGCTGCAAGAGAGGACCTGCATGCCTGGACCTCGGGTGCTTTCAGGGAAAAGCCTAATGTGGAGCGTGTTCCTCCCTGCTCCTGAATGGCATCCTCCAGTCAGGCATGGAGACAGGCACCCACCATCGTCTGCAAAGCCGGTCTGTCAGGGCCACTGCATTTCACCCCACCTAGCATGGTGCTCAGGCTCAGGGCAAGATTTTGCCATGTCTTTGGCACCAGTCCTGACTGAGGGATGAGATTCGTTTCACCTGACTGTAAACCTCTATAGATGAGAGGTTTACAGCTGAAATAGTCATCCAAGGGCTGCCCTTGGTATGCGCTGCAGAGAAACAAGCCTTTCTAAGGTGAGATTCACCTCACCTTAAAGGAGGTGTCTGTAATAGGTCAAGTGCACCAGTCTTAACAAGTACCAATTGCTTTTCATTGCCTATTAAGGGAGTGTAGGTGTCTAGTTCAGGTGAAGGTATGTGGTTGTATGAGATTAATTCCATCCCTGGTGACCTTTGGCAAGTCTCCACTTCAGTTTCATCTTTAGACCAGCAATAATGATACCTACCCTGCTCTGCTCTGATAGATCTTCTCCAAGTACTATGCTATATAAACACCAAGTCTTGATTATTATTGTCCTTTCAGAAAATAATAAATGTCTCTCCCACTTCATGTTGGTGGGAATGAGGTGTTGGTGGGAAGGAGGTGTTTGTTTTAGCTGCATTTATTTCAGCTCCTTAATTTCCTATGCGCATATTTGGAAAATGTATTTATTTTTATTTAATTTATTTTCATGGATCAAAGGAAGAGAGAGAGAAAATGCACTGTCCTCAAGCAATGACACCCACAGCTCATATTTGCATTCCCTTCTAGCTCCCAAGTCTCTTTCTGTGACCCTTTTTCCAAGCTCAGCCACCCCACGACCCCACCATCCTTTCAGGCCTGCAGCTATTCCTCTTAAATTTCCCCTTTCCTCTTCAATCCCTTCCCACTGGCTATCCAGTCCACCCAGCCCATGTTTCCTCAGCCAGTCTTCTCATTCAGCTCTGCCGAAGCTTACCCCTGCTCCCTCATTGCAGGAGCACTGAGACTGCAAGAGAAGTACAATTGCTACTCCCAATGTCTGTGTTTGGACATGGACATGGCAGGGGAGGCAACATCGGGCTGTGGGGGAATCCCTGTTCACTCAGTCACTCCTGTCAACATGACCATGAGGAAAGGAGCAAAGCCTTGCTGAGCCATCTATTTATACAGGGATGAGAGTTTTGCAATCACCAGCAGATTTCCACACAGATAGAAAGGTACGTCCCTAATGCACGACCACCGTCCTGCTGAATTTTGAATCCACGTCGCAGTATGAGGGAGGCAAAAGTTCTCAGAGAAAAGGCCAAGAGAACTTCTTAAAGTTGATAAAGTAACATTTATTTGCCAGTGTTCCTCTTGTAAATGGATGAGTCTGGCTGTTTTTTTTTCTGTCCTCACGTCCTTCCACATCAACGTATAACACTTGAGGTAGGTGAGGAAATTCTGATGTGGTTATGAGGACTGTCTTCAGCAACTTCTGTAATAGTGAAGAGGTTCACACTGCTGTTCACAACTAATAAAACACAGCGTAGCACTGTTTACTCACAAAGTTCATTCAGCTCCAAAGCTGATGCCTGCTTCTAAAACTTTATACCCTTGCTTCCCAATAGACAAATTCTGCTCTCACTGTGAGATGGACTTTACAGCCAACCACGCCAAATCTTACATAAACAAGGTCAAAAAAAATGCCCACATTGGGTCTTCATCTGATATTCCTGGCCCTGATTCAGTAGATGTGACTAAGCTGAAACACGGAGACCACACAACCCACATTTTGGGGAAGTTCAGCTCAGTACCCACACACAGCAGCTTGCAACATGCCTTTTTCACAGAAGCCACAGTAATGTTCCTAAAACTGGCTAAGAGTGCAAGGATGACATGAAGGAAAAGACTTTGAAAAGCTAGGGAGGTATCCGCACATGATTTTAAGGAGCACTTCTTGTATGTGAGCATGTGAATTTGTTCCCTGTGTTCTGGCGCTCCACTGTTGTCCAGTTTCTGTTCACTTCCCACACCTATGAAACCCTACACTCTGTCATATTGGCCATTTTTCTCACACAGTATCACAGGGTCTGTCTTTAAGTATCTCCAAAGCAAGGTCCCTCCTGCCTGCATATTTCTGAGTGGCCAGCCTGTACAAAATGTCGGAGATCCACAGTTTCCACACACAACCTCTTGCAGTAATTCACTATCCCCACTGTTGATCTTACCTCAACTTTCCTTGCTGCTGTTTAAACCTTCCTACCTTCCCCACCACAGACATGGAAAACTGATGGCTTCCCTCCTTAATGCATGTCTTATGGACATCTGAAGACTGTTATCAACCTCTCCACTCTTTCCATTAAATCACTCCTGTCATTCATATTTTCTTCACAGCACAGGATTTCTAGACAATTGGCCACTGTCACGGCTCCTTTCCACATTCCCTTCCACAGCTCTGCTTTTATCTTAAAGCCCAGTCTCCCAAACCAGATCTACGTAATAGCTGAGGATCCACTAACAGTGGGCAGGGTGGACAACTGATGGAGCATGTCAGGCTACACTTCTCCATGCACATCACAGAGTGGCATCACGTCTAGTTCATAGCATGTGCCTTCCCATGAGATCTGGGTTGACAGCATGACCCTTATAGCTCTGTCAAGGCTGTATGGCAGAAGTCGAGATATAATATTGATTGAGGAACTTAGCTTAGCCTGCCCAGGTGGTGGGAGAAGCAAGACATGTCATTCAGGAGGGAATAAAGAAGGGTAGGCAGATTGCACCCTGGACCAATGTCGGAAGGAGCTGGCTAAGAGGCCCCAAGGTGTGACTTGTGAATAAATAGTTGGAGGACGTTAGTTTTTGCTTCATGACATATAGAATGAGTGCCTTGCAGACACAATACCCACCAGACCCCCCCTGGGAGCTGGTAATCCCCACCTGATGGCACGAGTCAGGCTCCTGCGTCCGGATCACAAACCGTAGATGGGCAGCTTGCCAAGTCATTCTTTCAGGGTGTCTGCGTACTTGGCATGGCTACTCTTACTAGTTTTCAGCAGGCTTCAAGCCTTTCCACACATCATTCTCTTCTCAAACCACAATGCCTGGCATATCTCTGCTTCTGCTTATATAATGCTCCCAAACTGGCTTTCACGTTCTCTCCGAACCACACACAAAACCTTAGCCTTAGAGCAAAGCACACTTCGCAAGCAACGAGGAACCAGAGCAGGCGCTGAGGTTACAGGGCCGGACTCCCACTGCCCAGCGAAGGGCAGCCCCACGCCGCAGCATGCCCGGCGTGCGGGGGTTAGTGAGGCGCCAGCGGAAGCGGCTTTTACCAAAACACCTGGTGCTCACCCAAACTCCCCCGCCTCGACCTCAGCATGCATATAAATTGTTGCAACTATGTCAGAAGACCAGGAATGCATCATGGAAACCCTTCCCCTGTAACTGTAGCTGGGTGTAACATTTGCAAGAGTAAAAGCGCTCATGTTTGTGCAGCAGCGCTTCCGTACACTGTGTTCCACCTGGACCGCGGGAAGAGGAGTTCACCGTGACCCTGTCACAGCATCATATTTAGGCACAGTCACACTCTTCTGTCATGAAGGAGGTGAGGGAGAGAGCGGGGAGCTGAAAACTCCCATTTAGTGCCAGCTGAAGCTGTAAGTTGAAGTGACAAAATTCAGGTTTCCACCCACTTTCTTCTAAATTTGACATTTCTCTGCTATCATTTTCCACCATTTATCTCAGGAAAATGTACTTTTAGGAACAGCAGCACGAATCTAGTCCATAAAACTCAAATCAAAGAAATCAAGTCATTTTATGGATCAATGTGCCAAACAGCAATGCAGGCACTTCAGAGAGGACATGAGTAAGAGGAACTTGGGCTGCCGGGACACCAAGGAGGTTAGTGTGCTGGGACTGCAGGACAGACCACATGGAAACTGTCAGATTGTCAACAAAAACACTCAGATACACCTCAGATTCCTTTGTTCAAGGGGGATTCTGGTATTATTCCAAGAAATATGGGATAAATCTACTTAAGTAGGGGTTAGACACACCTCTACTTTGTCTCCACTTAAGCAGAGATTGACAATGCTTTTATTAGATCAGCTGTCTCCTAATTGTAGCTACTACATGGCATGTGGGAAAACAAATGGAAGAAAGACCAGGCAGCAGACTAGGCTAAGGACTTGCCTACCATTTGTCGATATCGTGAGACTCATGGACTGTTTTTAAAGAGCCAAAATAACGCTGGCAGAGCAGCAGGGAGTGAATGAAACTAATCAAAACACTGCACAGAGGGGGTGACCTGCAGCCAAGTGTTGTGTTGGTGTTTGGGGACAGAACATGCACTGCAGGCCAAGCGTCCTGGGAGTGCTATGGAGAGGTGTCCCTCAGCCTCTGGTAGAGATGCTCCTCACTGTGAAACAGCTCAGTGCTCCAAGGGAGGAAACAAGACCCAGGGACTGACCCTACAAACAGTATCAGAGAATTTAAGCAGGGATGGAGGGACCCAGACAGCCTTCACTGTTCCGGTTAATCACTCTGTGCAAAGTAGAACAGCCCAAACATGAGAAACTGGAAAGGAACCATCCAAAAATGCTCAATGACCTGGTGACTGGAGCAAGATCCAGGTTCCATAAGAAAGCGGAGGAAACAATAACCACAGCTACCTGATGATGAGTGGCACATTGCTCCCCCCATCATTTTGTGCATCTCTCAAGGGAAAGTTTTCCATCACATCTGTTCCACTAATTTAAGTCAAATTTACAGAACTTCAGAGTCAGCTCGAAACTGCATTTCTCAATTGTAAAATCATTGGCCAGGAAAAAAATGGGGAGGGGAAGGGAGAAGGAATGTCCAACCCTAACCTGCAGCTCTTGGAAACAGATGGGGATGAATATGACTTCAGAGAGCAGAATCAGGCTCCCCTTCTGCTCCCAGGGATCTCAGAGAGCTGGAGGCATCATAGCAGTGTCCTCCTACTGCTGCTGCTGCTTCTGCTTCACGTGACAGAAAAGACAAGAGCTTGTGCTCCCCTGCTCTGCTGCACTTTCAGCTGCAAAGGTGGGTGATGCCGGGCCAGCACTCTCCAGAGCTGGCACATCTGCCAGGGCTCCATCAACGCTACCATACCTAAAGGTTATGTGAAACCCTTTCCCATCCTTGCCAGAAGAGTTTTACAAAGGAGGAGCTTGGAGTTATTCCTCCACTCTGCACCTATCCTGCCTCCAATGCAGGAAGAAGTTTGTTAAGACAAATATGTTGCCCCAGTTGAAAAAAATATCATAATCAGAGTTTGTTACAAGCTTATAGATATTGCCAAAAAAAGCTTCAGCAAAGATCACAAGATTATTGTAGCAGAAATCAGAATTTGCTCTTTGTCTAAATAATGCCCCATGCAGCGGAGTCCCAACTTATCTGAGGCCTCCATGTGCTCTGAAAAGAAAATAATACTTAAAATATCAGTATATTTCAACAAAGCTACTAATTATGCTGATTATACCACTACCATACCAATATTCCTATTGATTATTAGTACTAATATTTATAAGAGTATAGTAATAATAAGCACAAAGGAACTAAAACTGACTTTTTAAAATGGAGATTCCTGAAACCTCTTGCATTTTGAACTAAAACTCAGGAAACAGACCCGTCATCTCTATTTGCTGAACAAATAGATGTTAGCCTTTGAAGGAGCAGCTCATTTGCTAACAGGTCATCAGAAAGGCTGACAAAAGTCAGTACACTGAGCATTAATATATTTGCAATAGTGCCAAAGGACAGCATCTGTATAGACAGCTTTAAACTTATCCTTATACTACCTTTTTTGCTAAAAATAAATCAAAACTGTCTTCTTTAGTAACTAAAAATAGGTACTCTCAAGGATTTAAAAATCTAGTATTGACCTAGACAGTCCAAATGCAAGAGAAAGTCAACACTGAGAGGGGCCCAAAGCAAAACCTCAGACCTGAATAACTCTGGTTTACGGAAGTTCTAAGTCTGGTTCATATAGATGTGCCATATAAGAGGGAGGTGCTCTCTGAGCTTCCTTTGTCCTGAGGACTTTCGCAGCCCTGCAAACTGTGAAGTGTGGGTTGCACCTATATAACAGGGAACATTCCCAGGCACAGAAACTCAATCCCCTACACCACAAGGATGGTTCCTGGTGTGCTTTTAGCTTGTGGCCACCAGCCTCAGGACTGGTTCAAAAGGTCTGTGTCATGGAGGTCACTGAGTAGGAGAGCAGAGTGCTGCTCCTGAGGGTGGCCTTACACAGAGAAGAACACCTCATGTTCTTCCCCCCTGCCTGCCACTGCAGAAACGAGCTCCATGACGTGAAGACCTGCTCAGACCTTTCTGTCACTTGTAGCCTCAATGCTCACTTCAGCCTTCAGCTGTCTCCTGTTGTTGCTGTTGTTGCTTCTTTGGAGGAGCACGGGAGATGTCACCACCCATGTATGAAAACAGAACTCAATTTATGTTACATCAGCAGCCTATTGACATGGAACAGCACAGTAAGCTTTCTTGCTGATAAATAAAAACGGTTAGCCTAACTGATTGTTGTATATTCATCATTCTTGATACCTGGCAAACATTCTGGTTGTCAAGCAGGTAATATCTGATACATCTGCCCTGCTGTTTATCTTTCAGGCTACACTAATTCAAGCACTCTGTCCTTATGTACATTCCTTGTCTACCCTCTGAAAAGGCCTGATTGAAAATTATGGCTACATTTACATATTCTTAAGCATGCTTTTAAACTCCGACAGTGTTAGCCTAATAGTGGACTTTTGAAAGCTTCTAACAACTGCAGCTCATACTTAATACCAGTATTAATTCCAGCTATTTGCTACCTGCTAATATAACAAACACTTGCTTAGGGCTATATTCAGACTACCTAAAATAGCACCTAGCACTCCAGCTTTGGAGCTAAAGCTCGGGGGAGCAGAAGCAGTTTGGGTTGGCTCCCCACAGAGTCTTTGAAGGTAAATAGTCACAGTGTCCGCATTAGGTGCTTTCTAAGTACCGGTTAGAAAATACAGCCGCTACATCTCCTTTGCCTGGATAAAATGTCAGCTCTGCAGCCCTGGATAGCAAGTGACTTGTTCAATTCCCATCTCCCTTGAATTTCTGGTTTGTAACATGTGTGAGGCTCTCTAAAAGGCAGACAGGACACTGCTTGAAGGGCCACATTCAGATAAAGCGGGATTATAGCTAAGTCTGTATCTAGAATCAATAAAGACTGACAGGCACTTAGAAAACCTTTTCAGAGCAATTTAGAGAGCTTACTCAAGGTGCCGAGTGCCATCTTGCTACGTTGTTGGCACAGATTCACAAGGTAAACAGTTCTCACATGTTCATGACATTTCTGATCAATCAAACTATGTCCTGTAGATCTAAAAATAAATGAAACATGCCTCTGATCCCAGTTTTCATCTTTTGCAGTCGACAAAGATAAAATTGTGGTTTTCACCTTTCCAGCAAGATTTCATTAATTTTCTTTCAGAAATATTAAAAACAAGAACAGTAACTGAATTATCAGTCTTAAAAGAAGATTGTTTCGTACCCAAATTACTTTCATAAGGACTGGAAAGAACACATGTGAAAATAGAGAAGATCTCCTGTGCTGGGTCTCACTTGGGACTGGGTCTCAGCCTGCCAAAACAGGTGCAATGTCATAGGCTTCATCCTGGGATTATAAATTGTCTTGGTTCTTTCCTCAAAATTGCCACAATATGTAATAAGACCACAACCTAGACATGGAACGAGAGAGACAGAGGAGAACACTGACATTTTCAGATGATGAGTGGACAACCAGTTGTGTCAGTCCAAAAGCAGCACGGCCACAGGGTAGGCAGCAATAGAGTAGACAGGGTTGTGGGGGGCAAGTGGAGACAGATGGCCGCTGGCTGCTCCCCACAGAGGGGAGGCTCTGGGTACTGGGGTGGGAGGAACAGTGCTGTAATTCACTGGGCTTCTTCATTTCAGAAGTAGCAACTCTAATGCTGCGTGATGCTTCACTGACCATATAGCCCCTGCCTCCAACACGGCTGGTTTCTGCAAGAAGAAAACATGCAGATGTGCATCCCTTTGGCTGAGCTTGTGTCAGGTACCCATTCTGCACGGACTCCACACTATACCAGGATCCTGGGCCTTTGCTTATAGATTGCCCAGATGGGTACGGATCACACGGAATCCAGAGAATCTGAGTATTATTGGAACCTGCGCATGGCGAGAAACCCACCCCCCTAGAGCAAAGGGGAGAATGGATTTTTTCCTTCACCGATTGTTTTCTCCACTTCAGAAAGTTCTGCCTTTCCTTTGCAAGGCTTTATTAAACTTCCCCATGTCTTGATGACTGGAATGAATAACATCAAGAGACAGAAACTGCAAGTGTGTAGGAAAAATAGAAAGGATGACTGGAAGCCAGAGAATGACAAAAAACCCTGAGACTAGAGAAAGAGATGGGGAGAGCCCCTAACTTCCCACAGCTGACTGTGAAATTGATGGCTGAGGGAAAGGCAACAGACAGCCTGACAAGGAGCCATGTTGCACAGGAGAAAAGGGCCTTACCGGGCGGATTCACACGGGGCAAAACACTGATATCAGACAAGCAGCCCCAGAAGGAGACCAGCCTGTGGAACTATCTGGAGAGATGACCAGGAGCATGGATGAAAATGGGGAATGACGAAAGGGAAGAACTCAGCAGCAAAGAGAAACTGATGGCAAAGTGAAAGTGCTTGATTGCCAAGTGGGAATGACTGGTTCCAGTCAAAACCAGCTGGAGAATTTACAGTGGGCAGTCATTGGAGGACCTGCTGAATGAGGAAACTGGAACTTGAGATAGGGGAGCTGAAGATAAGAGAATAAAGCTGGCTGGACATGGAGAAAAGGATTGCAACAAGCAGCCAGATTTGGCACAGGACAAGGCAGAAGGATGTGTTGATCCTGTACACTGAAGTAAGCAGTGTTTCTGAGCCCACCATCAGCAAGATAAATACTGTGCCAGGAGACAGACATAAGAAATTACGATTAAATTAAAAATCCAGAAGGAGCCTTCACTCTTGGTCTAACTTGGAAGAATCTTGCAGCCTTGGAGTTCTTGTAACATGCTTTGTGTGCATGTATATTTGTACTTTATAGCATACTTTATAGGATAGGTTCAGTCTATTGTATGCCAGAAGCCAAGAGTGGGAAACCAGGGCGTTTCTTCTTTGTTATTTACCACTTCTGACTCTTCAGCTGGAAAAGTTCATTGGCCTGTCTTCTTTGTGCTCCATATTACAGTACCTAATCTCACATCTGATCAGTTGTTATACAAGGCTCATCAGGGCTGTCTCATCTCCATTACCTGTCCCCCATTCTAGTTTTTCAAGCTTACTGCTCCACCAGTTTCTCCTTTCTGTGGGAGGAGACCTTACATCACCCCCAGAGGACTGACTTATTTTTACCTACATTGAATTTCTTTGTGCTATGTTTTCCACATATTTTAAACACTGATGTATCACTTACTGTTTTTCTTTTCTCAGTGGGGCTCAGATCATCAGTTTAATTTGCTCTGGAGACATCACCTTCAGCCCCAAGCCACCATTCAGCAGAGTCCTTAACAGGTCACTTCTTGGGAGTGCAGGTCTTGGAGACCACCAGATAGCCAGGTACTACTGAAGTGGCAGGAGAACAGACCTGCCAGCAGTAATAAGAAGAAGGGCACCAGTACCTACAGCCCCAGCTTCCCAGTCCTGCTTCACAAGCAAGGCCAAGCTCCTTGTACAGCACCTGGTGGTGTGCAGACACATCCCAGCCTGGGCAGAGCAGCTTCCCTGGGGCTCCAGGCAATTGTACACAGATCTAGCTATAGATTAGGAGTAGCCAAGCAGCCTCAATGTTGCCACCAAAACACTCATGGGATAACAACCTTTTCCTCTCTCTTGCCTATCCTGGTGGAAGCCCTCTTCTTTCCCACCTTCAAATGCCAGGTCCCCAAGCCAGGACCCCCAGCCCATGCATAACGGGATTTCTGATTCTTTCATTTCCCAAACCCCTGCTGCTCCACACACAGCTCCAGTCCCTCAATTCCTGCTTCCCAGATCCTCCTACAATTATTTCACAGAAGGAGCACTGACTGACGACCTCTTCCATACCCCATGTCCACAGCCCCTTTTCTTTACTCCCACGTCCTCAGCCGAAAGCATTGACTCCAGCATTAGGTGAATTCCTCCCCAAAGTGCTCCAAAGATGGCTACAGAACAGATATCAGAGACAAACCTGCCGCCTTGCACAAGACCAAGTTACCATGTGTGAGTTGATCCTTGCTTAACCATAACAGCTCCTTTGGCCACCCACATCATTGCTGCACAAGAATTTCTTTTCTATTGCTATCCTAGTGTTGCTAAAGTCCATGCAGTCCCAAGAGAGTAGGCAGGAGCAGCTGATATCTCCTGGCCACCTCAAAACTAAGACATATGGAGAGAATAGCTGACGAATTTTGAGATGCATCATGTGACAGGTGCTTTTGGCTCTGGTTGTCTGGAAAGAGGGGGAAGAGGTGGAGAGGGTCTCAGATGGATAGTTTTCTAGTGGAGGTTTAAATATGCCTAGCCATGAATCATTCTTGTCTATGCTGACCACAGAGCATCACATCTGTTGTTTTTATGGTCAAAAAATTTAAAAAAGAAAATGACTAATACATCCTTATATAGACAAGCCACTTGAGTCAAGTCTAAAGCAGAGTCTGCTAATTGGACAAAACCATGGCTCGTAATAGCATTTTAACATTTCTCCTGCTTAATGTTTGTATTTCGGTTAGTTACCGAAGGATGTTAACCTAGAAGTGGTCACCACAAGGGTTTTAAGTTGCAGTAACACCCCATTAAGCAGAACATGGCGAATTCACTTCACACCTGGCTTGCCAGTGGTAGCATTTCACATTCTGAAGGCTGCCAGCCAAGCCAAACAGCAGCACAGGGATCCATGCAATGACTGACAGTTTTACAGCCCCGAAAGCAGGCAACATTCTTCCATCTTCTGAAGAAAGCATGCAAGAAATCAGGCAAAGACTGTGAATCAACTATGTCCATATCCGCAGCTCAGATAGGTCTTCTCTGCTAGCACTCATCATACAGGTACATGCACAAATGTGCTCCATGATAGGCAAAGCTGCCTGGTGCATGTGGCAAGAAGAGCAGGGAGCCAACCTTCGTACACCGTCTAGAGCTCAGCACACAGATTCAAATCCCAACAGTAGCTGACTCTGAGGTGGCAAAAGCACATGATAAAAGCACACAAAACACTCAAGGTGAGGCAATAACTCAAGAAAAAGTGTTGGCTTGTAGGATTTAGCCTCAGCTTTCTTCACTGTCACTGAGTTAGAGCCTATGAGATTTCGATCATGCTCTGGGTAATACTTCTGTGCACTCCAGAGCACTCTTCATGGCTGGGTCTGCAGTCTTCAGTCCTCTTGCCCTTCTTCCCTACTGATACACTCAATAGATTACACCACTGTGGCCTCACATCTCCTCTGCTACCACTCGAACAGTAAATATACAGCAAGAGGTAAAAAAAAACCTTTCTGTACCCCTGTAGTTCCCCAGGCTCAGCTCCCAAACTTCCTCTGAAATAGTGCCAACTACTTTACATAGGTGCTATTCATGTTTTTATTTATGTAGGAAAATGTATTTAACACACAGGTTGGGGTTTGCTTCTTGTTCACCAAATGGTGCCGCCTTCAGACATGCAAACTTGATCTGTTTGAGGTATCCAAAATAGAAACATTGTTCTAACAGTAATTAGATCAGAGTTTAAAAGGATCAGATCCTCATTAAGGCTTTTCCTCCAAGACTTTACAAGCTTAGAGATTGAAGCGAATCTTCAGTGTCAGCTGAAAGGAAAGCCAGGGGGGCTGAAAGAGGGGAACAACCACCACAACTTGCATTGGTTGCTGTTGGTGAAAGGAAACAAGGGTTGTTTAGTGCTGCAAATAGTTAAATCCATAAGATCCTTAAGGGAGATCCACAGCCTTGAGACGCTCTTAAGAACCCCTGCCTTCAACAAGACTTTGGTGTATTGTCAAGCAAAAGCTGAACTGCTGATTGCCCTGTCTTTCCCACCCTCCCTCTCCCCCCCCAAAGCCGCTGTAACTGCAAGGCAGTCACACTGAGAGTGTGGGATATCTTTGGAGGAAAAATCCATAGCAAGGGTGCTGAATCAACCAGATTTCCCCTGGTCTGGCTTAATTCAGTCTTCCAGAAGCTTCATCCTCTCTTTTTTCTCTCTGCTTAGTCTTGGTTGTTTCTGCCCTTCTTCCCGCCACACTGGTGCCCTTCTTCCACACCCTATTTCAGAATAGCGCAAATGAGTCACTAAATATCCTGGTGAGTTAGCAAGGCTTTTAATCATCCATGTTTTATAGAAAGAAAACTGAGGGACAGAAATATTAGGTACCTGACCTAATGAGCTCTAAGAACTGTGTGACAGGGCACAGACCCAAGTTACAAAACCATCTTTCCTGCCTCTATCCATTCATTCACACACAGTCCTTGCACAACATGTTTCTTGTTTATTTTTCTGTCCTTGCAACTAACTTTCTTTCTTTACCTTCTCTCTGAATCTTCTTTTTCATTACCTCCCGCTTCTTAATCTTTTCATTTGCTTCTTGATCTTTTGCTACAGTCCTCACTCACATAGGTCTTTATTGGTGCCTCAGAACATCTCCTTAGCAGGATTCAGTAGATTTTCTTTGTGTCAAAGCTTTGCATAACCCAGGAAAGCCTTACATTTAAAAGATAAGAAAGGCAGCAAGAAACCTAAGAGACACTAGCAGATTTATTTTAACCTATAGAGATGAGTGTAAGATGCAACTGATCCTTTGGGCCTGGGATTTAATATGGAAGATGAACTTGAGGAAGTAATACAATTGATTTAAGCCTTAAATATGGCCCACCTCTGCTTGCTAATTAAAAGTAACGACTATGCATAAACTATAAAAGTATTTGATTTCATTTTAATGGCTTTTGCAAATGGCATTACTGGATCCTTTGTTTACAAGACCAACATACTGTAAACCAAATCTAGCACCTCTTACCCCCTTATCACCTTGATTATGACAAGTTGTGCAGGATAGAAAACAGAGTGAAAAAACATCCATATCTTTGATAATGTTGAACTTCAAATTTCCAGCATATAAAAAGAAGATCTGTATCCTCTTTAATATCCAAGATGCTTTGGTCTAAATCTTAAAGTATTAAGAATTGCATTTGTACCAGATGAATGATATTAAAACGCTGGTACACAAATGAACAGATTATAAAGATTTATGAGACAAAGTGCAGTCTATAATTAGGGGCTACTGATCCAATACAAAGCCAGGATCACAGCACCCTACTCATGAGCCACGGAGTATGTGTGATGTTATCCCTTGTCTTACCTCTTGACACTCCTCAAACAGGAGGGAATCACCTAAAATATTTTTTTCAATGTTGCAACAATGCTTCTTCCGCATTACTTTTCACTTCCATTTATTAAGATGGGTTATCCACTTCATGCTAAACCCCGACATGTTTTTTAGTCACTGATTAGCTAAATTCCCATCAGACCTGCTGCTACACAGTTCTGAGATTTGTATTGTCATTTGGGCCTAGCCTAATCAGAGCAGTTTCATTGTACATCAGTCTTCAAAGGTATGAAAGTACATAAAAGGATAAGAAAGAAAAAACAGAGTGTTACCTCACAACGATTTCAGTGAGTCAATGGGAGAGATGAATAAATACTGGGTAAGAGCCAAGGAAAGAACCTGATAAATCAGCACAACGCAGATGACATTGTCAGTCTCCAGAAATGCTTTTCCAATACAATAAAAAGGTCACCAACACACTGGGAGAAATATTTTAAGTGCCTCCAACTTTAACAGAAGTAACAAATAAAAAGAGATTATGCTTTCTGTACAGAAAGCCAAGGATCTCAGATGTCCAAGCAAAACAACCACAGTGAAGGATTCTCTAGTTCAGTGGTCCTCATAATGGAGAAGGAGGCGAAAGAAGGGCAGACTATCCAGACTTCACCTCCCACCCATTTTTCCCTCTCTCTGACAGCCCCCTGAGGATCATGAGGATTAGCTGAGCCGTGGGGAGCCAGAGGCAAGCATGGTGTGGATGCTGCAGCCAGCCCACGGACCACTCCCATCTCCCACATTCCTGTGGGATCTGGGGCCAGGCCTATGTAGGCATTTGCCGGTGTAGGAATTCAAGGATTGCTGCAGTGACAGAAGGCAGCATGAGTAGATACTACTGACTGCTACACTTAGGGAACGGTAGAAAGATTGGAGAGGAGGTGAGCAACGCAGAGGTTAGGTATCTGCCAAGAGAAGGGAGATGGAGAAGGGGTAAGAGGAAAGAGGACAAATTATTGAAATGGAAATAATTCTCCGACTGCATTATTACTGAATTGAAATAAATGTAGTAACTAATTTTTTAAACTATTGAAATCTACGTTCAGAAGAGGATAAAGGAAAACCTGACTGAGAAGTGCTGTTCTGCTTTACAGATGAGCCATTACACCTGCTGAGTGAAAACAAAAGGGAGAGGATCATCACTTCCCGCAAAGTAAAGAAATGTACCTGCTAAGTGAGATGTTCTGCTCACACACCACAGTTAGTGATCTGGCCCCAGATCCAACCAATACCAAAAATCGTAACTTCTGTTTTGCTTCTGACTTCTTATGTCACTTTTAAATTACAAACAAAGTTTTATATGTTTTGTTTGGTCATTAAGCTGTCCCCTGAAGATGGGCCTTTTAGATTTAAAAACTTCTGGAATTTGTACCAAAAAAGAAAGCAGCTGAAAAAGAAAGAATCTACAGTGAGATACCACCAACAGAGAGCTTTTTGCCATGCTAATGAGTAGGAAAACAGATCATATCCCTATCTTCACTACAGTAGGGGTACTTTGTTCAAGTCTTTTCTGCTTGTTAATAAAAATAAGTAAACAGTAGAGAAGAAAGAGGCAGAGAAGTCTCATGGGCCAAAATCTGCTTTCTGAAGCAAGCAATGGCTCATCTGGACTTCCATCAGACTCCTCAGAAGCGACTTAGCTCAGGCTGTGCCTGCAAGTGAGCAGGCACTGTACCCAGCATAAATATGTCATCCAGTCCGAATGAGATAGATACCTTTTTGCATGTCAAAACTTATTGAGTAACTAAACAGAAATATACAGGTACTGTGGAGCCCATTTCATTAACCTCGCAGAACTCCTCGGCGAGCACATGGAGATGTTTGAAATCAGTCAGATTTTGCCTTTCTTTCCTTCTGAAGTTTTGCCTTCTTACTTCTCCAGTCATAAACACTGAATTTTGTCCCTGTTCTGGTTTGCTGGGGTGCAGCCAAACGTCTCTTCAGCATCCTCCTTCTGTCATCTTCACACAAAACAAGCAACAGCAGCTACCTAAAATAAAAAAATAACAAAATCTCCTGAATTGTGAAGACTTAGGTATTATGCACACAACTCTTAATATGTGGCATTTAGCACGTGACAGTTATGGTGCCTAGCACATGACTGTCCTTCACTTTGTCTTCTCTTTGTGTCATTTACAACCCGTATGTCCCAACCCTGCTGCCGGATCCACCTGGGAAGACATACACAACTGAGGAGCCTTAATGACACTAATGACCCCTGGCTCAGGAATGGAAAGCTGTCCCGAGAGTGCGGGACCTAGTTCTCGCATCCTGGTAACACATGGATTTGTGCTTTGCATGGTGCGGAAGTCCTGCTGAGGTCAGTCAGGAGCAAGGAGAGACGGGTGAGAATAAGCAGGACAAAACCATTCTCATCACAGCTAACAATTTAGTCAGGCAAGCAGCAGAACCATTTTTAACAGGAGATCTAAGTTTTTAAACTCTTTATTTAGAGGTTACAAAAAAATATAAATGTACAGATAGTGGAATGCATCAAAAGAAGAAAATCCCTAAGCCAGGGAGTGTTTTCTACTTGCCCATGCTGGAAGATGTTTGCACCTCCAAACTGTCTCGGTCCGTCATGGACATGCAACCTGCTCTGCAGGAGGAAAAGTGCCACGGACTGGCAACCACTCCTGCTTCTTCCACCTCAGCATGGTCACATGCTCACACCTGAGCCCCCACACCAGCCCTGCCCCACCAGTGGGAGTCCACGTTGCTCTTCTCTGTGCTGGGTCACTTCTTGGGTCACTCAGGGCCCCTTTCCACTCAGGCGCTGCAGTTGCCATCAGGCACTGGTTAAAAGGAAGGATCTCATGGGCAGGTGGCCACGCATTGGACTGAATGCCCTAAGCACTCCACAGCCTTCTGCAAGGGTGTGATGGGTTGACCACGGGCAGCTGCCAGACACCCACCCAGCCACCCCCTCACTCCCTCAATGGGATTGGGGGGAGAAATCGGCTGAAAAAGTTCTTGGGTCAAGATAAAGACAGGGAGATCATTTACTAATTGCCATCACGGGCAAAACAGACTTGACTTGGGGAAAATTAATCTAATTTATTCCCAGTTAAAGTAGGCTTGGGTGGGGAGAAACAAAGACAAAAGAAGGAAAAAGAGAAAAGGTAAGGGGAAGAAAAAAGAGAAAAGGTAAGGGGAAGGGAAGGGGAAGGGAAGGGAAGGGAAGGGAAGGGAAGGGAAGGGAAGGGA
>Ga0065711_1033509_pt1 | contig 25365 bp, 11 predicted proteins | sample Hoacrofraction12_FD_59098 | JGI IMG/M metagenome (GOLD analysis project Ga0065711, IMG submission 59098) | Hoatzin crop microbial communities from Cojedes, Venezuela - Epithelial fraction 12 v2 (version 2) | ecosystem: Host-associated > Birds > Digestive system > Esophagus > Crop | place...
GTTTCTGCCTCTTTCTTTTCATTCTCCTCCACACGCCGGCGGGGGGAGGGGCGGCCGCGTGGCGCTTTTGTTGCCGGCGGCAGCCGAAACCAGAACAACTGGAAAAATCAATTTATCCCTGTATGCCAAAACTACATTAAAAGGTAAACTATGTTCTTCCTTTCAAGTTTATTTTGCCTACTTTTTTTCAGTGCTGTAGTCTTGTAAGTGGACAAAGCTTGTATTAACTCTGCCTACCAAACATAATACAATGTACTGTGACTTCAGAGAGAGCTTTAATGAAGGCCATCTAGGCTTACATGGGCTTGCCACACAAGTGGATGGGGTTTGTAGAGACTGGATCCAAGCTGAAGATTTGCATGTTCTCTCTGTCACCATAGGATGCCTATAAACCTGCACCACATCCTTTTTATGCCAATATTTCAGAAAGGCCTACCTGAAAAGGATTCACAAGGTGAGAGTCCCGATCCTGGAAAGGATGGAGAAAAACTCCTCTGCAGCTGCTGTCTGACCTCAGAGATGCTGCTATGGGAGGTGGCAACACAGAGGACATCAGTGCAGGTCACTGCTCTACCATTGCTGCTGTAGCTGTCTCCTTCTATGCTCATTGAGCCCCATTTTTCATAGAATCATAGAATAGTTTGTGTTGGAAGGAACCATTAAAGGTCATCGAGGACTGCTTCCAGGAGGGTCCAGACTGAATCTGGGCAGCAAGTGCAAAGATACCGCTTACCTTAACTTTAAGAAGCTACATATGACCTATAGTGTACATATGTCTATGTATAGTCTACATATAGACAAACTTGTAGTTATTTATCTGCAGGATATAAGGATGAAAAGAGGAGGTGATGAAAAAGTAGTGACAGCTGCATTGCTCTGCTCCATTGTTGCGATGATCCCACTCAACCTGTACAGTGTTTCAGGGGTGTTTAGACTCAGAAGTGACCAAAATCTCCTACAAGAGAAACCATCAATGTTAAATATTGTTCTGTTTATACTATCTAGAATATAATTTAAGTTTCTATTAGAGCTTTAGATCTTCTGAGATCATCAGTCCAGGAGTCAGGTTTGTATACATCTCTGAACTGAGCTGACAAATCAATAAATACAGGATACTGAAAGCCTAGAAAACCTGCTGAAATCCTTTTCAACCTGTGGCTACCTCCTGTGCTACTGGTAGCCTTTATCTTGCCTCCAAAGGCTTGGTGTTTGGATTCAGACACCTCAGACTGCCTTACCAGATGACCAGAAAATAAATACATCTCTAAATGAATAATGGAAAATTTAGGCAGAAACCGAGGGTAAGTGAGATCTATTAGACTGCAGACTGATCTCTAGAGAGAAATGGTGGAAACTATTGCATGAGTCATTTCAAAGTGGACTGTAAAGAGTACTGGAAAATATACCTCAGGGAGTAATCTTGCATTGGATGAGGGATAATGTAAGTGATTTACACTAACAGGTCTTTTCCATCTCTAATTTTGATGAATCTATGATCCCTAGTAAGACAGGCTTATTTCCTCAGTTTAATATACCACAATCTGGAGGAGAAAATGACAGAAGTGTTTGGGGAAGTGATCTTTCATACAGCCCAGTAAATGCCAGATATCAAGCTGCCAGCACTCAATACCATTTTGTCACTGTCACTGATCCACGCACTAAGACAGACAAAAGGTTTGGGGTGCTGGGTTGGTCTGAGGAGAGTTTTTTGCTTTTTTCCCACCTTATTAAGTGAAAGTCCAGGCCATACAATCAGTGCAAAACCTCTGCAATAAATACAGAAAATTCATTCCTGTTAATTCCATTTCATGATATATTGTTCCTTCTAATTTCTCCAGCCCATGGTTTGTTTGCTAATGGGATATTGCCTGCATTGTCTGCAGGAACATTAAAAGGTACATTGACTCATTGTTTTTGCCTTACTTGCACACATTCGCTACCACCTTCATAAAAGACGGGAATCACCGTCTCCAGGTTTTGTGGGTGTTCTTTTTTTTTAAAAACAAACAAATCAGGCTAAATCACTGGAGAGCTGCATTATTCTAAACAATTTATGAGACAGTCTGCTTCACTGTTTTTCCCTGTAGAAGGGATTGGGCTGATGTTATAAATGATTTATTACTGTTTTCTTCTGTAGGCACCAATAGACTAGACAGAAAAATCAAAGTAAATTGAATGCAAAGTAATCAGTTTTCTTCCTTTAGAGTGGAACAACACACACACAGAGGCATCCATAGGCGTACACTAAATATTATTAAAAAGTGAAAGTAACTATTTGGTTTATGAAACAGAGGCTGTAAAAATAACAGCACAAAAATACAGGAAGAACTAACATTAGTTGTGAATGTAAAAAGCGGTAAGCAATGGAAGATTTATGCCTGCCTGTGGAGAGAAACCAACTTGTTTGCTCAGTGGTTCAAGAGTTTATAGGGGCCAGGGGACTATTGTTTTTGTCCCTTGGAAGGTATTTTCTGACTGTTGGAAGAGTTGCAGCAGGCAGTAAATTGTGGCTGACTTTTGATTTGACTGCAAGTTAATATATGAATTTAATTTCGACTAGCAAACAAAACAAAACAAAACAAAACAAAACAAAACAAAACAAAACAAAACAAAACAAAACAAAACAACATTCAAGGGCGCAAAACTAAAGATCAGTCAGGCTTGTCCAGACACATACAGTTTATATATATCTCCCATTCAGAAGTCAAACAAGTCAACATGGATTTTTTTTGCCCAGGAATAATTTTGCCAGACATACTGGGAAGGTAAATAGTAATTTGGCCACTAGTCCATGAGTTCGTGTGCTGAATCCATTGTAGTTTTGCATTTCCTAAAGTAGCCACTTTTTCACTCCTTTAGGCATATCTACGAAAACCTAGTGATGTACACTTAAAATAAGGACACCACTTGCTAATGTCTTTTACAAATGATAAATATTTTAATATTAACTTTAGCTCATGTCAGTTAAATTATGTTTATATTTTCATTTCTGCAAGCTGTTGAAAATACTTTACCAGAAGAACACAATCTAATGACAAACAATATTATAGCCCCCATTTATAGAGACAAAGGCAACCTACTAATACATCCTCATGCCTGTGTCGACTGATCAGAAATGTACTGCTAAATGTACCTTTTTGTCTATGTTCCCAGTGAGTAAGAAACCACAAACCCATTTTAATTTTACAGAGACAAATTAAAAGAGTCAAGCATCTTCATTACGGTGCAGCTGTCGTAAAAAATGATATAGAAAACAGAAGTGAAAGTATCTTGAAATCACATCCATATTGGCATCTCACAACTGCAGCCTGATTGTATTGTTAATTAATTCTTTAAATGCACAATAATCCAAAGAGACAATTTATAAAGCATATTTGTCATTTAATTAGTAAATTAACTTTTTATCTCAAATGTTTCTCCATTTAATTAGTAGGTAGTGAAGGCCAAGATCACACCAGCTGGAGTCTGTAGAGAGAAAAAATTATTTCATTTATCTAGTCAACATCTTTTAGCAGAGTGGTCCATGAGTTCTGTTCTGTCTGGTTATTTATGATTTGCCATTATAAAGCAGAAGGTGGATATAAAATTTCAAAGACGAGTTAATATTATCATTCACCAGATCAAGTTTGCAATGGTTCATGTCTTTAGTTTTACTTAATTATATTCAACTTTTCTACTTACACTCAACTTTTGTACTGCCATGTTACTCACATGAAGTCAATTAAATGTACAAGTGTTTCTTGGACCAGACCCTCTGTATAAATTAAGGAGATTTGGAAATTGCTCTCTGAGAAATGGCTTGTTACAAGATGCTCTGTACCAAGCACATATGGAAATGAAATGAAAATAGAAATGACTAGTTTGAGACACAGTAAATCTTAAATGGTTCTGCAGTTTTGTACAGACTACTTTAAATACAGTAAGTTTCTAAGGGCCACTCTAACCAAAGCATTAGTTGACCCAGTGATATTAGATGCTAGATAGATGCCTTTTTCGTACATGAATCAGGAACAGTTTTGTGTTTCCATGATTCTCAATCTTCTCCAGAGGCAATGTTTGTTTCTTCCAAAGAACTCTGTTACAAATTTCGTTTAAAATAAGCCTTGCAGGGATGGGAATGGTAGCAGGTTCCTCATATACAGAGTCCACAGAACACTCTCCTAGGAAATGAGCAGTTTTCTCTGTAGACTGAAATGATGCAAATCTGCTCCTTCACTTCAACAGAAGCTTTTCTTAGTCACAGGGAGAGGCAGATCTAGATAAATCTGAGGGTTGAGAAATGCTCTGCGCTTCTTTTGTTGAGGTTGTGCCAAAGCATAGGTTTTCAAAATTTCAAACTTGCTCAGAATCCCATACATTTATTTAAGTATCACTTCAAGGGTCTAAGTATTTCTGAATGCTGTTCTTAGTTGCTTTTCACTCCTGTGAAGTGAGGATGATACCACTTCCCCATCACACTGGGTGCCTGAAGTCTTCTGGAGTAATGATGGATACACAGCATATTCCTTTCCCCATGAGTAATAGGTGAAACTTACTGAAAAATCTCATATTCCATATGTAAGGTATTTAAATGATATCTCTTGTTCTTCCAACACTCTTTTTACTCTCTGAAGCAAATAACAATACTTTGGTCCTAACAATTTTTTCTAGGAGCATTCAATTGAGAGAAACCTGCAGGTTTTGACTAGTTTACTGCAGAAGATGATTTCCCCAGCTGTGACTCATAGATCAAGTAAAAAAAAAAATGCACACTAGGACAGGAATAGATGATTCTGAATCACCAAAAAATATGGGAAGGAAAATGTAAATTGTTTAAGAGAGACACACGGCCAACTTAGGCTAATTTATTGCTTCTATTTCAATAATAAAGAGGCTTCAGAGTATGGTGCCATGACTGTTGTGTTATTTTACAACAGATTCTTTCCCTTATAGGAGAAAGATTGTGATGATCTATTCTTTAATAGATATTGACAAAGTCAAGGATTCCTATTCTTAAAAGTCAAAATTGCCCTAAGAGGAAAATCTTCAGCTATAAGATATTCGAGTCAAACAAACAGAAAAATAAATATTTACAACCCTAAGGCAATCAGAGAAAATGCAAAACTGCATATCACATTGATTGGCCCAATTCTACAAAGAGAGATAATACGCTTAAAAATGTTGTAAGTCAATTTGTATTAGTGTTTTAAATCTAGTGAGGAATGGAGACTTGAAATATATTCGTCTTTACACGTGCACACAGCCTGTTTTCAGTGAATGTTCAGGGACTACTGCAGCTGACATGCTTCTGAGAAGGCAAGAAAATCAGAGGTACAATTTCAGATCTGCCTTCTAGTTATTTTATAGTTCTGCTTAGATATACATCTTACATGGTATAATTTCTTACGGGTAAGTTGTCTTCTCTCCTGACCTGAAATGGGACAGGCCAGGGTCATATCTGGCACAGGAGTCTTTTGTTCATTCTAGATATCCCACTTCTGCATTATTCTGTTAGAACCATGCAATGAAATCTCTGATTGTACAGTAAGTATTATTTTGGTTTGTTCATTTTTACTAATTTACCGTTTTTTACCTATAAGTTAGTCTGAAGAGTAATGTAGAGCAATTGCAGCCCATGATTTGGTCAGCTGTACGCGTGGATGAGAAAGTCCTGTAAACATCGTGAATGAAAGCTGTAGAGTTACCAGTTATGAAACTGGCACGTGAGACCCCTCAAAAGACACATGGTAGTCCAGCTAAGAGTGCTATAAATATTTAATTATACTCTACCAACGTAATGATTCACCCAAGGTGAGGAAAACACTGTTTTTTGACTCCCGGGCAAAAGAAGTTCAAAGAAGTGCAGAAACAGAACTGATTTCTCAGCAGTTCAGAAAACCAAGCATCGCGTCTCCTTTGAATTTCACTGTTCCGAAAGTAAAGGATTAACAGAAAGCTCTTGAGACAGGAAGAGCAGACCGAGAAGGGAGGTGTGAGAAGAGAGCTGGATTTTCTTCTGTTCTCAACAAGGAGTGCAGGAGAAGGGTGTGAGTGGTGGCAATCACTTTTTGCAAGGCCTTCCCTGCACTCCGTAAGCCTTCAACGATAGTGTGATCACCTTGGAAGGTCTACAGGGAAGACAAAACATTCATGGTGCTCCATGGGGTCACTCCCTTCTTCGGCTGGCGAGAGGAGGAGAACAGAGGGGTGGGGATATGAGTAGCCAGGATTATTTTGAAGTTGTCACATTTGTAGAGGAATGCTGAAAAATTGGAAAGCATTGAGAAAGGAATAAAAGAAATTATTCAGGAAATGGAAAACATGTTTAAACTTGATAGATCTAAGAAGGTCAGTATTCTGTAATTTACCCAAGGGAAATTTTTAAGAGAGAGATTCAATGTGAACTGTATATACAAGCTTGCATAAGAAAGCCATGAAAAGTGGATCCTTAATATATAGCTAGAATTTGAAGCTTCCACATTGAGAAATAAAGAAGAGGGTTGTTTTTTTTAACCTGAAGGAAATTCATTTTTAGAACAATACATGTAAACGTGTGCTTATTTCTCCATTGCTTAAGGTCTTTAGGTCATGACAGAAGGTTTTTATTTTGCTTTATGAAATTGGCACAGAAGCTTAAAGAGAAATTGCAGGTTTGAAGAACAAGAACAACGTTTTGGGACATGTTCACTTGACAGAACAGCATTTTTTGACATTTTCAGTCTATTTATTTCTATAAAGCAATGAGCTAAATTTTGATAAACATGCAAGCTCATCTACAACACTTCCTACACCTAAACGAAACATTTTCCTGTCTTAGAAATGCCCAATGCTTGAGAATGCTCCTGAATTCAGATATGAGAGAGATGGGAGGAGAAAATTGTCCACACTTACTCTGCTCAGTGCCACAGATTATCTATCAACATCAAGATTTTTAGCTCCTCATTGCAGTGCATATTGTGTATATCCAAATCTCCTTATCTGCAAAATGTGCAAGACTGTTAGAGAAGCTAGGTGATTTAGATATTCAGAAGATATTTGTATCCCTGTTCTTGCTGCTTTAAATGAAGGTTATGTGTTGACAAGGCTTAATGGAGCCTTTGAAAGTTTTTGAAAATCCAAGACCTACAATTGTACCGCTGTGAAAGTCCAGGATAAAACCCTATTTAAGGATTACTATCAGATGTTATGTGAAGGTATTTGTGATGAAGTTGTGATTCCATAAGTGTATAAGTACAAGCTTATTTGTTTATGTATTTGTTTTATTCCTTAATATGTACCCAGATCGTGGTTTCTTGAAATTTGATCTGTGATTAATAAGGATTAAGAATTCATCTAATATCTGCTTTTACAATGTCAGATTCTCTCTTCCTGACTTGAGGTTTGAGAAAAAGAGAGAAAGAGGAAAGCAGAAAAGTATGTATTTTTCTTATTCACAGGATTTGAGGGAAGTTTTTGTTATATCTTCCTTTTTGTATGTGTTGAAAAAAAAATTCTGTTTATTTTAGCTTTTGTGTTCTAGAATGAGTTATCTTAAAACTTACAGAATTTCCCATGCAAAGATTTTCTTGTGTGTTTAAAAACTGAAGGCCTGTTCTCTGTTTACTCTACTACTCTCCTTCCCTGTAAGATTTAAAACAAAACATATTATAAGGTACAATATTATAGATATTGACAACTCCTCCTCTCCCAAACAGTTTTTGACTCGAGGAGGAAATGATCAATGTTTACGGCAGATTTGCAAAATTATCTCTGAAGGCTTCACTTGTAGCCTTTTAATTTGAAAACAGTTCAGAAAAACTGTCTGAAAAAGGGTGACTGAGCACCAGTCACAAAGTCCACCTTGTTCAGTCTTTGTGCTCCAATGCACCTGGCACTTTGTTTTGAACGGCAGACCAGCTTCAGAAAAAAATATATAGATTACTGAAGAAGAGTTTGTACCTTGATGTTTAGGGCATGATTGAGGTAGATGATAGCTGTGGTTTAGAAATCTCCTTCATGTAGACAAAGTTGCTGACCCTGACTGCAGAACTAGAGATTAAAAGAGGACATGATCTGGCAGTCTGGTGACTATGCTTCAAACAGAAAAGAAGGGTTTGTGACCCTTGTAAAAGAGGGTTTGGCTGCCCATTTTCAAGAGAGAGTTCTGAACTTTAGATTACAAGTTGATAAAGCTCCATCATGAATAAAAAATTTAATTATCTTACTCTTTCTGTCTAGCTGTCTGACAGGGGTTGGTTTTGATTCCTCCATTTACTTCTCTTTTGCTGTATGTGCTTAATTGAAGACGCTGGATTCCACTCCAGGGTATGACTTCTACAGATACCATGTAGCTTTAAGACCACAAAGACCTTTCTGGATGAAATAATGAAGAACTTACTATCGCAAATCCAGAGTTAGAATTTATGAAGAAATCTGCACAATGCACTAGTGAATAACTTTCATCCTGAAGTATACCATATATGGGTCTAAAGCCAGGTAACAATGTGACATCTTCTTAAACACAGTACCTGCTGTATAATTAAAAGCAAAGAAACAGTTCTTAAAGATATTATGCAAGCTTAGTAAAGGTAGGAGAACAGAGCTGACAGAAATCTGCCTATTCTTATTTTTCAATGACATTCTTCTGTGTGCTAAAATAATATTACTTTCATTCCGAGGTTCTCATAGTCTGATTTTGGTACTTTTTTACCTGATCACATTTCAGATTTTCTTTATTTACTCACTGTTTTGCCTAATCCAAGCTAATTATCACCAAAAGGGAAGATATGTGCTCAAACAGGTATCTGCTAATCTCATTAAACAGAGTTCTGGTTTTTCAACCTTTCACTTGGTGTACAAAATGAAACATTACTTGATGATTTGAAAGATAACTGTGATAAAAATGATATCTGAAGTGTTGCACTTTCAGAGGCAATTCAGGAGAATCTGCTTTAATTGAGCAACTGACAGTGACAATCTGGTTTCCATAAAGAAATGCCTTCCACCTCCAGTAATGTGAAGCCCTAGTAGTGCGTACATTGCTACCTCTAGGAAAGCAATCTAGAATCTATGATGTTTATAAGCATTGGATTCTTCTTTCCAGAATAACGGTATTTCCCACCTCACTACTCCTTACAGCCCACAAGCTCCCCAAAACACTGTGTGGATCACATGCACCCCAAAAAACTGAAATGAAACTCCTTTCCAGGAGGAAGAGAAAGGCAGTTGGCAGCCAGACTACTTCAAAAGACAAGAGAGCTCCATTTGGATCATAGGTTTCATGTAAAATGGCCAATTCTAATGAAAAAGTCTACTTCTGGTATTCAAATCCACACGTACTTCAAAGTACATGTGGGAAAAAACCTGAACACTTGTTATGAATCTCTGTTATCAATTTAGTTCTCAGTATCAAAAAATGGATGCTGGCATTACTAAATGGGTACTTGCCAACACAAGTAGCCTGCTGGACCAGGGAGCTGTTCGGATTGCACATTCTTGCCTGGGAACCAGGGTGCAGCCAGAAGTTTCTTAATTCAATTATCTAAGTGAAAAAATGCCAAACATTCAATATATTAAAAAAAATATCCCTTTTAAAGAGCTGTCCTTTAATTTTAGTACAGGTGAACTATGGATCATTGATGACTGGAAGAACACAAGAGAGCAGAGTAGGTCCTGGAGCTTGATGTATTCAACCTATACTGGGACTGCATTTATTCAAGGACCCAAAAAATAATGTTCTGTAGTTCCTCTTGTGAGACCTATCCAACTACCAAGTTTATTATCCAAAAGACAATTTCTTTTTTCCCTCCAACAGAGAGGAATTTGTCTCTATGTCTCATCCCATTACTGCTACGTGTATCTGTTTGCCATTAATAGTTTGTGAATGCTCCATAAGGACAGAGATAACTGTTTTGATTGATCAACATCTATCTTCTTGTGACTACTCCATCTGCTCATAAATACTGTATCAGCCCATTTCACAAACTATATTGTATTCAAACTCTTCTCTCTTTACTCAATGACTGTTGAGAGAAGGGGAAAATATTTTTTTAAAACCTTTGTTTTACCAATGGCGCTAATGAGCGGTTAAGTCATTTAAATGATCACTCAAGGGTTTGGCAAGAATGGATTTTACTGAAAATTTAGAATATGTGGTATTACAAAGTTCATTGGCAAGGTTCACACTATTACTTATTAAATAAATGGAATACAAAATCAAAATAGATTCTCTATGGAAAATTATTTATACAGAGTGTAAGAAAGTGTGTAAAAGGATAAGGAGACCCAACAGTTAAGTCACCAGGTTCGGACTGGATCCCCTTGCTTGCTAAACTCCTTCTTAGAGAGGAGCCTGGGTGTGGCTGGATCCAGAACCGGCCGTAGACCACAACAGTTTATGTCTAAGGAATATGTTTGTGTGTTCACAGCTTAAAGAGAGAGAATTACAGGAAATTGGCAGTTATTAACCACTGATTAACTTTAAATTTACTAAATGATTAAAGAGAATTGAGTATTACAATCACAGTAATAGAATATTATGTTGAATAGATTCACACACACACACTCACACAAAAATTCCCCTTGAGTTCAGTGATATACTCACTTCAAATAGAATGATTTCTCAAAGGGTGAAGGCTGAGTCTCCAGGAGATCAGCCCAGGTGATGCCAACGGAGTTCAAGATACCCTGAAAAGCATCCCACTCAGAGGGAGTTACTGGGTGCACGCCACTGTGGACCAGAAGAGCTCAACGGGCCTTCCCAGGCAGCGCTGTTTATAGGGTCTCGAGTTGATTGACTGTAGGCATCAGTATTATTCCACCCTGATCACAGTCCACATGACATAACCCCAATGTTTAGACACTAAATATACAATTCCAGTACCTTCCAGAATATACAGTTCTGCAGGCATGTAGAACTCCAGGCATCGGTTGTTCCAGGTGCGGTCAGGGGGTACCTGATCAACCCAACTCACTGCTCTTGCACAAAGACAAGGAAGGTGACAAGTTCTCCCAACTCACTACTCTTATTCAAGGACATGAAAAATGGCTAGTCACACCAGCTAGACATTCTTTCAATGTAAGCAAGAATGCAATGCTAACTAATTTTGGGGTGCCAGGTGTGACAAGTCAGGCCAGTTAGCTATTCTTGTAGGGTAAGCAAGAATACAACGCCGACTGGTTTCGGGATCGCCAGGTGGGGGAGGGGGGAGGTGGCGGGTGTGTTGCACCACCACAACCAGATACTGCTTTCCAATTTTTATTCCCGTGACAAAGATTTTTTCATTAAAATATTTTCCGCACAGTAATAACCTACAATTCATTCAAGAATAACAGTAACCTCGGTGTGTTACAATCCTGTCATTTGGTTTCTCTGCTCCAAGGTTTGTACAAGAAATAATTTTCTGTGTAAATAAATAACCGGCAAAGGAGAGGCAAAAGGAGAAGAAGGGACCACAGGCATTTCCTGTGAGTCAACCTTAAGTCAGAGCTAGATGCTGCATTCAGATTTTCTGAGCTTCAGTCATGTTTCTGCAAAATACAAGCAACATCACTATATGCTAATAGGGAAGGTTTCTGTCTAAGAGAAAGTATAACACTTCGGCTATGGCCTGATGTTCATGGGTGCTAGCTAACAGATGGTTGTTATCTGTGAAAGTCCAGACACTTTTCCTTATACATCTATGCCAAATGTAAGTGTAAGAAAATTTGGCTTTTCTATTTCTCTCTATATATACTATAATGCACAATAAATGAAGGAAGTGCGTTTCCTCAGAAAACAGAGCTGAAGCATCCCTTATGAGCAGTGTGTAAGTTTAAAGCTGTGTTCTGTGTGGTTCTAGCTCGTGCCATTTATGAAGTGCTCTGCGGTTTCTTGCAATGAAAAATGCTATATAGGAGTGAAATACTATGATATTGGACTCTTCATTTACATTTTTTTTTCAGAAGATTTTCTTTCAGTGTGATCTGTGTAGTGTGTTAAATGAATGATTAGTGGTGTCCTCTAGGTAGTTCTTTGTCTTTGTTTCTGTAAGTGAGCTTTCTTGACCTCAGAGACACAGTTGACTTGACCTGTTCACATCCTGTAAGTGTCATATCATCAGCAGCAAAGGAAGACAAAATGTGGTTTGTGTTTAAATATGTGTACACAAAGAGGATAACCTGGGATCTGCCACTTGCATTTCAGTTGCCAGAGGCTGAGGAAGGTTCACAGTGGTTTTTTACATTGTTCTGAAGAAAGACTACAACTACGAGATGCTCTTCTTGTCTTCAATATGAGAACACACAGGCTTCAACAAAACTGTTATTCATCTCCATTCAAGTACTTGCTATAGCAGATACTTAATGTCTGTTTCTAACGGGTTTAATGTAGAGGCAGCTGGGAACAAGAATTTAATTGCATAGGAGCAAGGTGTATAAGGAAGAGTTTGGTTGACTGATGGAAAGTCTATATGCCAAGTCAAACAGTACATTGACTAGGAGCAGACAGACTTGTATGTCTGCATACATCAAAACATGTTGTGTTGTAAAATGACGATCAAGACAAGAGCTTTTCTACTGCTCAGTGGGAAAGGAAAGCTATAAAAATAGTGCTGAGAAGGCCAAAGTGTCTAGTGCCTGCTCTGTGTTTGCTTGCTTCCTACACTGTAAATGTGGTGAGAATGACCCTGAAAAACCTGAAAAGTTTTTTTTTTTAAAAAGGGGTTAAACATGAATATCTGTATGCAGGTGAAAATGTTGAACCACACAACTAAACATCAGCGAATAGCTTGTGGGGCATCAGTTCTACTAAAAAGGATCTAAGAGTTATTGAGGATAATAAAAATTACTTGATGCTGTGAATGTGGCATATGATTTTGTAACATAAATAGAAATGACATCTGTAGCATAAGTAATTACTCTGACTTACTCTACACTGCTAGAGTACGGAACTGAAATATTTGAGACAGCTTTGGACTCTACAAGAGAAACATGAGTAGTCCACAGAATATCAACAAGCAAGATCCAAGGTCAGAGTTTCCTTTCCCAGTGGGTGCAGCTGACATGTGCTACGTCAGGGAAGAGGACTATATAGTCTGCTGAGCTCTCCAATTCCAAAATCAGAGGATTCATGTTCAATGCACTTTATGTGTCTTGAATCTCTCTTTCCATATTCAGATAATCTCATTTTACTTTTGGCAAAGCTATGTTAATGTTCTTTCAAGGTATCTCTTACAAAACTTTTGCATTCTGGAACATCTTGACTACCCTTATTTTAAAGCTTCTTTTATTGAGTTGACCAATATGTCTTCCAGATTTCAGAGGTAATGTGTTCATCAACAACACAGTCATTTTAATTTTGTGATGCAGCTGAAATACCTACTTAGCTAAACTTTTAAGATACCCAAAGAAGGAAACAGGAGAGTGGGAGACTTACAGATTGGATCTGACCATAGCCTTTTTTTTTTAAAAATTATTTTCTTTTCTCTTTTCTAGTAGAGATTGAATTCAAAACTGTTTACAAACAAATGTTGTTTTCAGGTATTTCATGATGTGAAAAATTATTTCCTTCTTTCTTTCTTTTATTTTAATTTCATATTCTGTACTTGTAATTTTTTCTGAATTTGAAATATAATACAAGTTGTACATAAATAGATTGGAAAAATAGGATTTTTAAAATATAGAACATTAGAAATATTTTAACCCACCCAAAATGATGACTTCTTTTCTACTTGTCAATTCATAACTGCTTTTAAAATGTCAGATTCTCTCTTCCTGACTTGAGGTTTGAGAAAAAGAGAGAAAGAGGAAAGCAGAAAAGTATGTATTATTCACAGGATTTGAGGGAAGTTTTTCACCTAGTTGTCATCAGACCATCCAGTGGTGCCTAAGGTAGCCTGCCTTTCTTAATAAGAAAGAGACATCCAAAATGATGAAGATTAACAGATTGGAAACGAGCTCATGCCTTCAAGCGTTGCTTGTTGCTCTTGATTTATCAGAGCCAAGAGAGAAAACCTCCAAATCTGGGCAACCTAATAGAACGTTTGAAACTTGTTTTTTGCCCTGAGATCTCAGAATGCTGTCTTTGAGTAGGGTATTACTGCAAAAAAATCTTGGCCTTCTGACCCTTGATATAATATGTAATCCATTATAGAATTTCATCAGCTATGCAGCCAAGATTTACATAAATTTAAAATATGCATTCTCATTTTAAATATCTCTGTAGAAGTAGTCAGCAGAGATGCAGGCAAAGATTTTAAGTTTTCATTTGTTCCTTTCTAATGCAAATGTTCTAGTTCTCCTTGTAAAAGCAGATTTTATTGTACATGAATATGAATGGACTGACTTGACTTGGCTAAAACTGTTTGGCACTGAGCCTTGTTCATCATACATCTTCTGAGGAGTATGTCTTTGTTAATCTCATTTCTCACCATCCCTGACTTTTTCATGTAGTTTAACAGAAGGATATGAAAAGAGAGCAACTGGTTAAATTAGGATAATTTTGCTTCCAATTTTCTCAGAAATATAAAAAAAAAGAAAGGAAAAAAGGAAGCAGCCAGCCTAAGAAGTAAAGCACTTGATCATATTTTCCCTTTGGAAATAAAACTTTATTAATATTAATATAATATCTTCTTGTTAGTTCTTTTCTAACATGTTACCCCTTAGGTATATATCAGAACTGAAGATTTACAGCTACTACTTGTCAGTTAAATCTGAATATCTCTGCTGGTTTCCCATTGGGTTATCCTTACAAATTATTATTTTATGACTCTATGTGTATATATTTATGTAGTGTTTGATGTGTGTGTGCTCTTTTTTATTACAAAAACTTTAGCTTACAATGGGATATGAATAAAGATGTACGTTAATAGCTTATAAGGCCTGCAGTAATTTTTCTTTTTCCGTATGTTTTAATCTTGCATGCTGACACTTCACTCCCACTGTAACTGTCTTGCATATTAGCTGCTCATGTGCTTTCTAAAAGACAAGGGTAAAATTTCCTTGCTCTTACTGATATAGAGAACACTTCTTTATCAATAATTCCCCAGAAGAGAGTGAAAATATTAAAAATGTAGAGCATGAATATAATTGCTGCATTTTTTGCTCCCATAAGTAGAGCTCACTGGAAAAGTTACATGAAAATTGTCAAAATTTGAGGCTTTTATTACTTTTTTTTTCCTGGAAAAAAACAGAAAGAAAAAATATTTCTCCAGGAGAAATCAACCTGTTATGAAGACAAAAAAAAAAATCTGGACAAAAATTGGATTCTTCTGGAAGGAAAAAATATGAATTTTGTGACCAGACCTATTTATAGAAAATATGTATTTTCAGTTTTCCATATAAAACTATGTTTCCTTCCATGTGATAAGAATATATGCTGTCATGAGGTTTTATATAATTAATTCCATGAATCTGTAAAATTTTGGATGTGGCAAAGTTTTTGTGCTCACAAAATGACTGCAACATCAATGTTTTCTTATTTACATTCTGCTGCAGTTTGTAGAATAAATAATTCATTACAAAGATGTTAATGAGCAGTCTTCTCATTGTAAGCGTTTTGATATTTTTTTTCTTCTTTAAAACCTTGAACCTTTAAAGTATTTTAATCTGGGAAATGATGAAACTTTTAAAACCAGTAAGCAGGAGAAATAAAAATTATCCAACTCTTCTGGAGCAGTAGAAGCAGCCTTTAACTTCACATAATTCTCAAAAAGTTTGCCGCAGGATATTCCCTTGGGTTGCAGGGATTGGGACCACAAGGAAGGAAGGGACACTTCAAGAAAAATGTTAGTTACTACACACCGGGTGATTTCCATGTATACTGGCTGCTGCCAGAGCAGTCCTCATTTGCAGTTGATACATAGCATATTACTTATGGTGAGATCTTCTACTGCTGTCATGGCATTTGAGTGCACTTCTCTTGAAATTGCTATGAATCTCCCAATGGGCTTCATGCAGTCAGTGTCATTTCTTTCATTCTAGGATCAAAATTTTGCTTGACAGTGTGTGTAAAGCTTCCCACAAGGGTACTTCTGCCCCTTCTGGATGGGTTTTCCCCTGTATTCATATAAAACCTGCATTAGACTTGACATTTAGTGCAAAGTACAAGCGGAAATTAACCTTAAGGCTCTAATTGAGGTAGGAAAGTGATTCTGTAATAAAATATAAAACATGTCTTGATGGTAATCAAGAAACGGGGAAAAAAAGATAATACCATTTGGTATTTAATAAAAAGTAACATGTACAGCTTTAGGTATGTAGTTTCCTTGGGTGGCACTAAAATGAAATGCAAAGCATAGAAAACCAAAAATTCTATTCAAGTGCCTTATGGAATCATAAATTGCAATGACATTACAATGATAACAACATGATTTGCCCAGTCAAAAGCAATTATGTTAGGGTAAAGGGGGAAAACAAGAAATCTGAGGTCATCATAGACATTGTCATCCCGAATCTGCATCTCTGTGCTTCCTAAACCAACTTGCCTTACTATTGTACTTGCATCTCAAAAAATTTATTATTTTCCTTGAAAAAATGGGCCTACCGTGTCTACAAAGATGAACTTTTTGTCCAGTTTATCTTTTTAGCTGTTCATGCTCAACAGTTATTTTATTATTTTTCCTTTTATTTACTCCCTGTTGATTGCTATATATCATACTGTAATCTCAGGCACAATTGCATAATGAACCAATATAATCTAAAGAGCATGTTAACCTTCAAACTAACAAAAAGGATTATTTATCTTTTACACATGTCAGATGTACTGTGCATTAAGTTTCCTCTTGGCCTGTACTTTTGATGACACTTTTGTTTCAGCTGAGCTTGTAATTAATAGGACAAGACTTCTCTTCCCTTTCAATACAATTGCACTTCTAAGTAACACTCTTGAAAGGTGCTGCACAACTTTAATTGGCAATCACTGAAACGTCAGGGTGCTCAGTGTTTCACAGAGGTGCTCAGCACCTGGAAATTACAAATAAATAATGAAAGGTTACAGAAGATCAAGAAATCAAACACTTTGTCCATTTGATCACAGCATGAAGACTAGAGAGATGAGATATCAAGTTAAGAACATATCCCAGGCTTTCTGAATGAAAATTTGCGAGGTATTTTGCTTCCATGCTTACGATGGGAACTAGCAGGTCCTCATGTATGAAGCCAGCACTCCAAAATTTGTTCCCCACCAGGAAACACAAGCCACTTACCTTCCAACACTAGTAACATTTTTCATTTTGGAGACAGTGAGGTACAGTGACCAACATAACAGCCTAAGTGTCAGACCATCTGGACTCTTCCTTCCCTAGTTTGCCACTAACTTTGTCTATGACCTGGGACAAGGATCTCGACTGACTGTCACGTTTTCCACCTAGCAAGACTGCGGACATCATGGCCTGGCTGTGTGGCTTGTCAGTATATTAATAAATTTTCCCCCTTGCTCTTCCCAAGACGACTGTACAGATGATATGGAGGTAATAATGCAGTATGAAGACAAGGGTATGGGGGCTTCAGGGACTACTCCCGTAAAACTATTGAAATACAGCCACTGGGTTACTAGTCCGAGCTGGTAACTCCACTCACTGTCCAGTGTTTTTCAAGGTGTACATGATAATGAATTCACCCAAGTGATACCTGTGCTGAGCCTCTTCATGAAGAAAACACATCTTCCACTACGAGACTGATCTAAAACTGAGATTATCAATATAGGAGTATCTAGAGAGATTATACCCAGAGTATCATCTGGACCATAAAAATAAGTACAACTGTTCATGAATAAGCAGGTTGCTTGCAGATGCTGTTCTTAAATACTGAATACAGTCTCATTCACTGTTAGTAATTGATAAATAAGAGAGTAGTGTATTAAAAAAAAAAACATTCTGTGCTAAAGATGCTGTTAAACCACTAGAGGGATATTACGAAATGGTAAAAAAGTAACTCTTACAATTCTCTTCTGTTGTGGAGACTTCTCCATGTATTTCACTGACAGTGTGGTACGTGGTAAAGATTTTCCTCAAGAGCATTAAGTGTCCTGATATTGTTCTGTCCTTCATTTCCTGGACATGACTTTTGCAAGATTCACAGAATACAAAAGATGTCACTATTATCTCTTCTTTCTTAAAATACAATGTATTGCTTTAAGGTAAATGGAAAAATAAGCCTGCCAAAAACCTACTGTGGTGCTCTACGGGCCTTTGGTGCTAGAAAACATAACTCACTGGAAAATAAATTTCCTTTTTGGGAAATACAGGGGATTCTTGGAGATATTCATGGGGAGTTTAGATGGAGAACAGCACTAGGATCAAAGTGTTTTGAACTCTGCATCTCTATCTATCACTGATCTGCCGTATTCTCTCAGGAGATTCAGCTATCTCCATATCATGGAATTTATGTCAATTTTCTTAAGAAATCAGAGTAGATAATACCTAATTCACGGTGATCTTAGGAGGCTTCTATACATAATGGTGACACACATATTTTCCCCCCATGACTGTGGGATGAAAAATTATACATATTCTGGACATCACAAAGCTGTTATAATTAACATGAAGAAAAGTGGGGTTGGTTTTGTCATTTCTGTTGAAGGCATCACAATACTCTTATTTTACTCAAAACTGTTGTTTCAAGAATGAAAAAAGATTATCAATCCACTGCAGCTTTTGCTAAAAAGCAGGAAGAGAAGCAGATGAAATAAAAGTCTAGTTAATACCATCTCAGAGAAAAGCACATGTGCATAATCCACATGACAAAAAAGGAAAAAAGAGAGAAAGAAAGAGAGAGAAAGAAAGAATTCAGTTCCTTTTGCCATAAATGTGTTAAATGAGACAATTTTGCAGGGACTTTATTATGAACTTTGAATTCCTATATTAGGCAGTGAGTTCACACCCCTCCTCCTGCAAACATTCACATATCTAAGACGAATAATGGTACACTTTTTCTCTATAAAGCCACATTCTTTGACAGCATATCACTGTATGTAGGATTTCACCTCTTCAAGTATTAACTATATTTGTCCCTGTCCTGTAGACACTGGTTTCTGGACAGATCCCTGAGGCTGCACAGAACAGCTGAGAAATCAGTGCACTTTCTGATGGACATAGAGCTGACAAATTTAGAAATTACAAAAATCATTCAAGCAGTTTCCATCTTTTTCTACTTATGTATAGTAGGTCTTACAATCTTTGGTCAGCGACTAAATAATGGCACCACATAACATCATCAATGAACACAGGCAAAACTTCTGACTGGCCAGAACTGGCCAAAATGAAGAACTTCAGTGAGGAAAAGCCTATTCCTCTGGTACCTCAGCGGATGGAAGCCAGACCTTGTGGAGTTGTTGTGGTGGGTTGTCTGCTAAGGTGGTGACTGCAGACCTCAGAGGGTCTCTTATCCTGAAGCAGGTGGAGTCAACCTTCCAGACCATCTGACATCTATATCAGACTTCTTGATCTATCAGAGGGATGGAACACCTCTCCAGAGAGGAAAGGCTGAGAGAGTTGGGGCTGTTCAGCCTGGAAAACACAAGGCTCTGGGGAGACTTTATTGCAGCCTTTCAGTACCTGAAGGGACCTACAAGAAAGCTGGAGAGAGATTTATATAAGAAATAAATTTATTACCATGAGGGTGGTGAGGCACTGGAACAGGCTGCCCAGAGAGGTTGTGGATGCCCTCTCCTAGAAGTGTTTAAGGCCAGGTTGGATGGGGTTGTGAGGAACCTGGTCTAGTGGAAGGTGTCCCTGCCCATGTCAGAGGGATAGGAACCAGACAATCTTTAAGGTCCCTCCCAACCCAAACCATTCTGTGATTCTATGACTCTTTATGGGGTCTCCCAAGTAGACAGCCATTATTATACCCCTTCCCCACTCACAGAGGACAAACTAAGACTGTAATTACTGAAAGGATTCAGTGAGTTGATTCTACTTACTTTTTCTCTCCCAGGGGCAACTTTAAGCTGTGTTGACCAATTTCTTAGTGGATAGGGCTGCCAGTGACCATCACCAAAGCCCTGCAAGTAGGCACGTGTCCCACCTCTCCCTTGAAAGCCAGTTACCACACATTGCTGTATTCCTGAGTTGTTTTTTACTAACCATAGGAGTCAATCAGCATGTTTCAAATGTTGCTTAGTAGTTACTAGAGGGAAACTGTGAAAGTACACATTTGGCCTTGAAAACAATATTTCAGGGGCCAGAAGGCATTTAATTCACATCATATTGTAAGGGCACCATATGTTTTGACAGGCCCTGAGAGAGGTAATTCAATGAGCATCACTTTAATGATATATGATTTAGACAGCTATATTTTCCTTTTGTCCTTTCTGTGACCCTGCTCCTTCCCCCTTTCTTTTCAGTGCTGCCGCAGACTCACTGTCACAAAGATGTCACATCTGCAGCCAATTGTGTCCTTGCTCAGAAAATAAAAGGCAAAGGATAGAATTAAAAGTGCAGACTACCACACAGTTTGCAAATCAAGGCAAAGGGTTTTAGTTCAGTTCCCTCATTCTGTTTTGCTTGTCCAAAGCATAAGTTAGACATGCAGGGCCAGGTTTATCCTTACTAAAAGCCTATCAAAATCAAAGTTGTTTAACAAGAAGAAATTTTACTCAGTACAAGCAGCTGTTTAAGAAAGTGGAGTAATGTGGTTTATCACTTAAAATTGGTTCAAACAGTGAACTGGGCGGACAGATAGATCATGTACTTAAATGTGAGAAGAAATTCTATTTTGCTTTGTTTTTCTTGCTTTATCTCACTGCTGAAAGCCAGAATGGCATTGTGAAAGGCACTGTTCAGACACAGAACAAAAAAGCACCTTCTTGTCTTAGAAAATTTCATATCTAATCAGTAATAAACAAGGGAGACATTCACTCTGTCCTACCTGAAACTCAAGCAACTGAGGTTCTCTCTTCCTACACATGACATCATTCAAGACATAAAAAAATTGAGAGAGGTGACAAAAGTAGCAGGGGAGTAGGTTTTCAACCTTTACAGAGGACCTATAAACTCTGTGGAGTAGAAACAACTGATTTTCCTGTCCTTTAGCAACTTAATTGTCATCTGTAGGGCACTGTTTAATTCAAACAAAGATGCTGAATCAGAGTGCAGGTTGGTCAGGATCCACCACGGTCATACAAGCCTGCAAAGGAAGAGCGCTTCTATTAAAGCACATCAGTAGGCTCCGCAATGTCATGCTGATTAACACCATTATTACCTACTGGTTGAAAGGGCTTCTGGAAGGGATAAGGTGCAGCCACTTCTAGTGGATTTATTGAAAAGCTAAAACAGAGAACTTTATAGATTGCGTCCTCAAAACTCTGGCTGCTGTTTCCCCTCACTCAAATATATATATATGGAAATGAAAGATGAAGTTCTTACTTAGCTCTGCACTTTTCTGCATTGCAATCAAAGAATGTATTTGGGTAATTTAACGTTATATTCTTCTTGGCAGTGTATGCCTCTCCATGACTTGAGTCACAATTTTCACCTGATCCTGGATGAAGCATTTTAGGAATACAGGTTTTGGGGATTTGTGGTAGGTTTTTTATTGTGGGTTTGGTTTTTTGGTTGTTGTTTTTTGTTTCTTTTTTTTTTTTTTATATATCTAACTTCTCTTCATCTCCAACTTAGCAATTTATCTCTATGGTACACAGAAAAGCATCTGGGTGTTTTCTTGAACATTTAGGAGCTGATTTGTTTTTTTTTTTTTTAACCTCATCAGCAGTTGAGTGAATAGATTTGTTTCTTCTTATTGGGCTGTCTGACAAACAGGTATTAGTGAAACAGCAGGCGGTAACTATAGGAATCTGTGAAAACAGCTTGTTGAAGAACAGAGAGGAAAATGGGGTTTTTAATGAGGTGTGTTCCATGGCTGTGCTTCTTGTCCTTGGCCAGATCTAACTCTCAAAATTCTTCTGTATGGCCAGTGTTAGCCCTGTTAATCAGGGGTGATAAGCAGCTGCAGTAGACCAGGACTGTGATGAGCGGGAGAAACAGTCTTTGGGGAAGACAGGAATAACCCTGTGAAAATTTTGGAGGTTGTACAGAAAAGCCTCAGCTAAGCTTTTCTCCCTAAGAGGGTAAAAATGGTCTTTACAACTAAGACCAATATTTCAGTGCTTGGTAGGACCTGTAGTGTTTTCAAAAATGTACTTTTTGTATCAGAAGGTCATCCATTAATTTATCTGTCCTTGTTCCTGGATACAGCAGATTGTGATAGCCATGGCTGAATTTACCTCACCTCTCCTTTCACACTTGCAAGTGCGGTTTCTACCCTCTATTGACTGTGCCAAATACCTCTCCTTTAATGATGAAGAAAGACTGGTGTGCCTGACACACCTGCACCTGAGACACCCCTATTTTTTTAGATTAATCTCATTTCTAAGCTTTCCAGGTGTCGGTTATTTGATAGACATATCTCCAGACAGAAGTTCTTCTCTTGTGTTAGATCCTTGACTTAAGATTTTAGCAATTGCCACTTCACCAACTAACTGGCATTGAAGCTAGCTACTCTGGAGTTGCCTAATTCTCTCCCTTAGCTATAACGAGGTCTAGACTACCAAAAGATCACTAACCACTTAGTCTTAAAATTTTAATAGCAGGTGATGTAAAGGACATAATTATCACTCTTACATTTTCAGGAAAAATTGTGCTGGGAGTTATTCCTACACTTCCGTTCAGCAGTATACAGATCATGGCTTCAGCAAAGAAGGGATGGAAACAGGGATTTCTCTTACACATTCTCCCTGGACAAGGGCAATAACGGTTCTGTATCTGTACCGCCTACAGAAGCATACAATCACAGTCTACAAAATCTGAAAGAAGTATCTGGGAGATGCAATCTCAAAGCAGATTGCAAGAGGGCAATCAAGAAATTATTTTAAAATCCTTGGTCACAGGGAATGTTATAGATTAACTACAAAAATTATACAGCCAGTATCAACTTTTTGTTATATAAATTCATCTTTCTTTCTTAATGCTATATTCAGACAGTTATCAAGAAAGCTGGGGTAAAATTTAGTCCATTTTCTCGTTGTGGAAATGTTACGGACACTTCAGACCAGATTTTTATAATCACTCCCATCAGCTTCATACAGCAAATGAGTAACAGAGGAAAGAACTGAGTTGTGTGAAAACATAAAAGGCATAGGTTTTGGGAATGGAGGGAAACAGGTCTTCTTTATACCTCATGGGTTTCACCCACCAGAAAGGATGTGAGAACATACCGCTGCACCTCCTTGGGTGATTGGAGATGAATGAGGAACAGGAGACAATAGGCAAATTTTTATCTTCTGTGGATAAGATGGAGATCTTCTACTTCTGCGTTTCTGCACCTTTTTCTCCAGTCAAAGCAGCACGGGCTGTACCAGTGCTCAGTTAGAAATCCTGTTGCAACTGTGCTGTTTTCGGAACTTTTCTTCAGGAAAAAAACATAGAAGAAAATCAAGGGCAATTAATGTCTCCATAAAATTTTAAGTATCATCCTTGTTATTTACTGTGCTTCAGCATGTAACCTTCTCAGCCTTGATTACAATTTTAAATCTTTTTTTCCCTCATACTTGTATCTTCATCGACCTCTGAACACACAATACACTAATCCACAATTAAAATAAGATTCCAAGTATCTGGGGAGTACTGAGACATTATACCCAAGCACTTCTGCTGGGCTAGATTATGACTTTGATGGCATCAAGGCAATTAATAGTTTCAATATCTAGATACAAAATGCTCTTGCCTTATATATCAGTCCACAAGATAATCGCTGTAGGGACTCATAAAACCTTATTGTTAGTAGAAGCCAAATTAATGATGCAAAAGCTACTGGCACTTGTGACTGCATCACTACTGGTACATTTCAATATAGTTGTACTAAGATCAAATTAAAGGCACCTCATATCCACCAATTCTCAAAAGGTTGGATTTTTTATTAACATCTGCGTTTATTTATATGAGGAATAAATATTTAAATGGCAGGGGCAGGTTCTCAAAATTTGCTTCTTTTCCCCTCACTGTTATAAACTAATTCATATAACTTTGCTTTTTGCATAAATTATGATTTTGTGCAAGTTCCTTGGACACGGTAGTAAATAGATACTTGTGGTATACAAATTTAATTTAAGAAATTACTTTGCCTGTTATAATCTGCTTTATATATATTTTTGACACATAAAACTAGGCAGAAAACATTAAGAATTTTGTCATTTGTTTATAAAAAAGAATGAAAATATTTAATATTGCTGTTTGCACTGCTATTATATCCTATAGAGGGTAGCGGTCAAAACCAGCCTCAGAAAGGAGGTGTGTATCAGGTACAGCACAAATATAAAATGAGACACAGTTCTTGTTCCAAAGAGATTTCTGTTGAAAAAAAAGAAGACAAATGATGGAAACACGAAGGTGCTTTCAACATTATTTTGCAGGTGTAGGGAGGAGGAACAAACTGCAAAAGAAAAACAAGTTTACTATAGCAAAACATCCCTGATTTTATAATGACCTAAAAATAAATCATACTACTAATTTAAAATTAATTTCAAATGCCATAAGATTTTGATGATTTGGTGATGTTCTTTTTTTGTTTATTGTGTCTGTGTACATGGGAATAATGCAAAAATCTGACAGACATTTTTAGTTCCTTAGGTATATCTGAATTAATCAGTGTGAAATCCCTGCTGAATATAAACACTCACAAGATCTTCAAATGTCTTTCAGAAACTGTCTTCAAAGTTTTGTTTCAAATGGTTAGATCTTTATATTTTAATTTCTTCAGGAAATAAAGCTACTACAATTTTTGCTTTCACAATTTTTGCTACATATAATCTTTTGTTATTTACATTTTCAACCTGCTGCAGCCCTTCTTATCAGTTATTCCTAATGGCATTTGCAGTGTTAACACATCTCTAAAGTTTGAAAATGTCATTTTGGTACCTTCCAGGACTTCAGTGTGGCACAATTAATTAATAGCAACCTAAGCAAATTTAAGACTTCAGTCATTGGCAATCTTAAGACATATATGCTCCCTACAATGAAGAAAATCATACCAGCACAGACTCTTGTTCTTCTTATGACCAAGAACTACATAAAAGTCAAGAGTGCGTATGAAGCTAGGCAGGATGGGGCTTTGAATGCTCCCAAATCAAAACAATAACGATTCACAAGTTCATGACGGGGATAATAAAAGTGATTCACTGTCGCGGATGATGAACCGGACTTGACATGACGATCAATGTGATCAGGTACAAGCTGTTTATTAGCCCCAGATAGCTCACATTTATATTCCCCATTATATACGCGGCGATCTCCCATTGGCAATAATCGAATTAAATCACATAGCAACCTGATTATGATTGGTGTGCATTACATGTTCACGCGCTGTGCTCGTGGCTTTCTTGTAGGTGGCAGGTTCCGCTTCAGTATTCTGGACTCATTTTTCTTTGCATTCATTCCT
>Ga0065711_1033510_pt1 | contig 25365 bp, 14 predicted proteins | sample Hoacrofraction12_FD_59098 | JGI IMG/M metagenome (GOLD analysis project Ga0065711, IMG submission 59098) | Hoatzin crop microbial communities from Cojedes, Venezuela - Epithelial fraction 12 v2 (version 2) | ecosystem: Host-associated > Birds > Digestive system > Esophagus > Crop | place...
TGTGTAGCAAGGAGAAGAATACTAAGGCTTTTTTTTTTTTTTTTTGTTCAAGAGGTGTGTTGAGAAAGCAAGGATGGAAAAGGAACTTATGAAGAGGAAAAATCACTGGCAGGGAAAAAAGGGAAAGCTAGGTAACAAGGAGTGGTATTCCTGGTACTACACCTCCAAGGGGCAGTTTGCGAAATGGCACTCTTGTCCACAGCTAGTTTCAGAAATTCACAAAAGAGAGAAAAAGAAACCAAGCTAGCTAGGCAAAAACTAGGTTCTGGTGGTCTTTTGGAGTAGCTGTCTTCAGCACAAAGATGCTTCATGATTCAGTTATGTAAACGAAGTTTGTGTAGAAAGCATGTATAATATAATCAGTTTGGAACTGTAAGCATCCAACCTTCTTGCATTATAGAAAATCACCAGCCTGTGCTGCCAGGCCCTTCTTTGCTTGCCATGATCATCACAGATGTTGATGATCTATTCAGTACCACTTCAAAGAACAGGACAGCTGGAAAGGATATGGGCTGTTTTCCTTAATGGCAAAAGCCACACCATTGTCCTTTCAAGTGCAAAACCAAACCTTTCACTGTCCTCAGTGAGGGCCTGGGGGTGAGCAGTGTTTGACAATGACATATCAAAAACAGAATCATAGAGTCCATGAGACACTTTTCATAAGTACTAGTTCTAGACTGGATTTTTATTCCCAGACCTCTAGAGTCAAATGGGATCTGGAAACAGGGCAAAGTTCATTTCTTATCTGTCTGCTTCAGCACCAAAAATTACTACCATAGCAAAGAGGAGACATTTTTATCATACTCCACCACTTCCTGCAGGGATCCACAGTCAAGGAACATTACCCTGGCCCTTGTGAAGCTCATATAATTCATTTAATCTATAAAGAGTTTTACAAGAGTAACTCACCCTAATCAGAAGTTGGCAAGGAACTATAATCACTTTGATACTACCCACAAAGAAAACTGATACTGAAAAGTTTAGTAGTGATATCCAGGTATGCTCTGAAAATCTGTGTTCAAACTGAGAAAAGGACTAGAACCTGATATGAATTAAAGCTGCACCAATCTGGCGACAGATCAGTTACCTATAACTTTCACTGCATTTGAAACAGGCATAGAAAAACTATCTTCTCCCAACTAACACGCGATAGGATGAGAGGCAATGGCCTCAGGTTGTATCAGTGGAGGTTTAGATTAGATATTAGGAAAAACTTCTTTACTGAAAGAGTGGCCTATTGGAATAGGCTGCCCAGGGAGGTGGTTGAGTCCCCATCCCTGGAGGTGTTTAAAAACCGTGTAGATGTGGCACTTCAGGGTATGGTTTAGTAGTCATGGTGGTGTTGGATTGATGGTTGGACTTGATGATCTTAAAGGTCTTTTCCAATCTATGATTCTATGATAAAATTCAAGTTCAAACACATTTTCCCATCTCTAGAAGGCCCTATCATCAAGCTAACTTGCTCTGAAAGTTGAGTAGATGTACACCAGGCATGATTTGGTCAGAGAAGAGAAGCTATGCCAATACATTTGAAATAAAGGAACAATTAAAAACAGAAATCAAATTTAATAATACCAGGAAAAAACTGTGTCAGTCACAGATTATATCCCAGGGATACTTAAAACAGATTTCTAGGATAGGATTCTAATACGCCAGCTTCACCTTCTTTGTCCTCTATTTCTTTGGGCAATGGTACAAGTACACTCTAACAGTTAACCATGTTAAAAATATGTCATACCTGTGGCATACCTTTAAGCTTTTCCTGCAGTGGAATAATGAAATATATCTGCAGTATACGTAGGACACTTGAGACATCCTTGATCTGGATAACTCAGGTAAGACCATGAGGATGTAGATGCCATCCAGAAACATCAAAGCTCCACAGAGGATACACGGGCACAATTTTGTAGGAATAATTTCCAATTCTGGAAAATTCAAGATTAGCAATTCCCAACTGTTTAATATGTATCTGTCTCATGGTAGAACATTATGGTACAGAGCAGGTGGCTCTATTAAATTCACAATGCTTTTACATGGCTGTAAGGTACAAACAGAGGTTTAGTCAGCTGAAGATCTCAATAGGCTCAAAAGTCATAGCTCCCACTCATGCAGCCTTTGACAGTGGGTATTTTTTTATTGCTCTGCATCATAAGAATGTTGTATGTTGCATTTGTTGTGTGGCCAGTGTCTGTTAGACACAATCCTGCAAGTGGATCTCCATGTACATTGCAAACAGACACGCACTTTTTTCAGATTCCTGGACTTTACAAAAGTGGGAAGCTTTCTCAAAGTTACTCTTTGTAATTAATATTCTGCCTCATTATAATTTCAAATACTGTGGTCAGACCGGGTTTGTGGATCAGAGCTCTGATGTCAGAAGGCAGGAAGGAATAAGAGGCAGCATCTCCTTATTCCTTCCTTGAGGAGTTTATTGCATCCGTGATATTATTTCCCTACAACACATCATTCTGTTTTTATACTGACTGATCTCTGTCTCCTTTGGTATTGCTGTATTGATCACATCATTAAACCCTCAGATCTTTCACAACAAGATGTATATTCCTGTTCCCACTAAAGCCGATAGTAGAATATCTGCTTAATTTAATTGTGCAGGTTCTTTCTTTATGTGCCAGACCCTTCTAACTGCCTTTTCTAAATGATTGTTTAATTTCCTTTTATTCTATTGTTCATGCACTATGCTGTGGGACCTGTTTGCCATCATGTTACAAACTGGGGATTTTACAGTGGGAGTGACCGCTGGGATTCAGTACCAGAAAAGATGTGACAATGAGAAGCTAAATATACAATACAGAATAATTGTTCCCAAGGTAACTGTAAATCTGGGCCAGGGAACATAGTTTTGAGATGTACTACTGACATTTATAGAATAGCTGCTGTAAATTATCATAGTCCCTCTCACTTCAGAAAAGCTATGACGGTTCATGCCAGCTGTAGAAGTACCCCTGAGTTTATGAAGAAAATGTAATACTTATTCTTCAGCACATTTCAAGAAACGAGAGAGGTAGCACATTTAGATAGAAGTGCAATTCAGAAATTGGAGTTAAAAGATGAATATCTAATGTCTTTAAAAAAGCATGGCTGTAGGTATTTGAATATAAAACTTTCCCTTAGGATCTCATGAGGAAGTAGAATATACAAGGCATTTTAAATTTGCTATTCAAAATTTCAAGGGCAGGGTAATCTGAACCATTATACTTCCCTGCTTTTCCAAGGGGAAAACACAGAAACTTTTAAAACTGGGGTCCAGATTTTGTTTGGTCTGGTCTTCCATCTCTCTGCTGGTCTTCAATCCACCAGCTTTAATAGACATCACTCAGTTCATAGCAGCAGCATAGGGAAATTGGCAGATTAGCCTTGAATTGAAATGGTGGACCAAATAGATCTGCCAGGCTTTTTTCTCCTTCCCTTTTGCTGCTGAATGCCCAGCTCAAATCTGAGGCAGGCATGCACATATAGCGTAAGCTGTGGTGTGCTGCAGGATGCAGAGCCCTGAAGCAAGAAAAAGTTGATTGGAATGAAAGCTACGATAATCACGCGTTCATCTAAACATCCTCGTAGGGCTTCGCAGGAAGCCTGGCTGTGTGCAGAAGGACAAGAGTGGCTAATATTAGGACAGACTAAATGACACCTCTGAAACAACTGCTGTTTTGTTTCAGAGAGTGATGCTCCAGATGTGTCAGCGGTGGCAGGCACACAAAGCATATATTGGGTATCAGGATTTTAGCACCTCAGCAAGAGAAGACATGAATAATAGCCAACAGAGTCAAACCTTGAAAGCCATACCCAGTCTCAAATATCTTGCTTCAGTTATTCAAGAGAACCATCTCATAGGGATTATAAGCTAAATGCTCATCTCATTTAAGTCAACAAAATTTTTCCTCTGTATAAGTGGAAATGCCACTCTCCTGATTTGGAAGAAAGACTGAAACTGGTTGAATCCTGGATAAAGTTTATAAGACATTTAGCATGAGAGTTTTCTGATCATTACAAGCTTTGTTTCAATTTTCTTCAGATTTCCCCAGACAGCTTGTCTTGATGATTATGTCCACTTGAAACATCAGATATTAAAATACAGTAAATTTCGGGTTATCTATGGGTAAAAATATTATGTGAATATGTGATGGCAAACTGGATGTTTTTTATTGGCTTGTTAACCCCAAAGCAACCAGTCTGTGTTAACAAATACACAAGAAAAAGAGTGAAAACCATCAGCACCTTTTGTTTGACAGGAACAAAAGAAATGTCAGGCCAAAGGATTAGTCTTTTCCAGATAGTTATAAGCATCTGAAAAGAAGGGTTTGTAATGAATGTGCCTTTTCAACCAGAACAAGCACGCTGCGACAGCAAAGCTATCATAATACAACATACCATACCAGTGGGAAATAAACACACATCTAGAAATCTTATTATTTCTATGACTATGCTACAACATGAGTAATTTTAACAAGTTACAGCAGCTGCCTCCCTACACTTACTCTGCAGGCATTCTTTTCACACAGAGTACAGTGGGATCCAAGCTTGGTCAAACTTCTTTGGGGCCAAAAGACATTCAAGGGGGAGAGTCCCCTGAAATTTATTCTCAGCTTACAACAACACAGGTCACTTCTGCCATGCCCCTTCAGCCATTAGAGTAAGTGTTTGCATGGAGCTACAATGTTAACAATGCCTTTATTTCTCTGCAATACGTTTTGGGTTTTGTGTAAAGGGCACTGCTTTCTTCTGCTCTTTATTTCCTTGGACACTTACAGTGACTCCAGCTCCCCATCCAACAGTGTAAATCCCATCTAATTCCACCAGAGTCAATGGTTCGGATTGATGCTTTCAATCCTCACATATCCAAATGTGTCTTTCTGGGTCATTCCAATAGGTTAAACAGTTTTATGCCATTTCTTACACGACGGGAGCTATTTAGACAATACTGAGGACACATTAGGGGTCCTTTGGCTGCATCTTTCAGACAAGAAACTTTCACAAAATGTCAAACTCATAAAACTATACATAGATACAACCTGTCATTTAATTTTGTTTCATAAGTTATACTTAGCTCACTTCAAAAAGTATTAGGAACAGATTGTCAGTTGTAGTAAATAATTGTAGTTCAGCTAGAGCCAAAAAAGATTTTCTGATTTATGTTCAAAAAGATCTGACCTAGAGAAGAGTACAGTAGTTATCTCTCCATCCTAAGGAAACTCTTTTACCATCTCTCATGAATTAATTTTTTATGTCCTCTCAAGAGCTTTACCCCCATATATTGAATACCCTTATTCTCTGATCCTCATGACTTTATTCATTAAGTCTTCTCATTTTAATATTTTTCTTGATTTAATTAACTTTATGGATATTTTCATTCAACTCCTGTGCTTTTCTATTATGAAAATTGTCAAGTGCTTTAATGTTGTGCAACTTAGAGTGGTTACATATTCCTCTGTAGGTTAAAACTCAAGGACTGCATGGTAAAACTAAAACTTGTCCCCAGGTTGCTCAAGAGCTATCTCCCTAATTTAGGAGATAGAGAATAAAATCAATGACATTCCAAACACACAGTCGATTCCTACTTAAAAGTAAACCACAAAAAGAGTGGACTTTATAACGATCAGAGTTCAGGATCCTTCACAATCTGCTCTGCCATTTGCTTCCTCAAACAAGTCTGTCTTTCAGCTTGTGTCCTGAGACAGGTCATGTCCTGCCTTTATGCTTTGTTGCACGTACCTGAGAGCGCAAGTGTGCTGCCACATTTTGTCTCTTGCCCTCCAGAGTTCTTTTATCATACTACAGCCTTCAGGTGTCCACAGGATACAACCTGCCTCCATTTTCTAGCTGTAACCAGTTGCCACCCCCATTTCCACTATGACAACAGGTTTTGTTCATCAGTTTGTGAGTTTGTTTCATGTACATCTTATGTACACCATATACGTCCAATACATAATCTTAGATTGTGTAAATGAAATACATTGATAGTCTGGAAATAGTATTCCAATAACAATGTCAGCTTAGCGGAAAAGAAAAAAAAAATGAACGTAAAAGTGGTGGACAAAAATCATAAACAGTGACCAGCTTTCCTGACCCAGAAACTGGGAGTAGAACAAGACAATACAGAAATTATTTTCTTAAAGAGAAGGGTCAAGATCATCTTATTTCAGTTATGAGCCTTTAACCTCTCTTGGGTAGGTGCCCTGAAGTAAAATCAATAGAAAATTAAAGCCGAGCAGTAGCCACCTGGCTTGTACTCAGCACCTGCAACAGAAACTAGTCATAAGTGGCTCTAGAATACCTGCCACCACTTCAGCTGTGGGGACAGGACAGTCTTCAGAGTGCAGCTGTGATTATGGAGGATAGCACTGTTCTCAAATCAAACACAGAAAGACGAACGAGACCAGCATGTCTGCAAAAATGTTGGTTCAGCCAGTAAACTCCTCCATGCTCCAGAGAGACTTTGAATTGGCTATGCTAGCAGGGCTCCTGTCTGCTCAGAAAGAAGTTAAGCTAAACAAAGTGACTCAGCTGAGAGATTGTGTAACCTACAGAGCTCCAGGTAATAAAAACAGAAAGAATGGCTGGATTAGTGAATTTCATACACTGTGCAAGTATTCCCCTGTGCTTTACAAAGCAATGAGTTTGATGCTTGAATAGTCCAGTGGCTCTGAAGGCAAATCATTGCTTGGTTTATCTAACCTGCTTTTTAAAACTTACCACGAGATCTTTAATTTCCACATGGGCAACCAAACAAATCCTTAATTTAATATGTCCTTTGAATAACTTGTTTTCTTACAGTGCAGCAGCTACCCCCACCACCCCCAGCAAGGCACTGGGCGTAGGCACCTGCAGCTGAATCCAGTGCAGCATCAGCCACGAGTAGAAGTGACTGAACAAAGGTAACACTACAAATGGCAAGACGTACTGACCTAGTGCTATTCTGGTTTCATCTTCACTGTGTTAGCACTAACAGAAGGTCCTGCTCTTTGCAAACTTCCAGCTCAAAACTAATTTCAGATTAAAACATTTGTTCTCAAGTTGTTCGTAGTGACAGTTCAGACAAGCTTCATAGCCACTGTCTGGGAGTGAATGGTCTTAAGGTCTTCCTCTGTATTCAACACAACATTTTGATTCATCATTCCTCTAGAAATTCCTCAATCCACTTTATCCGAGACCCAATAATACTTTTGGTTATGTGTTCAGCAGTTATTTTAATTTACTGCATAAAAGCAGCAATTTATAATCCCACTAATGGCAAAGAAAGGAGCTCCGATTTGACCAGGAGAGCTGAAAAAGCATTTGTACTGTTTCCCTGAATACCCTTTGGAGAATCACAATGTTTTGTCATATACTACTTTGAATCAGGCCTAGAGTAAGCTTCTTAAATACAGGGTTCAGGGAATCCACAAGAAATTGAGAAATTTCTGTTTCAGAGGATTTTGTTCAGAAGCAGCACAATAGTGATTTGGAGCAGTTTTTGAGAGTAATTAAGGAACACAGCAAAAGTAAGCATCTGAATAGTCTTAAAATTTGCTTCATATATTGCCTCAAAAAATGTCTGCACTTTTGCACTGTTGTTTGGCTCTGCAGCCTCACAAAACATGGAGTTGGTCAGTGACACACAGAAAGTCTCCAGCACTTGGCAAGACCCAGATTTATCAGTATTTTCCTGTTATTCCACCTCTGAGGTCTCACCAGTGAAGTGCCACGCGGAACTACACGAGAGGCTCATGCCTGAGGTCAGCCCTACTCTGCCTCATCCAGTTGTGGCTCTTTGTACACAAGTCACACTAGGACCTTGTGACTGTTAGAGTTTGGTCTTCAATGAAGTATAAGCCTCTAGCTAACAGCAAAGGCAATGCAAGTAATTCATGTTACCTTTCTCCAAGATTTCTCTACCCCTTCTTCCTAAAGCCATTTTTCCTATTTTTGTTGGTCACAGGTGACTCTTCCATTCCTGCTAGATATCTGCTAGTACTGCATGGTTCTCGCAACATTAGCAGAAAGTTTTCCTAAGGATACATCTTGACTTCATTTGCTATGCATCACCCAGAGGTCAAAATAGTTGTACATGATTTGATATGACTAAAGAAAAGGTTTTCTTGTGAAACACCAAATACCTTTCAGAGCAATTAAGAAGTAAATAAGCAGGATGATGAAAAATGACAGTTGTAGTGATAACAGTAATAATGTTTCAGATAGAAATAAAAGAGCCAATCTTGACTGAAGATGAATTTGTGTGACTGACAGCTAGGTATCTTTTTTATATTTGTTCATTCCCTTTTGAACTTGCTTTTAGAACTAAAGGGAGACAATAAACACGGAGCCCCTGCAGTGCCAGAGGCAAGAATCACACTTTAAACCAATTAACTCCAGGTGTTAAAAGTAATACACAAAGCAAAAGAAAATGTTGAAGAAATAAATTATTACTCTCCTTTTCCCTTTTGGGCAGCAATTGTGCCTGCGCTGTATAAGGATTATGCATGTTCCTTAAGTGGAATTTTCCCTTTCCCCCAACTTTATTAATTATATATTTTGGTAAACTCCAAAGGGAGTGTGGCCAGATTCAGAGGAGAATTCCCAGTCCTCCCTCCAAGATCTGCTAATTGCTGAAAGCATCCTAGTTAGCCACCAGGAGATGAAACTTAAATTCTTTAAGATATTTACCCTTAACATTTTGTCACTTGAATCAATTAGAATAGCAATGCTATTTAGACTCTGACCATTCCCATGCATACTTTTTTTCACATCCTGTGCCTGAAACTGTGTACAGTGATCCAAATGGTGCCTTATGAGCACTGAAAGAAGTTGCTTCTCAAGTGGCTTGTAGCAGATACTCTTTATGTATATGTTTGGTTTTTTTTGTTTGTTTGTTTTACAGTGCGTGCCCTTTTTGCAACAATGTTAACTGGCTTCAAATTTGTGTTCCTCTCTATATTCCAGTTTAACAAAACATTATTTTACAGCCACTCATTCCCCACTCTGCATTTTGACAGGCAACTACTCCGAAGTGCAGATGATTGCATTTGTGCTTAATGAATCACATAATTTTTCTCTAATTAGTCAAAAACATTCTGAATTTTGCCCCTGTCCTCTGAAGTGCTCACAGCTCGCCCTAATTTGCTGTCATCCTCCAACTTGCATGCTCTGCGCTATCAGTCTGCATGTGAATAAAAATAGGGATCAGTATTAGGTTCAGGGTAGATTTCTGCAGATACCCACTTGGTAATTACTCTGCAGGTATAGCTGTTCATGAACTTTCAAACTTACCTGGAGTCTAGGCTGTCTGCCTGAAATTTCCAGCGGACTCAAGGGTATCTTTTGCTTCTCCTTAAACAAAAATCTGTACCTTGTCATAGTCAGTTACCGCTCATTTTCTCTGCACTACTTGCTCTTGACAGGTACATGTGGGCCATTAGCCTTGTCTCTCATAACCTAAATGCTTAGGAATCCAAGGGCACATTTATTCAAACAACTTGTCCCAGGTCACAGAGGGAGTCAATGTCACCACTGAGGTTAAATATAGGAAAGCCCAGATGTCAGTCTTACTCTCCGACCACAGCTCTCTCCATGCCCTGATGAAAGTGAAAGTTTTCAGGAGTTATATAAGGGATTGGAGACTGCTTCTTAGGTAGTGCTAGGCTGGACACCAGCTGCATAATAAGCAAAGAGAGAAGAGCAAATTTACTGAGCTTAAACCTTCAGCCCAATGCTGAAAGACTGAACTCCAAACTTTCTTTTTTTTTTGTATCCAAGATGATCAAAACAATAACTAATTACAATTGCAAGTAAGATTTTGTCTTGCAGGATCAAGGTGTAGAAGCGACCAGCAAAGGCTTGTACAAGTCAAACAATAAATCCAGAGAGACCTTTTACAGCATCCTATTTGAGGCCAAGATTGAAATGAAAATTCTATAGGTCAAGAACAATTGTCATGAAACCATCAGGACATATTGATCGAGCAACTGTGGAGAACATTGAAGGCGGTGAGGGAAAAATGAAACATCACCAGGCCTTCCCTGGAGGGAGCAGTAGCGACAGCAGATGTGTAGACACGTTCAGAACAACTCTGGTGCCCGGACGCAGGCCTCTCATGCCATCTTGGACATTGCATGCTGTCTGAGATATCTCCACAAGGCTGACAGACATGACACAAAGCCTACGTGAGGCTGTCCTTTCGAGAGGGGTAGCTGAAGCCCATAGGTCTTAGCCAGGCACCTAGACCTCATTCTTTGCTTCAGAAGTGATTGCAGCCTGGATTGCAAGAAGGCAGGGATGCTTGGTTCAAATCAGTGCTGAAAAACGTGGGGCTACTTATTCAAACCTTATGCAGAAGCAAAACTCAGTAAAAGGTTTGAAGAAAACAGAGTTGTTATGAAATTTTGCCTAAACTAACTTTTTAATTTATTGCCTTTCCAGATAGATTGAAAATTTTTGCATTCCCTCATCAGGAATCACAAATATGAATAAAAACAACCAGTAACACAAGTTTAAAGAAGGACTAGTCTTAACACACACACGTCCCCCTCCACACACACAAATCCTTTTTGTTAGTCAAAAGATAATTGACAGGATATTACTTCTGGTCAGGTCTAGCAAGATTTAAATCTTATATATTTTAGTTTTTCTCAACATCAGAATTTGTAATTGGTTTCAGTTACAACAAAAAAATCAGCCTGCTCTTTATTTTTTCTAAGCCAGTTCTTCCATCTGCAATAAAGCAGCAGATCTTTGCACTCCAGCTTTGACTTTGCTGTAAGTACAAAAATCTCTAAGTACAGTTCTCAGACCAACCACCAGTACAGAGTACACCTTGCCTTTTTGTTGCAAAATAGAGGAGAAAAAAATAAACGGAAGGATGTACTTATACGCTGAGGCTGACGTGAAAAAGGGAAAGTTAACAGCAGTAAACCATGCTCTCTGGAAACAATGCTGGTTCCTTCGTAGTTGGGCCGTATTTTCACCTAGGATGAAAGTGGCCTTACTTTAACATTTGGCCTCTTTGGAGTGAGAGTGGCATTTCTTCTGCAGCTGCTTTATCTGCTCTCCACGCAATCTGTGCTGAAGATGTACATGTGAGGAAGAAGGAAATAGTGGCAATAATTTGTTAATCTTAATCAGAATTTGCTTGCAGAGCAGTTTCTTATGCTTGCATTTGCTGCAGAGAGACACCAAATATTTGTCTTTTATTCCAAGTTTCCTGGACTAACATGAGCAAAAACAAAGTATTAAATGCAACAGTGATCTGCATTATGCCATAGCAATCATTTGCTTTCACATTGCACAGAATAACCTAGTTATTTTCTTAGAGAAAATATGCAGTTGGATTTTTTACTTTGAAATGGGAATTACACCAGAAAGCATCCAAGGAAAAGGGAGAAAAAAACATATTATGTTATAAACTGTTAATAACTGTGTCTATTTTTTTAGCCCAATGGGAAATACAAACAGGCCTACCGAAAGCCCTTCGGTGCCTCAGTCCTCATTCCTATAACTAGCACATTAGTAACAGCAAACAGCTCTTCACCTACTTAAAGAACACTGCTAAGAACTCGTGTGTGCTCCTATAAGCTAGATTGCTCTCCTTATTGTAGATTCATCTTTGTATTATAAACATTGAATCCATATACAAGGTGCAAAAAAAAAAAAAATACCCTTTCTCTCTCTCCACCCTTGCTCATACACTCATTACTCTCTAGTGATAATTATTAGCTGTGATATCAAGATAGGATTGTGATTGTACTTGTGAATTCATTTAGAAAGCAGCTATTAATTAGAAAACATTATGGTATGTCTATTTATATATGGTTACAGTGGCTGGACAGTTAGCAATAATGGGAGAGGGAATCATAAACCAATAAAGCAAGCCTAGTTTCTGTTAAAATACTCAGAATTTTATGTGAATAGTTACTCAAATGTAAAGGCAAGGTTCTCAGCTGGTGAAAGTCAATGGAATTACTGCAATTTACACTAGTCAAGCATGTGGATCTATATATACAGTTAAAAAAATACGCCCTTCCTGAATAACAATAGTAATTTCTCTGCAAACTCTGCAATGTCTAGCAACTAGAGCAAGGCACCATGAGTCAGACCTCCCCAGATCTATTCTGAGCTGAGCTGGTACTCTTATCCCCGGCGTATGCATGTGTGAGGATGGTTTTCAGCAGCACTGAACACCCATGACCCTAAATGAAGTCAAGAGGAGTCAAAGAGCATAAGCACCTGTAGGAAAAACAAGTCTTCAGTTCCCTACAGTTCGCTGCTGCCTGTAAATGCTGTCTCCACCATTTGCTGCCTTCTGAGGTTCACAGTTTGTCTGTACGCGCATTTTCCCTGTCATTCTTTCAAATATAATCATTTGTTCTAAGAAAACAACAGAAAAAAAAATGTGAAGAGGATGTATTGGAATAGTTTTGCACAAAAACAGTAATAGTTGTAACTAAACTAAGAAGTAAGAGTAGATTTTACTGTAGTAAGAGATCACATAACAGAATATAACTATTGTGTTCTTGTAAAGAGCAGTGAGAATTTAACAAACATACATAGATTTTTTCCCACAGCTTCAAGGCTAAATGCTATTTTGAAAATGCCTGACAACACTGCCCTTCTTAGGTCTGGTTTTGAGAGAGTCATTTTCCCCAAAGAGGAGCAAGCTCCTTCCCCAGAGCAGTTCTGAGAAAATACATAGACAGAAAACCCCAACACCTTGTCAGTGAGATGCTGTGTTCACATTTCTAAGGGGCTGAAGTCTGTAGTCGTGCTTCATTCAGCAAGCAGTAGACTGCAAGCACTGATTTGCCTGGATAGTTATTACACATTTTTCAAGCAGTTACAAAATGATCTGGTTCAGAAACAGTTTTCCCTGTCTGCCCCTGGGGGTCTGCAGTGCTGCATTTGGGTCACGAGCTGCTGAACATCTCGTAGAGGCAGGAAAATAGAGTGTCTAGGAATTTCAAGAATCTGCTGCAGAAATTAAACTGAAAAAAACCAAAAAGTCTCTACACATATTCCCTGAGAAAATTTCCCATCTGAACTGCTCCCTAATAGCCTCCTGTCCTTCTCTGCAAGAACTTTTATGTTTACATTGACAGCCAACGAATTTAATGCAAATGAAACAAATTCCACAGAGGGCCTCAAGGGGTATTTTTTTCAATATGTGAAAATGTAGTGAGATCAGGGAAGGGGGGCAGCAAGACTTCCCAGACCCAATTTCTATCCTAGGCTCTGCAGACATCTTATTTGCCGTTTTGCTCAGTAGACACTTCTGTTTCTCACCTTGTCCAGCTTCTAAAGGGAATATTCAACACCCTAATGCTCTCAGAGATGCTTTGTGGGGCTTAGCAAATGTCAGTAAAATTTAGAGATACTAGAATAGGGTAAAGCAAGATCTTGCAGAAGGAGGGCCTGGGTATCAGCCTAGTGTTAGGAGGAAGCCAGCATACCTCAGTGCCGTAATTTCAAAAGACAAACATTGTAAAAGCATGTCCTTGGCTCATGGGTTATTGATTTTGAACACCCAGCAGGAAATCCTGTCTGCAGATAGATCACTAGGATTTTTATTATTAATCTCAGTGGCACCAAATTTCACCTCAGCCCAAGTTTCTGGGGCCTGCACATACTCCTGGTGCTGCTTGCTCCCCACATGCTGCCGAGTTAGGGTGAGTCAGCAAGTTACCACAAAGCGTCAGCTGAAGCTCAGCACCCCCCTTCCCACACAGTCTTAGCCTGCGACAAATATAAAGTAATTCAACTCACCTTTTTTATTAAGGGTAAAGCTATCTCCTTATTTAAAATTTGCTGCTTTTCTTCATTGCTTGCTCTGTTTTCTGGGAAGACTGAGCTCAAACTATGATTTTTTTTTTAATCAGATATAAAACACTGACATAAGAAGATCTCTTTGCTGCATAAGGGTGTGGGAAAACCACCTTCCCTCTGCTGTGCGAATGCCAGGGGTATTTTCCTGTTCAAAGCATGAGGGGAGGCATGAAGCTGGAGAGTCAGCGTGCCATGTTCCCCTCCATCTGCTTGGAGACACCGTACTCCCCCCAAAAAAGAAAAACATTGGTGATGTTTCACATGTTTTTTTACTTTACCAACAGCCACACCATGGTGACTTCGCAGCCCTCAGACCAGAGCAAGCACTCTGTAAATGTAAAAATGTCTCAGTGGTGGGTCCAGAGCAGAATTATGTGGTATTTGACCTTTTAGTTACATCTTTGTAAAACACTGCCTGGTAAAATCTACTGGGGAACTGTATTCCAGATTGGTTGCTTTGACTCTGTCTGACACGTATGTTATACTTGTACTAGAAGCCAAACATCAGTGGTAGTTAAAGTGATATTCTGAGCACTGTACTCACTGTTCTCAGGTTATAGAGAAACAAAAGGAGCAATTCCACATCAGGCAATCATAATGAGGAGGCTTGAAAAGGTGCTGCACACATAGACTTAACTCCTAGATACGAAATGACTGAGCAGTTTCCACTAACCCTTCATATAAACATTTCTGAAAAATGAAACAACTCCCTGAATGCCTATACTGCAGATAGGTCAATGTCAGGATTGATTTCAGTAGTTCTATTTACAGGTGTAAAGTAAGGCATCCCCACTACACAGCCTGCTCAGCCCCTTTGCTGTATCAAGCTGGACCATTTTCACCACCCAATTCAGTGACTAGATTTCTGTAAGAGACACAATTTTGCCAGTTAAACCAATTCTTCAGTTCATATTCAAGGGAAAAATCAAGAAGTCGTTACCTCATCCATGCAGCTTGCACATCATGAATGGCTCTTCAGTAACAGGTCCACACTTTTGTACCTTTCTGGTCATGAGAGATGCCCCAGTAGTATTTAGCAACGTTTATAAGGAAACACACAGGTGTTGATAGGGTCAGCAGTTGCAGGAGTGGAGCTGCAAAAATGGAAGTATCACATAGCAGATCTTGGCACAAGGGGGCATGCATCGCTCCTTTGTAAATTTTTTTAGTGATTATAAACTGCTTAATGTGTCCACACTTATTGCTCTGAACAGTAGCAATATTTAAAGCAGGGCTCACAAGTGCAGTCAGGAGCTCTGGCTCTCTGCAGAGAAGCATCTTTCCCTTATTTGCATGTGAGTTTTAACACAGCTGTCCGAGATAACCAAGCTCCACTCTGGGTGACAGCAGCAGCACTTCCCTCGAGAGTGGCAGGTCTCAGCTTTCCTTACCTCCCTGCATTCCCCCACCAGCAGCCCAAGCAGGCAGCATGAACAAGCCAGTCAAGCATACAAAGGTGACCGTACCTGTCTGGAAATCCCACCAGCAATCATCTCCTGGAACTGAAGAACAGCAGCTGATAGCTGGTCATGATATAAAGGACGGAGCTGAATGATGAAAGGAACAAAGAGTCATTGAAGGGATTTGCTCCATGCAGTGGTGATGCAGTTCAGCTGCTGTTCATTGTATTGGAAACAGCTGTCATAATATTGTGTTCATTTCAAGAGTACATAATGATTAAAACATTTTTGATAATTAGGAGATTCAGCTGGAGGCAGTAAACTGGGTGAACTACACTGCAATTAGGACTGAAAAAGGTAATGCTGTCCTTTACTCCCTTTTATGCAAAGCAATGATCAGAAATGACTCAGTCCTTTGCCATCACTGCTAAAAAATTGTACAACAAACATAACCTACTAGGATAGGTGGGTGCTGGCCCCAGCAAGGAGGGATGTAGGTGCTGTTTTCAAACTTCAAGGAAGTGTGCCAGAGCATTTTCAGCTGGTTTATAAGAGAGCTTTTATTCTGCTGAAGGCAATAAAGCATTACGAATATTCCCCAGCTAAGGATTTGTCTCAGTGGGTGCAAACTGAAAGTGAAATGTTGCTGGATTAGAACAGGCACATGCAGTGTCTTTGCAAAGATGCAGATGACTGAGCAAGGTAAGGAGCAGTAAAGTATAAACCCTCAGCCTAAGGGATCTTTGAAAATACTGCTTGAATATGGCTTATCTCTGTCCATTCTAACAGATTAGACAGAGTGCAAAGTAATTTACCTGTAGCCATATTTTTACTGATCTTCAATACAGCTGTAAACCAATTTTTAAAACCCAGAGGAATCAAAACATTTGAGAATCTGACCAATAACTTGATTTAATTCAAAGTCTCTTCCAAACCCGAATATTTTATTCCCTTGATCTCAGAGTGATAGGAATATTATTGATAATGGAAGTTGTAAGAAAACGTTTCCTTTATTCTAAAACTGAATTACAGACTCCCTAGAAATTAAGTCTCCAGAAGAAATCAAAGAGATGTATATGTATTAGAGAATGAAAAATACTTAATAGAGGAATGCTTTCTATAAGAAAGTGTAGAAGTCATGTTTCTTTAAAAAAGAAAGCTTAAAATGCTACCTTTATGGCAATATTCTAGCGAGTATGTTCCAAATGACACAGCTATAACTTGTCTGATTAGATGGACACAGAACAGTTCTGAAAACACCTGTCAGCATCAGAGCTATCACAAGTGCTTTACAACCAAACCAGAAAGACTTATTACCTGGGAACTGAAAGGGCGTCTTGAAGTCTGAATTCCATATTTTTATTAAGTTGCATAACCGAACAGACAGCATGCTTACGAAATTGGGGGTGAATGACAAGCTGCAAGAGGTTGTCGGCACCTGGGAGGATGGAATTCAAGTTCAAAATTGTCTTGAGATATTAGTTTAAACTTGGCATAGACAATCAACAAAGAAAACAAGTGCTTAGTATTCAAGAAGTACTAATGCATAAGTAGAAATGGAGAAAGCCTGTTTGGACACACAAAAAAAATACAGAGCTTATAATGAATCCCACCCCGAGCAGGAGTCAACAAAATGATGCTGTGGTAGAGAAAGCAACCATCATTCTGAGACGCATAAATAAAAAACAATTAATGGACTCCTGTCAGCACTGACGAGGTCTGAATTAGAATATGATGTCCTCTTTGGGGCATCGTTATTACAAATGCTGCAGACGAACTGGAGAGATTCTTGAGGAGATCAACAAACCTTATAAGCAGCTCAGCAGGCACAACCAGTGAGAAAAAATGGAAAGGACTGGGTGCATTTGACTCAGGAAGCAGAATTCTGAGGCTGGAGGGAAAGAAAAGTTTCTTTAAAGAAATAAAGGTTTCTATAAGATGTTGGGAATTGATTTGTTCCCTGCAATCACTTGAAAATACTTTTGTTATGGAGAAGAAAAACTGGAAGCAAACCCTTGCTGAAAACAGATTCTTCTTTCATTTGAATGTGTATATGCCAGAAAAGCTGAGTTAGAGTTGTTTGGGAAGCAGAGAAACATTCTTAAAGTTTTGATTTACTTTCTTCTTATTCCTACTTATAATCCAGTAAGGATTTTCACTAAAAATCAAAATATGAAATAAAAAATTACCCCCCTCAACCTATCTATCTCTATTAGAGCTGAGTGGAGTCAGAATAAAATCAAGCATCGCTTTAACATCTGCAAAACTAAAAAGAATAACCAGAAGTCAACATTTTCATCAGTCAAAAGACTTTACAGTCTTGTCCTGTCACACTATAAGTTATAATTCCTCTCCAGTCTTATTGAAGCAGATAAAAGTAGAGAGTGTGAGAGTGGGAGGAGCATAAGGGAATCCAACTTTTGCCTCTAGGTTTTGAAAAACAAACGAGAGAATTAGCTCATTTCTATTATTAGCCGCTCCAGACAGCCAAAGGCAAAATTTCAGTGAACATTTTGTCAGTGGAAAATCCATTTATAACGTACTTTGATTTCTGTTCCATTTCCACACTAGGACAAGAAAATGATAAGCTATGGCTACATCAGCAAATCAAAAATTTTTGGGAATACCTGTGACAAATTGCCGTGTACTTGGAGATACGCTGTTTTTCTTACTTTGGCTTTTCACACGTTCAAATACAGTTCTGTAATAAATAGGAAACTTTCTTCCCCCCATTCTTCAAATATCTTGAGTCACACACAGGTTTGGGGAAGGCAAACTTTAATCTTCCATCCCATTTGTGCAAGTAATCAAGGCTTTGCTCTGTCACCATCCCTACACTGAACAGCTCTGCTGCTTGTCCGTCTAACTGCTTCAGATGAGGGTGTGATGTAAATCAAAATCAAATGAGGGTGATGTAAATCAAAATACGGGTGTGATGTAGAATCGGATGCCTGTGTCAGGTGGGGAGCAGACAGGCAGGATCTGCAGGGAGGAAATGTGATCTGTAGTTCACTCGACTGAATTTCTCCCTTTTCTCCTGTCAGAGGAAAAGGACCATGCTCTTCTGTTTTGTTACCTCCTCTAGCAGAAAGAGAATAGCTACCCAGGGAAAATGTTTCTTTCAACAATATTGTATTTTGCAATAAAAATGGCTTTTATGCAGAAGTTTCAATGCACTCCAATAATAACAGACTGTAAATAGCACTTTTAATTTGTCAAAACACTGCGCAAACATCAGCTTGTTAACCTCACCACACGTTTTTAAGACAGGCAGGTACTGTCAGCTCTACTTCATTGCACAGTAAAAACTTGAAATAAGTTGCTTGCTGAAACCAACATAGTGAAATAGTGGAAGCTTCGGGGTTATGTATGAAGATTTCATGGTCCTTTACCCCTTGATTAATTCACTAGGCAGCAGAACTTCAAAGTAAGACAGCGCGTTTAGCCCTAGTGATAGCATTTAGACTCAGTATTCAGTACAGTATTCTGCAAGAGAAAGTCTTTACACTACTTATGCTGGGATCACTGAGAATTACAAGGCCTCTGTACCTGGAAAAGCTGGACATAGGAGTGGAGAGTCTGCTGTAGAAAGAGCATGGGCAATTCCAGCACTTCGTCTTTTGGATTTAAGCAAAGCAAGCGACCTTTCCTTCGAGCACTCCCCAGACGCTGCACGATCTGTGCATTGTGCGAGAAATTGTTGCTACATAGGTGGCAAAGAGAAGCTCTCCCACGTCCTGTTGTGCATAGATGATGCGGTAGTGTTTGAACACATTATTTATAGACTATATGATAAACCTGGAGCTTTCTCCAGCATCTAGGCTGAGTTCCAGTTCTGCTGTCGTGGTTAAGAATTGTCTCTAACAGCCCCTGAACCACAATGCAGGCAGCAATCAGTGGATGCGTACAAGAAATGTCCATTGTATGGTATCGATCCAAGCTTCACATATGCACAAATATCTGCATAGATGGGGGCAAAGGGGAGCAGAGATTTCCCCTTCTCTCTTCGGTGTTCATTTAAAGTAGTGCTGCTGTATGCTTGGAGCAAGGGTACATTAAACAGCATCTTTGCCAGCGACTCACACAAAATCACCAGTACTGTGAAGATACTGATGTTTTTTTAAAGGTTTTATAGAAACTGTCATTTCTGATCTGCAGCAAAATCTGAAATGTGACTTTTACATAGGACAGGAATGTCATGCTCAGCTGAGGAGCCCAGCCATTTACCCTGTCAGGACCAGCCTCAGCTCTGGAAAGCCAATGACTTCAGAGCAGCTCCCTAGAAAGACTTCTCAAGAGCATGAACACAGGAGCTCTGCAGCTCCAGGCTCCTCAGATATCAGGGGAGGAACCAGCAGAGTCCTAAAGAAAGATACAAAAAGGAGTACACTTACAAAAAACATTAACAATTTTCCCACCACATCTAGGAAAGTGTTAATGTAGCTGTGTATTTATTTGATTTGCTTAGTAGTTGTTTCTTTGGCAGAAAATACTTCTGGTGCAGTGTAATGGAGATGCAGGGTCCTTTTTTGAAAATATGCTTTATAGGTTTCTTCAAAGGTAGCAGTATTCTGAATTCACTGGATTCCCACCAGAAGTTTATTTTCTAGCAGGTTCCTTTTGACATAACAGGCTTTAATCTCAACCCTAAAATAAATAGTCTTAGCAAAAATGGGTCAGCACTTCCTGACAGAATGCTTTTTGTCCGAAAATGCTGATTTGATTCAATTAAAATCCTGTGAGGCAATGTGACTATTTCAATGAAAGTGTCTTCAGGAAAGGATTGCTATGGTTGAAGATAATGTTTCTAGTAAAGAATCAAAGAGTGAGAAACTCGAGATAGAAGTGCTAAGTCTACTATTTAGACTGTTCTCTTGAGTTTTGATGATTCATTTTCAAGACCTGCAGCTCTCCCACCTCCAAGTGACTGACGAATTTACAAGACTACAGAGTGCCTCTTTCAGTCTTTCTTGCTGAAGCAGTTACATTTCAATAAGTGATTTAACATTTATTGGTTTGCAGAAGGACTGGCTTTATAGCCGAGTGAATGGGGCACTTGGGCTACGGGGGGTCTGGTTTCCTGAACCTGGTCTGTCTGATTCACAGCAGTGAATTGAAAGTCTTCTTTTCAATTTTTTCAAAACGTCTTTGACGCAGAAAAAAACAAGAAATATTTTGCCTATTGCCAGAAGTCCAACGATCACTTTGTCCTGTGCATGTGTTTGCGTACCGGCACTAGCAAGGGGAGTTGCATGCTGAAGCGGGGTGCAGCTCCCTGAAGCACCAGCCAGGGCAGGAGGTGGCTTGTTTCTGATTTCCATCTCTTTTTGATCTTTCCGTGCTGAAATGCCTTGCTAGCCTTATGCCTGTGGAGACACCAGTGACTGGACATAAACGAGGAATGACATCTACTAGGAGCGGGAACTATTAATGAAGCACTAGCAATGAGACAATTTATTTAGTGTGGCCTTAGTGGAGTGTCCCTCAAATAACATTAGTGGGCCAGAGAGAGAGTTGTTCCTCCACAACTGCACAGTTGAATTTAGCTCCCGCACAGAGATGCTTGTGGCAGATCACCTCTGGACCTTTAGGAGATAAAGCACATCGGTGCATATATCTTCCTGAGTTAGGCAATTTTCCCTGCTCCTCGTATCACATGCCACAAAATCTTAGCAGCAACTGTCAGTTATGAGACCAAAAGGTGGAGTGTATAGGGATATCACTTCTGCTGACTACAGGAACTTTTATGCCATGTTAAGGCTTCTTTGAAGTTAATAATTTTGTAAGTGAACCTCCTCTAATGGCAGTGCCTAAATAATGATACAAATGGCTTTACATTCTCTGTGAAAATCTTGCATAGCATTCTTTCTTCCTCCTGCAGGCTTTTAAAAGACATCTTGCTACACCACACTAAAAGAAAGCAGAATAAAGCCTTGTTCCAAAAGACAGAGAGGTGTTGTGGGTTTTTTTTTGGTACCTCCGGTAAATGATGTGACACCTGTCACAGACTGAAAACTGTGTCTCTGCAGGATGCATTAGCTCAATATCTGCTTGCTAGCCTTGCCAGTCTACTTAATGTGATGCAGGCTGGAGTCAAATCTTTAATGTGAACGGAGAGATCAGAAGAAGCCACAAGCACGGGAGGTCATTTAAGAGTTGAAGACAAACTCCTCTTCCCTGCTAGAACACGACTCCGGAACAACCCTTGCCCTTCTTAAATGTAGTCAGTTTGTGCCTAAGCTGTGCATAGAGAAGGAATGGTTATTGCCTCCTTCCCTGGAGAGAGAAGGCAGGGAAGGCAGGAGGGCCTGCCATTTGCGCCCACAATATTCAGTGAGAAGTGCAAATTCATTGTAATGACACCAGATCCTCACTGAAAATAAAATTCAGTAGTTACTCAGTAACACTGGAATTGCCCAGTGAGGAGGGAGGGAGACATGCCACACACATGCACGCTACAAAGAGAAAATGAATCAAAATACAGAAGCTGCTTTTCATTTCAATATATCACAGGTATATCCAGAGAGAACTCAAGACCATTGACACCCAAGGACAGAAACACAGGGAACACTGTAGCCTTGCTCCTCACCGACAGCAGGCAGGAAGCCCTGCAGAGCAGCACTACCTCTCAGTGTCAGGCACTTGCAAACCTCCCTCTTGCCCTAGCTGCAAAGTCATTGCAAGTTTTGAAGGTTTCCCCCAAGTCTCAAAGCAAAGCTGCAAAACCAGTGATGCGGAGCACCATCATTTATACCATATAAATATTTTTCTTCTTTTTCTCCCCGCAGTGTAAGTGTTGATGCTAAACCTTTGTTTTAAAACGTATTTACTGATTCAGATTTTAAATGTATGCTGGTCTTACCCTGAGTTTTGAGTGGATGTGGAAGCTCTAACAAAGTGGGATCCAGTCTTCAAGATACTCTGACAGACACATTGACCATTGGAGCCTGTCTGGACATGACGTCCATGCTGCGTCCCCAGAACTGGTCCTGAATGTCGGCACTTTTTTACTACTCCTGGTCTGACAAATGTCTTTGGCTTGAAACTTTTTTTTTAAGATGTTTTAAAATAACTTGACAGCTTCAAGGACAAGGAGACCGCACCTGGTTCTTTGTTATTTACTTTTCTATCAGACTTTTACTGCATTTCCTGAATCTAGTAGCACTATACATGTATTACACAGTTACAAACCTGTATCATCTGACTTCTTTTAGCAGAGAGGCATTAATGGCAATGTCAAGTTTTTCCAGAGTATGTGCTTATATGGGTTTAATAGATGTCAGGGCCAGGAAAGCACATCACAATCTGCAAGTCTGACCTCCTCCTAACACAGGCTGTTAGGTTGCCCTTTATGAATTCCCACTTCACATCCATTAGCTGTCCTTGAGCTAGAACATCTCTTTGAGGAAAAAAATCAAATACTCCTATATACATTTTTAGTGATGCAGAATGTATTACCTGCCTGGATACATTGCTACAGTGACAAAATGCTTCTGTTGTGAAAAATACCATTTTTGTTCTTGCCTGAATCTTCCCTGTTACACTGAAGAAAAAGAAGACGTTCCTTGCTTTTGGATGAAATAGAAGAAAATAAATGAATAGGAACCTTAAATTGCTATAAATTTTGATATGTTCCCCAAGTATACAGACTGTAAACAACTCGCTCAGAGCTGGGTTTTGGTGTTCTAAATAGATTAAACTCTCAATATCTGCTTCTAACTCATTAATTTTTCTCAATATTCTCTGAACCCTCTCCAACCTCTTAAATTTCCATTTTAAAGGATAGGTCATAATGAGATGTGGTTGTCCAATAACAGTCACTGCAACGCTAATTGCAAGAGAGAATGTAAATTCTCCTATTCAGCACTCCCCTACTTGCACATTTAAAGAGAATTCTCCATCATAAACCTGAAGTCGTTATCACTGTTTCCTACGATGAGATCTTTTGTTCTGCGATTATGTCTTATAACCTTCTTTTTATGAGAGGTGTGATTTTATACTTAGATATAGTCTAAGAAATTTTGTTTCTTTGCGTTTTTTGCCTCCTCATAGTGAGCTGTGTATCTCAGTATTTTCTATCATCAACTTTTCTTGGGCACTATTTTACTTTTATTTCATTGTACATCACCTGAAAACTTTATTAACATGATTTCCAGGTATCTTTCAAGATTATGACAGAAGATTAATTAATTTAAATATGAGAAAAAATGTTAAATGCACTTAGCTAAGAGCCAAGCCCTATGGGATCATAGTAGAGACAGCAGCTCAGCAAGATTTCATGTTCCAAAGAATATTTTAGATCTATTATTTAAGAAAATCTGTCATTCATTTACGATCTAGCCTGTTGATTTTGTGCTATTCCAATTGATTAACCAAGTCACCAGATATCAAGTTAAATGTTTTCCTTCTGTCTTCGCATGCAACATCAACATTTTTGCTTCTGCTGTCTAATTTATAGTGTTGTCAAGACATATCCAGTCAGTTTGATTAATCTTTTCTTCTGTAAACTCTTTTATTTCTTTATCAATCAGGATCCATTACCAGTCATTCCACTTGTTCGTCAATGATTCATATCAGTCTAAGCAGATCTATAATTGCTTAGGTCATGCTGTTTCTTTTTAAATAATTGCGTAACGCTATCCCACCGCCAGACTGCTGAAAATACCCCTGTGCCGTAAGGCTTGCTGAAAACCCGTGATAATGGTGATGACAGTTCCTGGGTCAATGCTGGGACAACAGAAGAGATGGACACCCATGAGGAAATGGGAGATACAGTAAAGTGCAGACAGCTTTTTACTACTTTTTTACTCTTTTCCTATCACTCTCTAATGTTTTCTCTCATTGCTCTTTTGTCTTTTTTTTCTTTCTGTTGATGAGGGAACGGCATAATTTACTTTCCTTTTTTTAATTAAGGAAAAAAATCTTTTGTGGGCTTTTAATTCCCTTGGATTCTTTTCCTTTCTATTTGCTGCTACCATTTTTCTGTTCCGCTCTTTGGTGGTTTCATACAGAAAGTCTCTACCTCTCTAAACTCCTTATTTTCTTCTTCCCCATTCCATGCTTTGTATCCTCTTACAGTCTTTCTTTGTCCTTCCAGATAAACAGCTTATTCTGAGGTTTCTGTGCGAGCAAAGCTAATTCACTTGTTATCTGCTTCTTTCCCTTCCTGATCATGCCGATTCTGAGCAGTACATTTTCATGGGTTTTATCCATTTTCAGTTTTTTTTTCAAAAGTATCTTGCTTTGAGAGACTAGTTTGAAATAAGTAGACTTGTCAGGGATGAGTTGTTAGGTCATTTAAACAATCACTCAAAGTTTTGCAAGAAAAGATTTTATTGAAAATTCAGAAGTTGTGATTTTCATAGGATCATAGAACATTTTAGGTTGGAAGTGACCTTTAGAGGTCGTCTAGCCCAACCTCCCTGCAGTGAGCAGGGACATCTTCAACCAGACCAGGTTGCTCAGAGCCCCGTCCAACGTGACCTTGAATATTTCTAAGGATGGGGCCTCCACTATCTGTCTGGGCAATCCATTCCAGTGTTTCACCAGCTTCATTGCAAAAAATTTCTTCCTTATATCCAGTCTGAATCTACCCTCCCTTAGTTTAAAACCATTATGTCTTGTTCTGTCACAACAGGCCTTGCTAAAAATATTTTCTCTATCGTTCCTATAGGGCCCCTTGAAGTACTGAAAGGTCACAAGAAGGTCTTCCCACAGCCTTCTCTTCTCCAGGCTGAACAGCCCCAACTCTCTCAGCCTTTCCTCATAGGAGAGATACTTCAGCCCTCTGATCATTTTTGTTGCCCTCCTCTGAACCTGCTCCAACAGCTCCATGTCCTTCTTGTGCTGGGGGCTCCAGAGCTGGATGCAGGACTCCAGGTGAAGTCTCACCAGAGAAGAGGAGCAGAATCACATCCCTCGACCTGCTGGCATTGCTTCTCTTTAAACAACACTTCTTCCATGCACAGGAGCAATGCATCCCCTTGAGAAAGAAATTTAGCAAAGGAGGCAGGAGACCTGCATGGGAAACAAGGAGCTTCTAGCGGAGATCAGGCAGAAGAGAAAGGTCCATGGAATGTGGAAAGAGGGGCAGGCCACTTGGGAAGAGTACAGAAACGTGGTGAGAGCATGCAGGGATGCGACGAGGAAGGCCAAG
>Ga0065711_1004007_pt1 | contig 25361 bp, 13 predicted proteins | sample Hoacrofraction12_FD_59098 | JGI IMG/M metagenome (GOLD analysis project Ga0065711, IMG submission 59098) | Hoatzin crop microbial communities from Cojedes, Venezuela - Epithelial fraction 12 v2 (version 2) | ecosystem: Host-associated > Birds > Digestive system > Esophagus > Crop | place...
CCCCCTTGAAAACTATATTTGCACATTCAGAAATAATTATCTGGAGATTAAAAAAAATGCTGTCTTGATGCACCGTGAGATGTAAAGAGCTTTTCATGGAAAGCACTTAAAATTAAAAAAATCGTGCTGTATATGGGAGATACTGACACCAGCCCCATCTTTGTCTTCAAATGTGAGTGATTGTCAGTGAAGAAACTAGTCACGCTGCACAAAAGAGATCACAGTGTGTGTGTAAATCTGCATAACCTAATTAACTATCTTGGGAATGTGATCTTCAGCTGTAAAAACCCGCTTTTGACAAAACAATAAAGTTAAAAAGGAATGTCCCATCATTATGCTCCTTAAATGTCACAGGAACTGCAGTAAGTGCATCTTGGCAGAGGCGAGCCTACATCATTAGTTCCTCTCCTGGTTGCTTTTAGGTTTTTTGTTCCACATGGCCTGACTTGACAGGACAACAAATAGGCCTTTGCATCTGTACGCATTTATTAGTGGATTTTATCGTTGGACATCAAGGAAATTGAGTCTCATCTAAAGGTTTATGACTGCACACATCTGTGGATTTTACTACCCTCCTTTCAAACAAACAAACAGCAGCAGCAGAAAATTATTTTTGGAAAGTACAGTTTAAGATTTAATAATCATTTCATGTTCTGAGAAGTCCTTGGCTGTTTGTCCAAATATTTGCTGAACATTGGCTGAGTGCTTTACTTAATGGGGGGGGGTGGGGGGGTGGGTAGAGAGCTGGGGGGAGCAGGCTTTCTTCTGCCTAGCATGAAAAGGTGATATGTGTAATTATGGTCTTCCTCTCTACCCCCAGCATAGCTAGCTTTTGTTGGATCCTCTATAGAGACGACTCATCATTGGGAATAACCACCTTTGTACATAGAGAAATTCTGTCTCCGGTAACATGCAAAGGAATCCTGAGGGGGTTAAACTGGCTATAGTATTGCCCTGTGCTGTTTTTGCTCTAGTCTGTTAAAAAGTAAAATTTCAACATATTCCAACTCTGCTGGTTGGCAAAAGAGAGCCTGAAATCTAGCTAAGGTACAGCAAGGCCTGAACAGTCTGCATGTCTTGCTCATTTAAATTCCTGATTAAATTAGTGGGCTAAAGGATTTGTTCAAGATTTCCTCATAATCAAAGTATTATACAGTTCCTACACCAGGAACTTGACACCTGGCTATAGTCTGAGCTGTCATATTTAAAAAAATGAAATTAAAAAATCAGAATCCTGAAGCAAATGTTGGAAGCAGCAGCTGGGTGTAAAAGGAAATGGCACACGCCTAACATTTCAAAGGGGCTTAGACAACAATTTAGAGTGAATTGCTGCCTATTTTTTCTTAATGTTGTGTTTATGTAGAAACCTAAAAATGATAGCTTACATGCCAACACTCTGAAATATTTTGCTGATAATAGTTTAAGGGTGGTACCTCTTAGTGTGTTTCTTTGGAAGAGGACTATCTCAGGTGACAATTGAGATCTGAAGTTAAAGGAGCCTGTTTTGATAAATTGTGCTTTGTTCATGAATATTTTAATAGCTTACGTAAGGAAGGACTGGCAGCTGATTTTTTTTTTTTAGCTCGGGTATTTCAGACTGGGAGCTGGAAGGAGGAGGATTTTTGTCTAACAGGATATTTTTGCTATCTATCTTACACAAAGGATGCTGTTTCATCAATACATCTTCAGTGTACTTTAACTTGCAAGTGTTTCAGCTGAGAGTAACTTGTTAGATGGAGAGAGTGACTGGTATGGTTAGTCTGAGAAGATGGTGCTTCTTACTCATTGTTTTGTAGTGAGGAAATAGGACTCTCAGTTGACCTTATAGGTTGACTTTACTCTGATGTACACTGATGTATTCACTCTGAGGTAGGCTTTCATACACCAGCTCTTGGAGGAAGTGCCTGGAAAAAGAGACAGGATGCTGGGCTATGCGGTGCTTCCCTGAGGGGAGGACTCTCCTCCCTGCTGTGCTCACGGTGGCTCTGGAGGCCCAGTTCGGGACAAAAGCCATCTCTGGACTTGCTCCTGTACAACTCCATGAAGGTTGTGACAGAGCCTGGAGCAGGGCCAGGGCCTCCATACAGAACTCCAAAATCCCCATGCTGTGGCCTGACCTCAAGACGAGACTGCGTTGTCATTGCTCTGCTTAAGTGGTGCTGTCATGGAGAAAGAGGAAGCTGTGCGTAGGACTAAAATAATAATAATCTCAGAGGAACTGATGGCTAACCATCTGTAATGGGCGCAGCAAGAAGTCCCAGGAGCAAGTCTTCAGGACAGAGGATGGAGCACTGCTTATGCCTTTTGGTGAGCTATTGCAGCTACCTCATTTAACAGTTATGTAAAGGCAGAGTTTAACAAACAGTTGCTTGCTGGGAAGAATAAATGTATGTTTTCCCTATACCACACAGTGCAAGTGAAACTGCCACTGAGGTGAAGAAAGCCTGCAGCAGTCCCTCTTCTCAGTCATTTGTAAACCTTTGAATGAGTTCCCAATGCGAATTGTTGCTCTGCTCTGCAGTGGGCTACTTTTTGGCCAGCTCAAGCCCCAGAAAATATTGCACCCATATGTGCTTTTTTTACATTCTCATTAAGTTTATAAAACCCGCAAATTTAGACCATCTGTCCTATAAATGTTTCTAAACTCCACCAAGATGAAAAAGCTGTTCTAGCTTTTTGATATAAGCGGTCAGCAAACCAAACGCAAAACCAGAGCAAAGCAAATATTTTCTTGTCATACATGCTTCCCAACTGTGACGGATGAACTGTTATTTTTGATGTGTCTTTGGATCCAAATTTTGGAGAGAAATGCCTCCTAGATATGTGCACTTAACACCAAACCAGCCTGATATGAAGAATTCTTATTGGGGAGGGGGAAACAGAGGGAAAGTTGCACCACATGCTGCCCATGGACTATATTAAAGAAGCTGTTTCTTCAATTATTTGTCTTCCAACTGCCCTGCTGACTGCTATAACAAAGCCATCCCAGGCATGGACTGTGTCAGCCCATTCTCAGGGTAAGGTGTTCATGCTTCTATTCAACCTACCTCTCTCCTGGATGTTAATCCAGGAATATTTATTGCCTCCACGTGAGACTCCAAAGTGCGACTGGAGCATGATAATGAATAGAGGCTGTTTGCAGTGCTTGGCTGACAGCTGGGCTTAAGCGCAGGTCCTTGTTCACAGGCAAACTCAACAGCAACCCATGTATCATGAAAAGACTCAATTAACAGGTAGAAAGCGGAAGTCTCACTCGAGATCCTTTTTTTCTGGTGTTTCCGTGGACATGACAAATTCCTAGCCTAAACCCTTTAGGAATGAGAAGGCACTGTTTAAATTGTACACCCTGCTTTTGGTATTTACAGCTAAGCGGAAGAAATCTGTTCTGACTGTGTCCAATGGCAGTTCTAACTTCCTTTGCTATTGGCACATCACTGCTTTGAGGGCCAGATCCTCACCCAAATCCTGGGTCAAGGAGGTCTTGTTCAGTAGGAGAGACCCAGAGTTTATAAGTAAAGATACTCTTACCCATTTGCTTTAGGCATATTACAACACTTACTATGCAATTCCTGCAGGCTTAACCAGAACACAGATATGAAGTGGCATATCACGATATAGCCATGGACCTATCTTACTGGTGTGCTGAGGAACCATGTATGGAGCAGTCTTGAAGGGGAACTGTGAATGCTCAGTACACCTGGAAAGCTGTGTTGAATTATCATGTCTTTTGCATGGAGGAGGAGGAGGAAAACAGTGGTTGAGCTATGCAAAAAATGAAGGATAAATTGTTGCATGTGCAAGCAGTGCTGTCTTTTTGGTGTCACTGAATTCAACTTGCCTACCTTCAGCTGTTTCCTGTGCAGATATCCACAGCTGATAGAGTCCTCTGGGCCCTCTTTATCATCAGTAGGAATTATAGCCAATACTTGGGCACGGTTCGTCTGACGGTTTAATCCTCTATCTTGGAAGTGAAATGTGACTTTAAAAGTGTGTTGTTCTCTGCTGTGATTATAGAGGCAATTGAGATAAACAACTTGTAGATGTCTAGATTTGGGCTGAGAAATGCATGCTACTTGTCTGTTCCCCACTGTATGGCCACCTGTTTTTGTCCATAAAACTGTGGTGCAAAAAATCAGTCCAAGTTAAAACAAGCCAAGAGCTGAGTCATGTTCAATGCTGCCGTTGCTTCCGGACTCTTTCATGGTATTTGAAGTTTCTCCATCTTTGCATGTCCAGTCCAAGCCTGATTATACAGTGCATTTCTTCCAAATCTTTCTTGACAGTTGTCTACGGGTTAAACATCATGACTTCATGGCAACTTTACTCCAGGAGTAAAGGGAAGTCCCTCCAGCAGGGACCAGTACGCTAGGACACACTATAAATCATTTCCATGCAGCAAAAGGTATGGTGTGTGCTGTCAGCATTGGCTCTAGAGGAGCTGCCTGCCTGTACATCTCTAGGGCTGGTCTCCCTCACTCATTCCTCCTATTTGGGCAAGACTCTTGAAAAAAGAAAAAAAATAAAACAAAAACACAAAAAACCAAAACCAAATAAATGAGAAAAACAAAACAAACAACAAACCAAGCCTTCTTCCAGTACAATGTGTGGGATCAGCACAAACAGGTCAATAATATAATTGACAAATTACTTAAATTCAGTAGCCATTTGTGTGACGAGTAATGTAGTTTTGTGTCAGTAGGTGAATGAGGGGTGTGCATCCACAGTAAGTTGCTTGTAAAGATAAAAAAAGGTGCAAAGATTTCAGTAAGTTGCTATTTCACTCTTTGAGTTCTCCCACTCTGCGCTGCTTTTCCTTGAAAAAATTAATGAATGGGGAGAAATAGTACCATTTCTTCCAACTCCTTATCTTCTGTTGCACATGCCTTTGGGTCCTGCCTGCTGATCAGGCTGGCACCGAAGCCCCTTTGTAGGCTGAGCAGCCAGTCCTCTTGTGCTGGAAATGGCTACCCAGGGAGTGGATAGATGGGCACTGCGACTATGCTTTGCAGGTGAGATCCCTGGCAGAAACGTGCTGGCCTCTGTCAGAGCTCAGCTTGGAGGGTCTCGCCAACACAACACCAGCCGTTCTCTTTCATCCTCCTGTAATTTAGCCTGGTCTTTAACCCCAGGGTAGTGCTCTACCTGCTTGTCTCAGAAGAAAATGGCATGCTTCATGGCAAGCAGCAGTATTCCTCTTTATAGAGCTCTGCTCCTCATTTTAGGAACATGAAGGTTTATTTTTTATTTTTCCATTCCTAGGTTCAAGCCTTAACATGTTTTTCAGTTACATCAGTTGAAGTGCTTGTTGAACAAAACAGTTACTTCAATGAATTAGTAGATTTTCTGAAATAGATACATTCTCTGTAAGGTTGGGGCAAACTGGTAAATAATTTTGGCTAAAAGCACTGTGTGGATGGAAAAGAAATTGAAACTTTCAGTGTTTTATCACTATATATTTTTGGAAATTTGAGATGTCTAAGTTTTATCTGCATAGAACTTTTGGCTTTTTAATTTCTATATCAGATTTTGAACATATCATACAATGGTTTGGGTTGGAAGGGATCTTAAAGATCATTTCGTTCCAAATCCTCTGTCATGGGTAGGGACACCTTCCACTGGACCAGGTTGCTCAAAGCCCCGTACAGATAAAGGGACTTAACTAAAGAGAAGAAAAGTGTAAAAAGTTTACAGACTAATTATTTTGGAAAACTTAGTTTTGTCAAATGAAAAATTTAAGGTTTATAATTTAAAGCAAAAAATAATTTTGAATCCAACATTGTGAACTGATCGGGAACAATTTTTTTGTCTGTAAACCCCAAAGTTTGCTTATGGCACAACAAAGCTGGCCTTTTTTTTCCCTGGTCACCCAATGGCAATGTTCACTATTTCCACAGCCTGAGTTAGAACTGCTGTGGTAGAAATGCTGTGTTCTGTATTTTGGCTCTGTTGCAAGAGAGGCTGTGCAGTGCATTGAGGAATGGGATGTCCTGTGCGATATGCTCTGTCTCCTAACAGGCGCTCTGAGATTGATAGGAGCCTCTGTAGTGACAGCAGAGGATTTTAGATTTACAACTTTGTGAGAGTTGCATGGGTCTTCTGATTTCTGCAGCCTTCTGTGTATGTCTTCTAGTGTTTTATAGGAAGTGGAGTTGCATCATTAGGCTAAGATTGTGGACACACAAGTAATTAAAAAGTTGTGAACCAACATACCTATGGATGAAAACTTTACATGTACGCATATGCTTACATATCGGATAGAGATCTGATTTCACTACTGAGCTGCCTCACTGATCTGTCAGACTCAACAGCCAATCAGCAGCTCTTGATAAATCAGGTTAAAAAATAAATAAATAAAAAATTCTAAACACCCCTTAAGTGAAAGAGGAGGATTGAAAACAAACATTTTTGAACTTAAAAAAAAACCCCAAACAACAACAACAAGAAAACCAACAAAGAAACTATTTTGCAAAAGATTTGGAGAAATCATTAACTCTGCCGCTTTTCTCTTGCCTCCCCCCAAAAGTTGAAGTACAAATTGTCAGTGTTCTCTTCAAAGGTTTGCAGAAGTTCAGTGTGCATCAGGCTGGCTGGTGAAACTTTTTCTGTTCATTCATTTAAAAAAAAATAAACAGGAAATTTTGCATTTCAATTCCATTCAGCAGAACTCCATTACGGAGCTTTATTACTTGACTGTGATTCCCTCCCATGCAACAAAATAGATGCATGCAGTACTCAGAGCTGAAATGAATGTCTGAACTTGAAGTGGGGTCATTTATACAAGTGAGGGTATTGCCATGGTTATTTTATCCAGACTTTCCCAAAACAGTATAGCTGACTTAAGTCTCAGGTTCACGTCCTGGTGGGCAGTCATCCCGATGCCCTATGCTCAATGGAGCATCCCTTGAACTTTGTCTGGGTACTTGTGGGTGTTTTCCGGAGGAGGCCTGGAAGGGAGGAGGAGCAGTGGTGTAGTGTACTCTGTCAGATTATGAAATAGCTAAGGAATTTGGGATACCACCGAAGCTCTCGGGTTGGTTGTCAGTGATGTCAGCTAATACCTTTGCCAGTAATGCCCAGTAGCTGCCTGCTGTATTTCTAATGCATCGACATGCTTCTAGCAAGTCACATTTCATTTTTACAGTATGTTTCTTTAAACAAGTAGAAACATATTTTGTTTTACTGCATGTGGGAAACATTCTTTAAAAGCACTCAAATAACTACAGTAGGCTAACACTGTATGACCAAGAAAGTGTGAAGAATTAGTCTTTGGTGCTGGATCCAGTTGTTGCTCTGTCCATCGCACTCATGTGCCTGCAATTGATTCATTTAATTGCAAGTTCCTGTGGCCAAATACTAATGTCTACATTCCGCAGATTCTTATCGTCACTCCTCTGCCTGATTGTGTGTTATAGTGGGAAGGATGCTTACTACTATATCTGTTGTCTATATCTGTTTTACCTGTCTCTTGAACCTTAGGTATACTTAATTACAATGTGTACAGTAGCTCCTAGCTGCTGAGTTTGAATTTTTCTCCCCCTGTTGTGCCGCAAGAGAGCAAGATGTTTCTGTATCTCTACAATTAAAGCAGAAGCATGCTGAATTTCTTCATACTTGTTCCTCACCTCCATTTTGGACAGTTACACTAAGAAGAGTTATGCTTAGATAGTTTTTCTATTGTGGTGAAATGTGTAAGATACCCAGACGTTTGAGGCACTGTCTGAGTTGCCAAATGAGAATAGAATTGAACTGGTATGAAAGGTTATACTGTAATATTTTAATATGTATGAGTTAATCCACATGGTTGAATTGTGCAAGCAAAGCTGCAATCCTTTCGACTTTTACATTGCTTTGTGTCATAGCAGCATTTGACTACTTTGCATGTAAATCAGTAGCTCTAAGCCCTAGAACAGTCTGTGGTGTCTGATGCTGAGTTACTTCCTCATCACGGACAAAACTCAGTTTGAGCTGTGCGTCATCTAGCTGTTACAATTTTGTATTTTTGTGTATTGGAGACATGGGGATGGGAAAACAAAACCCTGCAGCTAATTTCCCAAGATCTTTGGGCCTTTTGAGCCATCAGGTACCATATGCTTGTGCAGACTCTGGCTTCTGCAGTAGCACTTTGACTCCACAAGTACCACAGAGACTAGCATTTGTTAGTGATTTAGTTGCTTCGATTTGTCTGTTGTGCCCCCTATCTGTGGCTTTAGGTGAACAAACTAAAATCAGTTACAGGTTTTTTTTAGGTGTACTGAAGAGTGTATTACTAGAAGTATTGCTATTAGTAAGGACAAATAATGCAAAACTTCATTTTATGTCTTTCTAAACAGATGCTTTCTCTCTGAACAATACTTTTGACTGCACTGGTGGAGGACCCTGCTTCTCTGTTACTGGATGCATTTCTAGCTACTCTTATCTCCAGTGCACAAGCATCATTTAAATTGCCAAACACAGGAGTTGATCCATAGCTCACAGAAATTAACAGGAAGCATCGCTTTTAGCTTCAGCAAAATTTGTGTCAGATTTGTGCATCAGGAAGGCATTTTTGTTTTCCCTGCCTCCCAAAAAGAAAACAGGAGACTGTTGCTAGCAGCAGTGATAGTTCTCGTGCAGACCTAAGTCTTCTCCAAGAGCCACGCGCTGTCTGCTGCCTGATCCATCCTCCAGTTAAGAGGTTCTTCAGCTAAATGTGTAATATCTGCAACGTTTGCTTTTTGACATCTTTGTGTGTATATAAAAAGTAGGGGTTTCCCTGTTACATGTTAGAAGAGGACTACCAACTCACCCTGTTGTATGTGGTTTTAAAGAGACAAAATTATCGGTGTGCAAGCTTTCCTATTGACAGAATAGCATCGCTTCACTTATTTAATCTTAGTTACAGTGAGCCAGACAAGTAGAGTTGCAAATAAATGTAGTTATTAAACTGTTTCAGTAGAACACAAACCTGGTAACTTTCTAAATTGAATATGATTTTTCAGCTGATAGGAAACTGTAGGCAACAGTGTTGGACAGTGTATCCCAGTAATAATGTTTCCTGTGCTGAGTATTCCACCTCTTAAGTACTCTTCATGCCCTTGCATGTCAGCAGGTAAAGGCATCAGGTTATGAAGTGGATGAAGTTCACAGAGGAGTTAATAATTTTATACTCAACACTGGCTTGAGGGATAAGCAAATCAGCATTCAAATATGCAAAGTAGAGAGGAAAAATTCCAGTTAGATTTTTCAGGTTGCTATTAGTAGGGCTTATGTCTTTTTTTTTTTTTTTTGATGAGGAACAGCTGCAGATTAGCACAGGGTAATCAGAGACAGTAGACAACCTGGTAGGGTCATTGTGCACTGCTCCTTTGAAATGCTCAAGTTTATGGGGTGTTAGAGCAAGCTGGGGCATGAACCAACTGGCCTGAGTTGTAACAATAGTTTGAAACACGAAGGACTGGACCATCAGCTGGTTGAGATTAGAAGAACTCTGCAGTGCAGATAAATTCATTTATTCCAGGAGGGGATTTGCCCCCAGAAGCTTTATCCTTATATCTACCAAATTTCTATTGGTGCAAAAATTTGATGTGATCTTGGTTGGGTATGGTCCTACAGTCACCCCAAATGAGTGTTTCTGTAATGAAAAGATTTTAAAAGGTGACCACACTGAGCCATGACCTCACTTTTAGAAACAAGCAGAGACTGCTGTCTTTCTGCAGTCTGTGTTTCAAAAAATGGCCTTTTTTTTCTAATTTGGAGGTTGCTTTTTGGAAAAGATAATTTCTTTTTTAATTGACATATGGAAAGTGAGTATTTTGTCTTTTGTGGGAGTTGTTTTATTTCTCCAGTTGCAAGGCTCTGCTACTTTTTTTTTCCCTACCCATAGGTTGGTCTTCCTGTTTTTAACTACCTTAATTGAGAAAGAGCTGTGGAAAAAAAAAGTAGTAAAGAAAAAAGAAAGCAAATAATGGAAGAGGAAAATCAGAAAGGCATTTTTTAAGATGAAGAGGAAAGCAAAAGATTTTACTAAAATGCCAAAACAATACTGATCACATTTAAAGAAAAAGTAATTTCTAAAAGCCTATGACTTTAAGCGTTTTTGTTTTCTTTTTTTAAGCTATGCTGTATTCATTAAGCTTAACGGGAGTTCTGTGAAGTGAATTCCTAGACTAGTATTCAACATCTCAGCCGAGCGCTTTTGGAGATGAACCAAGTTTATCTAGTGTTGTTGCCTCCTTGTGCCAGATTATGGACTCCGAGGTTCACTCCTCCAAGCTGTGCAGCAAGTTCAGGAACAAACCCTGTCTGTTAACATAGGGCTTCTGCATTCACTTGTGTCTAGTTTCTGTCACCTAAATAAAAACCCAGATAAGTGAGTTACAATGATAGGGGACTTTTCCTTTTCCACCCATGTTCTATATTGCTGTGGATTTCTCCCAATGTAGAACAGGAATAGTTTTTAAATCATAAACAACAGAACTTCTCCGTAAAAAGGGACTTTGACTAGAATTTCCATTTTTGGTGGAAATCATGACAGAGTTGATATTATGGCTTTTCCATCATGGCTTCTCCCATGTTAGCTCTCTTAGGCATGAGGATCAATTCTAAGAATAGACTGTATTGACTTTCCTTAAGTAAATTCAGGTGGTCTTATAGATTTTGCCGTGTTCCATGTATTCTGTGACCCTCTGTCCAGCCCACTGTGTCATCAGCTTCTTCCCTGTCTGTGAAGACTAAGGAAAGAAGCCAGTACAGAACTGGAGGCTTTGCATTGGTACTTTGGTACATCTCTACCAGACTGACTCAGCCTTATTTCAGGGTTTAGTGGCCAAATACTACATAATCAGATCTTGTCTCCCATATTATTGGAAGTAAAAGTCATCATAAAACATTGATATTTTGTTTACAGTTGGCTTGATCAGAAGCAAAGACATGTTTCCTTTTAGCTTAATGAGTTTGCATCTGCAGTCCAGCAGGCTGATCGGTCATGTCTGAGCAGGAGTAGTGCTGACAAGGGTAAGAGCTAATCAGCCATGTCTCATGTTGGGATTAAGAGTCAAATGTTGGGATGCTTGCTGTCCCGCAGCCACTGGAATTTCAGCTCTACGGAGAGGGTGATCCTACCAATGCCTGTGGGGAGGCTATGATATTCCTCCCAGTCCAGCAGCATAGTGTAACAGAAGATTGACTGGTGAAAGAAGATGCAAATTCTGGGTCAGACCTCAGTCAAAGTAAAGAGGATAAAACAAACAGGGAAATGATGGCCGATCTTTTGAATGAGATTCTCAGCTTGTGTGAATTCATCCAAAAAAGTTTCTTCTGGGTGACACTAGCCAAAGGTTTTGTCCATGGATGCCTTTTGAGCACATCTGAATGGAGTGGTCCATCCTCTCCTGAAAAATTAGGCATTTGGGAAGAGGCATTTGCAGCAGTTGAGTAAGTATTTGGCCTAGCCTCCTCCACCATCACCCGTTGTAATGTTTAGGAAATGTATCAAAGCTTAACTTCCCATACACCGCTTCAGAGTCCCGTTCTGATAACAAAAATCTGAATTATAGCCTGTTAATTAAGTAAAAAATCTTGCATCCATATTATGTGGGGCTGTTATTTTACGAATTAGCCATGGGTAGCCATGGGAATTTATGTGTTCATAAACCAAAAGTATAGAAAGAGCTGAAAGCATCCCAACTATTGTTACCGATGATTTGGGATAATATGCTAACTGAAACTTCAGTATTGGCTCCTACAGCTAGTACTGTAGTTTGCTTATTTTTTTCTATTGCAAAACTTGTAGTTTATGCAACTGATGTCAATGGAGCCATGTTAATTTATGTCAGCTGGTCTGATATTTTTGCTTATGATTTTTGCCTTAGCAAAACACATATAGAATATGTTTTTTTCCCAGAAGACTGGCTGAATACTCTATAAGTCATTATTGGCTAATACTGGGGTTAGCCAAGTAGGACTAAGACTTCTTTCAGTAGTGGAAACATTGATCATTATGGTGAAACAGATTGTATTTTGCTGAAAGAAAAGCTGCTTCTGTTTATTTGTAGAGCATAAACATCCTGTAGATCTGCTCAGGGTTCTAACAGTGTAAATCCATTATAGCTGAGTTGAGATTCAAGCCCATTATTTTTCAATGAGTGATATTCACCTGTTTGCTTAAGTGATGCCAGCTGGACTGAACCAACTTTATAACAAATTTAAACTCCTCATAAACAGAGCTTTAACTTCCCCTCTTCCTTGATTTTGTACTGCAGGCCTTGAGAATGATGAGGACATCTGTACCTTTGTGGTGAGGCATAAATGCAGGTGAAGGAAAAATCATTTGTCCTTATCCTCACTGCATTGAACAGATTTGCATGCTTATAAGATCACAGATCGTCTGAGGGGTGAATTAAGTTAACTTCTCAAAAATTAGTGTAACACTTTCTAAAACTTGAAACTCAAAGCTTGGCCCCGTTTTGTCAGCTAGACCCTTCTGCAAACAAGTGGCCTCAAATTCAACAGGTGTAACTGCCCTCTGACTCCAAGCAATGTTAATTTACTCCAGTTTGATCATGTAACACACAAGCTGGTATGGGTTTGGCCATGGTCTGATAAAGCAGGATCTGCAGCAGGCAAGAAACATGGACAGCAGATGGAAGCAGCAAGATTTGCTGTGCTGTGGGTTGTGATGGAGGAGAAATGGGTATTGGGTGGAGAAAAGTCACAGAAGGAGAGGCTGTGCCATGTATAGAAAATCTCAGTAATTTGTAACTTGGGTACTGGTGTTAGACTTGCTCCTAAATTCATTTGAGGGTGCAGAGTAATGAGGGAAGGGAGTTTCTTTCCCTGCTGGTAAGACATTTCAGACAGCATAAGGCTGAAGTCCGGCATCGGTATTTTCATTTTGTAGTCAGTGAGTCTGCCTTGTTCTCTAAAGTGCCAGATATTCAACTCACAGTAAGGTCTTCAACTTTATTTTGGGTGAACTGAAATTTCTGTAAAAATAATAAGACTCGGGAGAAAGAATTGCAGTAATTCTTCCTGGCTGTGACAGAAACAGGTGCAACCACTTCCAGCCTGCAGAAGACTGGCAGGATTAAATGTTAGCCAGTCCTAAAAAGACAGCAAGCTGTTTCAGTACATCTTAGTACCAGGCTTCTGAACAAAGGGTTGTGGTTCCAAGGTGAACTCACACATTTCTTGCAGATGTGTAGACAGGTAGTTAGTCTTCTCCAGAAATTGTACACCGCAAGGTTTGGGCTAAGTGATGTTTTGCCTGTGTTCTAGTCAATATTTGCACATCTGACTCTTACTGTCTTTTTAAAAACCAAATGGAAAATCAATGTGCAAACATCCCGTTCATGCAGTTGTGCAAAGGTCACCCACTCATGCACAGAAAAGCTCTCCAGTTAAGGTCTCCTTTGTGTAGAGTCCTGGTTTTGGCAGATATCACGTGGCTGGAGCTCTAATCTTTTTTTATGTGGTCTCATTCTTTCAATCTGCAATTTTTGATGAATTCCTAAATACTGGATGCACCATATATGTTCCTTCTGTAACCTGACCAGTGTCTTCAGATGACAATATAGAACCTAATCCAGTGTAAGCAGTGAACATTCTCAGTTTTGGGGGGAGGGTTACCTATGCGATGAATGGAAGTGAAACAAAGAATCAGACATCTTGGAAATAACTCCCTGGTAGGCTAATATTTTTTAGCTCTTCCTGACATATCCACAAACCAGGCTATTTCACAGGGAAAACTTAGTGCTGGTAGAAAAGACAAATCTCTATCTGACATCCTCGTCTGCCCTGTCTGGTGTTCTGTTGCACTCTGGCACTGTGAGTGAAGTTTATGGAATCTACTGCTGTTGGTAAAGCTAGCAGCTACTCCTCTGAACCTGTAGAAGACTGTTGCCATGCTACTGGGTGCAGGAGGAAAGAAAGGCTTCTCTCTTTAACAATCTATAAGCTAAGAAGAGCCAACAAAGTGGGGATGAGCAGACAGCCACTAATTATATCTCTTTATTTAGGCTTCTATTTATGTTTTAATTTGGAACACAGTACATTTTTGCCAGTTCCAGGGTATTCTCATTCAACCCATTCTGGGGGCTTTTAAAAAACATTTTGTTCCAGCCATCATCAGGAGGTGTCATTACCAGATATAGATCTTTGGTCAGGCAAATCAGTTTCAGTGCAAACAACTGGTCTGCAATAAAGCCCACTTGACCTTCTTTGAATTCTTCAGATCAAACTGCTTTGACATTTTTCATTCTCCTTCCTGCCTTCTAGTGGCAAGATACCAGTAACATACTGTTCTGTAGAAGTTCACAAAATTCTTGGTGTCCAAATGGATGATTTTTATGGTCGATGTGATACTGTCAGCAGTGCTGACACTGATTTCAGCAAGCCAAGAGTTTACTCAGTGTAGAGGCACTATACCCTCTCTATGATGACTGTGCACAGAACTCGGGTCTTGCAGACTACAGTGGTTAAAGGCTGACCAAGGCCTGACAGCAGTCCATGGGAAATGGAGTTCCTATCAAGGACAGCTTCCCAAGGGAAGCTATATATCTCCCCACTTGGTTGCTGTGCTCCATTCTAACTTCAGTGCATGTAGCTGATGATTTCCTATCACTCCTGTAAGGTGTCCTGTATGTTGAGCCATGGCAGGCCATGTCACCTTTACGTGGTAGATGGATTTGGCTGGAAGACTATGTCTTGCTTCTGTTCAGGTTTCTTGTACTCTAGCTTCCCATAATAAATGTCTTACTATAAGTTCTTGGCTGACCAAAGAAGTTTGGCTAATCCTAACTTCTGGATGCCTATCAAAACCAAAGCTTAAATTTCATCCACTGTGAATCCTAGTCTATTTTTAATGCTGCTGTTTGGAAGCATGGCTCCATGTGCTCTTAATAAAATAGTGGAAACAACACATGGCAACTTCATAAACAAACTTTAAAACTTTTTTTTTTAAAGAGCCAACTTATTTGTAAATAATCTACACCAGATGTTGGCCATGACACAAATTTCCACGATTATTATCTTTTTATATGGTCTTGGATCAATCACAAGTTCTATGCCTTGGTTCCCCACCCAAGTAAAGGTGTGGTAGTTTCTGAGGACATTAACACTTCAGGAACAAGGGTTATCTAAATAACTAAGAACAACAGTTGTGCTTAGACCATAGTGATGAGTACTGGAACCTAGAAGCTCTTAAGAGCATATTTCTAATACTTACAAAATTGCCATGATTGTAGGACTTGTAGCAAAGGCACAGGACAGTCCAGTCCATGTGTTTATATATTTAGTATATATTTTGAATAATGCGACTTGTAGTTGTGTTGAAGTCACTGGCCTTGTATTTGGGGCAGAGCTGGTCTATTTATGCTTACAGGTTAGCTTTTCTATAAAGAAGCTTGAGATACACCTACTTGGAATATTTCCAGATGCAATTTTGATTTAAGGGCAAGATTTTCTGGAGCTGGAGCCTGAAGTCAAGATGCTAGGTAAGATTTGCAAAGAGATTTGGATTTCCTCTTCATTGAAAGGTGTTCAGCTGCCAAGCTGCTTAGAGGTTGCATACTTTTTAAGGTACTGGATCTAATTACTTCAGTGGTCAAAGACAACACCATGATGTTGCCCTAACTGTCTGTCAATTAGGTGAGCAACCATAAGTATTTTCAGCTCAAGGTCAGTGGCTAACCCCCATTGTTTGCTTAAGTGTAATTCTGGAGCTGCTGATCCTCCTGAAAAGTGACCGTGCTGGCCTTACTACAGTTTCTAGTTTGAATGTTGGCAGAACAAGCTCAATGATGTGTTCACCAGCAATACAGACATGCCCTTGGTTGCTGTAAATCTGAATTTCAAGCTTTTGAGGCAGACACAATGACCACTGGATTTTCTGACTTGTGTTCCCATTAAAGCAAATAAATAGCCTGCTTTTTCTAAAGTGTTCAATCCTGTTCAACATCTTAGGAGCGTGGCAGGAGAAGTTCACATTGAGGGAGAGATGAGGGGTGTTTTATGAAACTGAATTCTTGTGATAAAGTCACTTGTTTTGGTGTCTTAAGTGGGAACTCCTAGGACAGAGGTTGTTTTAAGGACCTTTGGATAGTGGACATTGGGAGGCAACAGCGGAAAAGAAATGTCTATATCTCCAGTTACAAAATGAATCATACAAGACTATGTTTTCTTAGATCTCTGCTGTCTACCCAGCAATGCAAGCAGAGTTGTGTTCTACCTTCTTGCTGAGTTTCAGGTCCTTCTTCCCCCTAATAACGACAAATAATGAATTTCCCAGAAGCTCAGTGTGAGTTCTGTTCCACTCACAAATGGGATCTGCAAGGCCTGGTGAGACATCAGCTTGGATATATGATTGAAAAAATGTGAAAGTTCTGAATTAATGTCATTTTTTAGTGAAAGTGTTAGTATTTCTGCATACCTCTCACCACTTGTACCGTTTTTGTTGCTAAGCATTTCATTCACATAAAGAGCTTCTCTGTATTCTTGTAGTAGTAAAAATGTCAAAACGTTTTTCTACTCTCCTTTCAGTGCTGACTTGGTTTTGATTTTGGATAAGTTTCTTCTTACTTGCTTTCCCAACACCATATGCAAAGATGCATGAAAACTAAAGGAGAAAAGACCAGATTTACAGATCAGCTGTAGCATAAAGTTTCCCAGCCATGAAGTCAGCAAGACCCAATGTATCCGCTAGAGCAGCAGCTGAACAACTCCCTCCCAATGTCCCTCAAGGAGAGATAAAAGAGCCTCTGGATTGTTAGGCAGAGTTTAAAAAAAACCCCAGGTTTTCATTCATCACCACACAAAGCAGCGGTGTGGATTGTAGATGCACACCTGCAGCTGTGTTCCAGTTTGACCTTTCTTGTTATCCCTGCCAAAAAATAGATCTTGACAATAAATTCAGAAAAGGCTGGTATGGTTTAGAAAACAATAGCAGTGTCTCATTTCTCCTTTATTATTTCCACATCTGAGGGGTGAGTGTGAAAGAGGAAGCAAAGCTCATGTGCAGGTGGAAATGGAATGGGTAAGATTTAGCAGTATGCATGGTAGAGCAGGTTGGATTTAACTCACTTTGAGGCCTTTTTTCTTTAATAGAGAGGACATTTCCCCCTGTAATATAGTCTGTGGCCATTTTTTCCCTATTAAAATTCAGTGAAATTTATCAAAAAACTTTCAAAACTCTAATTTTTTTCATTGTTAACATGAATTTTTTTGTTAAAACGTTAAATGCTGACAGTGGCTCTTCCTTGAAAAACATTTCCTGAGGGTAAGGAAAGGAATGTGTCCTAGGCACTTGTAGGCTGGCATGCTTTTAAGCCTGATTTAAAGTTCCTTTCCAGTTGGATTTTTTCCCTTGTGGAAGGGTGGGAATGGGACACAAACATTGCTCCACACTCCGGGTAGGTTTTCTACAACTAGTACTCAGAAAGGCTAGCAGCAGCAGATTATTTAATTATATTTACTGATAAGTAAACAGTGTAAGAGGGGCCAGCGTGTCTCCTTTCCCTCTGGGGTTTGAGTTGGGATGCAGGGGTGTAAGTTCAGCTCTGCGCTCCCAGCAAAGCAGAGCGCACAGTGGTCAGAGAGGTTTATAGGGCATCGTTTGGGGCAGCTCTGTCTCCACCAGCAGTGCCGCTGGCAGATGGCTTCAACAAAGGGCTTAGCTACCAGAGGATGCATCTTCCCCCGCTTTTGATGGTCGTCTCTGGTTACTGAATCCTCACTGCCAAGCCAGTCCAGCCAAGCTGCCTGCACTACTTCTTTATCTTCCTGTAGGACCATGCTATTTTTCTTCTGATCACAACTCCATCCTTCAAACAGCTTTTAAGGGCTCTTCCATGTATGTTTGATTGCAATTAGTGGTGTTTTCCCTGTGTTCCCCTCTCCTTTCAGGATAAAGAAGAAAGAAACGATCACTTCTGCCCCTTTCATTTGTAGTATGCCAAGACACATGTCTAAACCTAGCACAAGTTTTATCCAAAGCCTGCTGGATTCAATGAGTTTTTGGCTCACATTCTAAATTGCTTGAATTCCCCTTCTTCCTTTCTTCTTGCTACCACCTGTCTTGTACCTCTTATGGTGCATTATGTCCTGACTGTATCTGCAATGTCTCCTGCCCGAAACACATTCATTAGGTGTGGTGGAACACACACAGAAAGTTTCAGGAGCCATGTAAGAAAAACTTTAATAAAAACCTCTACTAATGGAATTCTCTGTTAAACATAAATCTAATTAATCTGTGAACAGGGCTAAATCCTGAACACAAGTTTGATACCTGGGAACATCAGATGGTTGCCACTGGGACAGATATAAAATAACAGATTAAAATTACCTCTGTGTTTTGCACACCTTCACCAGCCCTGGTGAAGCATGCCTAACCTGTAGCTGTGTGTTTTCAGAAACAAGCTCCTTTTGCCCTTGTTGTGTTTTTAGTACTTTAACCTTAAGTAAAAGTTGGATTCAGGCTAGATATTTTAGTTAAGCGATCTGGACTGAACCTTTTGTTCCCATCTTTGCCGTATGTACAACCATATATAGCACTGGAGGGACTGGTTTTGCTCTTGTTGAAGGCTGTGAGATGGTTACTGTTTGCAGTAGAGGAGCTGAGTTGGGCTTCTTGCTCCTGGATTGAAACCATTTCATGATTGTGTTTTTACAACAGAGGCTCGACTTGTGACTTGGGCTACCTTCAGGAAGGGTCATATAGATAAATATGAAATCATTGAAGGTCTGCATTAGATACCACCCAGCAACTCAGCACAGAAATGGTCTTGTATGAGTCAGCTGGAGAATTACATCTGAGTTCAGGGAGGAGAAGAATGGGCTGGCTCATCCCAGGGACTGACGTCTTCCTCAAGGAGGGAAGTGTTCATGAATTATTAACATACTTGTGTGTTTGATTTAATTTTTCAGTGTAATTTGCAGACTCTACTACATTCCTTATCTCAACATTTTCAGGAAATCCAGCCCTTTATTCCAAAACATAAATGTAGAAAAAAATTACCCTTGCCCTCACTTATCTTCCTCTCCCTACCCATACCCAGTTTGGGCGAACAAAAACACTCAGGTAAAACTTTCTCAAATGAGCTTTGTGAGTAGGGGGAAAAATGTAATTACTGTGTTCAAGGAAAATAGACACTTTCCTCTAATTAAAAATACAATTTTCCATGGGGGTGGGGGGAAACTAGAGTTCAACATCTTTAACTGCACTCTGTGCTTGAAGTGCATGGAGAAAATCGTACAGATGGCAGCGCTGTGAACGAACAAGTGGAGACAGCTAAAAAGCTCAAACTTTGTAGGCTGCATATGCATGGACTGCTTTTTTGCATTCCTTGGAGATTCTGTTATTTGGCTTTTTCCTTCTTTTGTTGTGGAATTTTCCCCCTTTTCTTTCCTATCCCTATTTAGATAATTTAGAAAAAAGCAAGGAGGGGAAGTCTAGATAGAACTTAATTTTTTTTTGAACTTTCAGAAAAGAATCCGCTTCTCCTCTCACCCCTCTGAGGGAGATCTATACTGGCTACCTGTAACTGCTAATCCAGCATCTTGCTGCCATAATAGTCTGCCTGATGTGCAGTAGAGTTCCAGGTGATTTAAAGGTGTGAATTTGTCTCTGAAATTTCAGTATAGATACAGGTGAATGAAGGAAGTGATCGCAAGATCTAGCAAATAACCATGACTTCCCTCTATCCTACTGTGTGCATTCATAGCTAAGACCTCAGTTCGAAGGGAAGAAAAAAGACATAAAGAAGGTTCTGTAGTTTCACAGTTGTTGTCTTCTTTCAGGGTAGTTTCTTTCCTGTTCTGAAGGCATTTTTCATGGGACACTTCACAGAATCAATGCAACTCATCAGCAAATGGGTGCTATGTGCACCAGGCTTGTAAGATGGCAGGCATTTGTTTTCACTGCATGTCAGGTCCTTTCAGTCCTGCACCAACACTGAATGGGTCCTTCAGTAGATTGAGAGATTTTTGCACAACCAAAAACTTGTGCAGCAAATCTGAATTTATTCAGTTGGTGCTTATCTATGAATAAAATCCTGGCAGAATATTTTTTGACTCTGACAACATGACAGGCCACAACTGCTTAATAAGTATCAGGCACTAAAGCTCAGAGATGAAATTCCATTGATGACAAGGCTTAAATTATCCTCTTTCCTATTTATTTTTTTCCTACGCATCTGAATGCATATAAAAGCCCTGGTAAATGCACCATTTTAGGGTTGGGAGGTAATGTTTGTTTAAAATACTTAAACTACCAGCTCCACAGTGTAGGCTTTCCTTTATAAAATAAACACTACCCATTTGATAGCCATTAGCGCATGGAAACTTAACTGTGAGTAACTTGCAAAACCAGGCTAGCACACAGGCTCAGGCAATGCGCGGGTGTCCGTGCCTTGCACTTTGGCAGGAGTTTTGCCTGTGTTAGAGTCAGCATCAGGCTTTCCAGTGCATTGGATCAGCCCTCAGCAGCCCTGAGAGGCTGGCTGATGAAATGTGAAGATGTTCTAGAAGTAATAGTTTGGGGACACTCACACTGTTTTTTTCCCTCTGCCTTCTGAGCCCTTTTGTAAGGGCTTGCTTTTGTGTTCTCTGTAGCCCCAATGGCCAGAGATGCAATTTTCTACTTACTGTAATTAGAAGATATTAAAAGGGACAGGAGTCCTGATCAGAATGTGTTCAGCAAGAGGAACAGTGCAAAGATTTGCACTACTGTATAATCAGGCTGTGTGTGTCTCAGCAGCCAGCAGTAATACTCTAGCTTGCTATCACATCGATGACCCACAAGTGGATCATTTGGTTGGGCTTTGTTACCTAAATTCCAACTAATTTTTTAATTACTATTATTATTATTTTTTATCTAGCCCTGTATCAGTACCTTTTTTCCAGGTATATATTTTCACTGACTTAAGCATGTGATAAAGGAGGGCCAAATATGTTGGTCTCCATGTATATAGATCAAAATGAGTATGATGTAGATATTTCTCCCTGTCTTATCTGTTTAGTTGTTGACTGTTTGTAGACCCCCTCAGTATAGATTTTTTTTGCTTTATAGATATATTTTTTATGCTGCCTAGTTCAGTAGGAGCATGCTATCACTTAGGACCTCTAGCAACTGCTGTAATATAAATATCAGTAAACAGAAATGTGGAAAAAGAAGAAAACTGACTTACAAAGGGGCCCAGGCTTGTGTGGTTTGCTGTCATCTAGGGAAGTGACTATGATGTTCTGTTGCCCCAGCTCCTGAGTCAGATCTGCTTTAGACTTTTGCATGTGATGGATATGATGTTTTCTTTTTTAAAAATACTTTTCTAGTGCTCTAGGAAGAATTTGCACAGTGACACCAACTAAAGCACTCTCACTAGCAGAGTTATTTTGCAGGGGGAACTGCTATGTTATTTTACTGGTTAAACTTGTTCCTTCTCTGGGAGGATTTACTTCTGTTGTGTTCTTAGCACAGCTTTTGATTACTGACTTCTTGTAGATGTAGATAGTGTTGCCTAACTTCATGTTAAAGAAAACAGACCCCGGCTGATTCCAGGTAGCAGACAGTCAACAGATTATGTTTGTAATTAATGAACATATCAGTTCACACTAACTGATGGTCTGGTCTCAGCCAGGTTTAAATACTTTGTTCTAAATGGCTTATCAAAGATTAAATAACTAGGTAGTAACAGGCTAAGAAGTGAAGTCTGTGTATCCCTGATCTTTAGTCCTCTGTTTTTGTCACTCAGCAAGATAGTTTGTCTTAAAAGGAGGATAGCATTCCTATGTCTACAGAGCAAACTGCTGGAGGTGGGTTTTCAGACAATGTTTTCGAATGTATCTGTGTATGGAAAAGTGTCAGGAGAAACTCTGTCCGCATTTACACATATGCAACCCAAGTTTGCAGTTAACATTTTGCGCAAAATGCTGTCCTGCATACACAAATATATTAGAAAACATGTGTGTTTTATAAGGATCGTACTACTGGTTTTCAGCATGGTTTTATTTAATGAAAGTTAACATGAAATATGGTAATTGTTTGTGCAGTTATGAGTCTTTGTTGACGAAAGCATGCAGTCATGAACCCACTTCTAGCACATGGTTCTAATTTTTTCTTTGTCACTTTCACAATTTGACACTCTTAGCCAAACAAAATATTTTTTGAGAATTGATAAATGAACATTCCCTGCGTTATAAAAAGACTGATTTATAGAGCATTAATAAAGAATAACAAAGTTTAAGATGACTTAGTCTTTCATTTCTGGTAGCTTACTAATGTGGCAGGTGGTAGAAGATAGCGAAAACTTTGTAATGAAAAAGGCATGGCAAAGTTGCAGATTTGTTCCACAGGAATCCAGGAATGGGAAAACTCTTACTATATATGCTAATATTTGTGCAGCCCTGACTCTCAGATGACTGCAGCAGGTCTGAGTAATCTGCTATGGAAATAGTAGTTCTCGTTCTTTTAATACTGTTTTTTAGTGGTGCCTAATAATGTAGGTGACTTGCATTTTGCTGGTGGTGGAAGTGAACTAAACTTGGTGATCTTATGAACTGAGACATTTGTAAACTGTCTGTATTGAAGTCTACTCGTGTGCCTTCACTGAGACGAGAAGAACTGGGCAAAATGAGACACCTCATGATCTTCAGAAAATCAGTGCATACTGCACCTGGCACCGCAGCAAGACAAGTACTAGTCTAATAGCTTTCTGGCATGCTCCCTCTGTAGACATGACGTTTGTGGAAAGGTAATTACATTTCATAAAAGAAAAAAGAATTACAACAGAATGGAAAAGAAATGCCAACCCAGCTGACACAAATAAAGAAAATGTCCCATAAGACTGAGTAGTAATAACCATGTTAGTATCAAATATATGATAATTCTTGCTGCGGTTCTGCTATTTGAGTGTCTCATCAATTTAAATATGTAAAAATCCATGATTTTGATCCTTTTCTTCCTGCAGTGATCAAAGTTTTTCTTAATTTTTGTATGTGGATCCACCACATGGAGCCTGTGCCAGATGAGCAGCTTCGTTTGTTTGTGTTGCAAGTTTAGCAGACTGTAATGGTGTAAGCTTCTTCCATGTGCCTCTTGCTCAGTGCACCTTCATCCTGACTTGGTAAAAGCATCCCAGTCTCAGTCCAGCACTATGCCCAGCAAAAATGAAATTACTGTAGGTGGCTGAGATTTTGGAAATGTTTCTACCTGTCTGCTATGCTCTGGGCTGTCAATGATAGCTGGAGTCACAGGAGCCACTCAACATGTGCCAGATGGCAATGGGTCTGTCCCTGCCACTTGGGTTGGGTTCAAGCCAGTGACCTACAGCTGAAAAGCAATGCAGGCTGCAGCTAGCTCCTTAGTTATGCCGACTGTCTGTACTGTGGGGAGTGAGTTTACAGACTCTTGTCTAAACTTTCTCACTTTTGCAGTCTCACTTTCCTTCTCTATGCTTTGGATCAAAATTCTCAAGCAGTTTGTGCTCTCATATCACCAGACTGAAAATATCATCAGAGATTTCTGCTAGGGTAGCAGTTCCCTATCTTGCTGTTTTGCTGCTTCTCCCATTTCAAACCATACAGAGGCAAGTCATGCTTTCATTTATTTATTTATTGTAAAAAAATCAGGGTTTTGACCCTCAGCAAATGCTCTGGACAAGTTTAAGACCAACAGTTACTTTCAGCTGCAAATCAGTCCTGTATGTTGGCTCAGTTATGGACAGAGGGGAAGGTATTGGAGTGTAGTATATAAACATCATCTTACACTGGGGTGAGTTACAGAGCCATGCTACCAACTGGCTTCAGATATCTGCTGAGGTTGTGATGCCCAAGACAACCATTTCCCCCAGCTCAGGCTCTCCTCCAGTTTCCTCATAGCCACAGTGAAGATTTAGCTGTGAGCTGCCTCTTCAGGCCGCAGACCATTTCTCCAGGCAAATCTTGGACCTTGCACAGCCCATCTGTGCGATCAGGGATTCATTCTACTGCTCAGCACTCGGGTGCCAGCAGAGTATCCAGTCCCAGACTGAAGTGTATTCCTTGACGCTGGTTTCCAAGCTTCCCTCTATTCCTAAGGAAAGATTATTCTGCTAAGGCTGCTGGTGTGGTCTGGTCTCTCTGTAGGGCATAACTTTCAGGTGTTAGCCTGCTTCTGTGCCATTGGAAATAGGTTTTCATCTTGGGTTGCTGTAACTTCTAGCCTTTCAAGGCGAAAAATCAAGTGTCAGGGAGAAATGGAGAGGTAAAAGAGGATGCATGCTTGAGTCTTTGCTGGAGGGCTTATATCTTAATGCAGGTGCAAACCAAATCCACAAAGCCCCTATGTAGGTTCTGAATGCTGAACAGGGTTAATAATAATGTGTGGGAGGGCTGTCTTCAGGGCTTGGACCCTGAAATGCCTTTGTGTTAGTATTCATTAGAAAGCAGCTATGCCTTCCTAGAGCCCTGATACCTCAGGGAAGCAACTTAGGTCAGCTGTTGACAGAAGAGCCACAGTAGATTCAGCTGAGAGATGCAGCTCTGCCAAAGCATGTGCCCAAAACCAAAATTACCAAATGGAAAGATCAATGTTTCCTTACATAAGGCAGCCTAAGCAAAGCAGTAATGCTTTAAAAAAAGGTAATAAAAAGTATAGACCACTAAACTCATGTTGTACCACAGGCAGCGTGTATTTATTCACTCAAAAGTCCATGTATTTACTTACTGTGTGCCTCACTTTCTCATCTGTGAAGTTGTTAGAGTAAGACTTCTGTTTCCTTGTCTGTTTAGGCCTTCAGTGCTTCTGAGTGAGCTGTGCCTTGTATGAGACCATGCAGAAGCTGGAAGAGAAGGACAAGGCTCTTTTTCAGGTGCATGATGCTGCAGCTGGCTGTACTTTTAAAACAAATGAAGCTGAGGCCCAGGGTTGTGTCATCTAGCTTGCTGGCTATGGGCAAGCTGAACTCAGATGCTGAATCACGTAGCAGTGTATTTAGGCGTAGCTCTGGTGCTGGTGTTGAGAAGGGATTTGTAGCTCTGCTTGTTGTAGCAAGGATTACAATTGTCACCATAACAGAACACCTACTTTTCATCTTAAACTGCAAAACCTTGCTATAGGGGGCTATTGTCCCTTTACGCATGTTGCATTGCTGTCTCTGGCATTAAATTCTCTGAGCAACAGTGGAATAATAAACTTCTGTGTATGTATTCTGCATTAGTTAGTCCCTATTCAATGCATAAGACATAGCCTGGAAATAAGCCAAAAAGAAATGTGAATTCGTGGATCTGGGTGATGGTTTCTTGTTTTTTCTTTCTTTCTTTTTTTTAAATAACTTCCCCAGACAGCTACTTGCCCAAATTTGGGATTCGTCTCTCATATCTGAGTTGTTCTATTTGGCACAATTGGCATGTGAATG
>Ga0065711_1004008_pt1 | contig 25361 bp, 12 predicted proteins | sample Hoacrofraction12_FD_59098 | JGI IMG/M metagenome (GOLD analysis project Ga0065711, IMG submission 59098) | Hoatzin crop microbial communities from Cojedes, Venezuela - Epithelial fraction 12 v2 (version 2) | ecosystem: Host-associated > Birds > Digestive system > Esophagus > Crop | place...
TGGCCAGTACACATCATTGCTGAGGTGGCACCTTAGCTCCAGCTGTAGACCCAAGTGAAGACCTTTTCCAGCCTTATGGAGGAGAGGATGAATGAAAGGGACCTGCAGCACAGGACTCTAATTTTAGATCATGGATTTAGCCCATGACAAGTCATGGGAAGCGGAGCTGAAGGAGAATGTCCTCCCTCCTTCCTCTGCTCTAGCCAGCTCTCGTGTTCCTCAGACTCCTCCATGAGCCTGCACAGGTCACTGACCCAGCAGAAAACCATTCCTTGTTAATGATGGAGCAGTTTTCTGCTGAGCGAGTGAGCTGAACAGGCTAAGGAAGGGAAGAGCAACAAGCACCCAAGTACCATAAACAACTGGCCAAGGTGGGAGTGGGGCCAGGCAAATCGTGCTCCCTCCTTCGGCTCGTGGCTAGATGGTCTCATGTTGTGGAGCTTCAGCCTGAGAAAGAGCAGAACATGAGATGACAAAGTAACACTTCTCATATAGCTGAACAACTAAAATGCAAACTTCCAGGCTGAAAACATACCATTTGACTAATGCTACTATTCCAGAAGAGAAAGGCACCAGCTAAATAAAGAATTGACTCAAACGTCTCTTCTAAAAATGAGAAAGCAAGGGTTTATTACTTGGAATAATTTTAAATTGTCCTACATGATATAAACTGAAAATCAGTACGTATGCTGGGCTAATAAGAACACAGATACTTCTGCCACTGAAGGCGTTGGTCAGACAGCAGCTCTTGCGTTTTCACAGCCAACTGCCACTTCCCTTTTCCATCAGGTGAGGCAGGGGGGTCTGGGCAGATGAACGGACAGCAATTCCTCCCCGCACAAAAACGCCCCTTTAGTATCACTGTGAAATCAGAAAACAGTTGTATGCTCTCCCTAAATCAGCCATACATCTTATTTAGTCAGCTGTCTTGAGAGTCTATTCAAGAAGTTAATCGGGTTTATGCTGCACTTCTGACATCATAAACTTGACAGATTTGATTAAATGAGACAATATTTTGTATCAGAAATTCTATTCTGATTGTTTTTAATCTCTCCAAAGGACAGAGTCTGGCAGACCTGTTTTCCACAGAGTAAAATAAAAGGATTAGGGTCAGACACCTTTCCTTATACCACATTTCAAATAAGAGGTGACAAGAGGCATTCCTGTCTCTGCAGAAGAAAAATAACATCACAAACAAGTGAACAGAGTATTCTAACTGGGGCTTTTTAGTATCAAAATATGTTATTAGGTAACAAATAGCTTCTCTTTAATGTATTTAATGAAATAAAGATATTAATGCATTAAGCTTTGGGCATTTTTTGACTGAACACAACCATAATCAGGAAACTGATGATGCATGTGAGCAGAGACTTGCAATATGTCAAGCACTCTCTCTTTTCCTTCTAGCAAAAAGAAATCCATCTCCAAGGATTTATCCAAGAGGAAGAGCTAAACGGATAAACCTCTCTATATTAAATCGACTTACTTTTTCCACTCTGACTGGAGGAAGAAATCAACTAACAGAAAGCTGAAAAACAAATGCTTGAGGGGAAAAATAAGCGTGGGGTACGGTAGTTTCTACTGTGATTTTTTTGGGTTGATACTGAACAGATTTTTTTTCTCCTGGGAAATTTAGCTTTCAAATGGATGATTGAGATGCATCCAAGACTGGCTGCTCAGGAATAAACACTGTCTCTTGGGTAAGCTGGAACTCCATGGATCCTGCTTTTTCATTTTATTTTATTAAATTTAAATGGCCATCTAACCCCTAGAAACTGTGGCATGGTGCTCCAGCAGGCTCAAGATCCTTTGTGTATCTTATGACAGATGGCTAACCAAGACATCCAACAGACGGAAACCAAGCCAGAAGAGACACCAGGTCCTCCAAACTGCAGTCTGGGGGTTACGCTCCAGTGTTTATTAATTATATTCTCATCTCTTAATATAAATTCAGCTTAATTCTAATATGGTAAATAATCTTGTTCTGTTTTCCTATAGGAACAAAGCTTACGCAATCATAACCTGTGCAATCCAAGCTCCTGCCCCAAAACCTTTGAACCTCCTGGCTAATTTGAAGCAAATCTGGTGGTGGACTAGGGGTCTCGAAGGTACTATAAATGGTTCATGAAAATAGGCAGTCGTGCAGAGGAGAGAAACCTGATAAATACCCTGACTGGGGGAAAGGCTTCGGCGTGAGATCACACCTTATTAAAGTGTCAAAGAATTCACAGGAGAGAAAGCCCTTAGAAATGCTCCAGCCACAGGAAAAGCTAAAATCGGAGCTCACACCTTCCTCAACACCCAAGTCAGTCGAACGGGAGACACAAATCTGTAGGAATCCAACTTCATTAGCCACAGCACTCACAGAAGTACTCGTTAAACTCTTCACAGCTCTGCGCTCGAGTCCTGGCTGGAGGCAGCATGGAGAGCACCCAACCAGCACCTCTGTCCTCCCCTCAAAACGCCTCTTCTGCATCTCTCCGAGCGGAGCCAGAAAGGAAAGGGGCAAGGTCTGCCAACACACGGCTACCGAGGGACGGCGAGGACGGGCCGGAGCAGATGTACCAACTGGCTGCTACACAGACCCGTCCAGAGCCGCCGAGAGGGTTTGCCTGTTGGTTTGCTCCGATGCCAAGAGCCATCCGCTCGCGCTGCCAGCAGCTGCCGCGGGTCCTGCTCGCTCTGCCCTTCCGAGCCAGCGCGGTCCCCGACGCGTGTCACTGTGCACGTCCTGCTCATTTATAACGCCACAATCTGCCTCCTGCACGCACAGAAGAATGACCACATCGTTCTGTCCCCGAAAGGCTTCGCTGAACTCCCCATTCCTCACAAAATCCCTTGTAACCTCTTCTTTGGCCCTCGCTCATAAGCTGCCCGTGCTCATCCTTGCATACAGCTCTACTTACTCCCTCGTCCATCACAGCCAAGCCTCATCTCATTTTTCTCCTCTTCCACTCTTCTCCCAGCCCTTCAGTGATATTTCACTACATATCATGCTATCAGGCTGCTCACTTAATGGCTTTCTTCCCTTGAAAAACAGTATTTCAAAAATCACATCTTCTAACAACTCAATCCTGAAACGAGCTCTTGCTGTAAAATTACTGCATTGTCTATTTAAACACATTCATGATACGCAACAAAATGATACCGTGTTAATTCTCAGAAGAACCTGTCCTATCCCTAAGAGAATAACAGGTTACAAAATGGAGGAAAGCACAGCCAAACCTTATGGGGTTTAAAACAGATTTTTTTTTTTACCAAACACTTGAAGAAAATATAATTTGTGGTTCAGAGCACAGTTTGCTTTAAGGTTTACAGTTCAGTGCAGAAGAACGCCCAGATTTGAAGGCCTGAGTCGCAGATGAGCCTGGCACAGGGAGCAGGAGGGTCCGGAACCACGGGAACCTCGTCCCTCCTCCTCCCCTGGGCACCCAGCCGACCCGCTGCAGCTGAGCGGCCCCCACGGCTGTGTTACCCGACAGCCACGGCTCTACCAGACCAGACAATTTCAGGACCATTACACGCAGTAGTAGTATAAGATACACTTTGCTGGTTTTTCAAGGTACAGCAAATGCTGCTGCTTGCTGTTTGCTCGCACAGCACCTGGAGGGACAGAGACTTAGGAGCATAATCTCTTTCAGAAACATTTGGGTGGTGTAATCCCTCTCTGCTCTCACCAGCCGAGTGTAAAGAGCCATAACTTGGCTCCACGTGCATGTGCACACACAAGCAAATGCCCTGTACCTACACAGTCTCCAGCATTTCCCTCCAAATTCCTCCCAATTTAAGTATGTGGTTCAACTCTCGGCAACAGTGCATCACACATTATGAGAACTTACGTTCAATATCCCTTAATACTCCCAGGATCATCACACCATGGAAATGACAACTTCCCACCTCACTTCATAGAGGGCCTGGTTGAGTGTACTACATAAGTTTAACATTCACAGGTCAAAAAATGCTACTTAAGCTTATGGTTCTGAAATTACAAATAAAACACATAAGTATTCTATAAAAAGTGCACTTAGTTTTCAGTTAAGGGATAGAAAAAACCCTCTGAAACTACCTAAAGCATTTTTTAAAAACCCAAATCAACTGTTAAAAGCATTTGGTATCTACAGAACAATCGCAAAATGGTATGACAAAGTCAAGGTTTACCACTCCTGGCTCTGGACAACGGACGTATTCCACCTGTAGCTCTGTCCCCTGGCAGCAGCACGCTCATCACCTGAGCAGGAATTCCCAAATCCAGCTCACTCAGCAACTGCTGCTCAGACGGCAGCAGCTCCTGGCTCTGTGCTGGCCTGCCCGCATACCTAAAGACATGCAGAAGAGTTGGGTCCTCGTCCACATTTAAGCCTTGTCCTTCCCCCAGACCAAGTCCCCTTACCTGTCCCATTCTCTCATTGCACGTTCCAACTCACCAACCCCATCACCCCACTTTGCTCCCCCCTCTCCCTTACCTTCTCCAAACGACCCCAGAACGTGATGCCAACACCAGCTCTGCTCCTGGATCTTGAATTACAGCAGTGGATCCTGACAGAGGCTGGCTCCCACCGCCCCGGCAGTGGGCCAGGAGCACGCAGCACCATGATGCCACCAGTCTGTGGTCCCTGTCGTGCCCTCTGCCCGTTGGGAACACCTCCCCGTTCACCGAGGTAAGGTGGATTAATGGGTGTCTCAATGGGGTGCTCTCCCTCACCTCTGGGGAGCACACGGAGGGCCCACGCCGAGCGGGACGGGCTCTGCCCACGCTCGCAGGGCTCTGCAGAGGGACGCCAGCACAGCCCAGGGTGCTCGGCCCTGGAGGGCTGTGCTGCTCTGACCTCCGCTCCATCTCTGCCCAGCACACGCGCACACACACGTGCGCTTTTTACACGCACAGCAGCAGGAATTTGCCGTTTCCTTGATGATCCCCAAAAGCTCAATGCTTTCACATCTCCTCTAGTAACTTTTTTGGGAAGCAGAGGCAGGAAAGCGCAAGCCGTGATCTCTAAGCACTGATGAAGCAAACAGACATGGCCATCATTACACCAGTAATAAAAGGCTCGTTCTTACTTCTGAGGCAGCAGAAAGAACTTCCTGCCGTTTAGCCAGTTGCCACAACATCTCATTTCAATACGCAAAAGTATTTTGAATTTGCTGATGAAATGGTGATGTTCATCTGATGCAGGTATCAGTCTTTTATATACACACACACACATACAAATACGTTTATATTTCTCCTTTCTAATGTCATTAGCTTGCAAGTAGTTTTCGATAGCCACGTGGTCACTACAAGGCATAAAGGTAATATTTTAATAGTCTGTCACAGTGTATTACAGCTAGCATACCTATAGACAAATCTTCTGGATTGCTCTTTAAATGCCAGCTATGCTGATAAAGAGCAATCATGTACCTGCTCCAAGCAGAAGGTAAACTGATGACTAGCCCCTAAGCCACTACGCTGAATAAGGGAGAATCAAGTCTTAAGACTGAGGAGCAAAAGATAACTTCTTTAACTGTTTGAGAAAGTTGAAGTTATTCCGGACAGCTGTCTCAATTACTGTAATACTGTGGAAAACTAGGTAACATCTGTAAAGAATAAAATTATTGTCATTTAACATTTTTACTTTCCCTTCTGTTAGAGGATTACTTCCACTATATATTTGGAGCAGCTACTGTTTAAACCAAGCAGACCATTTTGGAACAGAGCTATTATGCAAATAATCTATTCGGAATTCTAACTAAAAGCAATGTTGTGCCAGTCTGGACAAGACACAACGCACAGTAGAGTTTCTTTTTAATTTTTTTTTTTTTAATGCAGTGGAGCAACATCATTTACAATGGTAATGATGAAAGATATCTTCCTATCTAAAATCAGACACTCAAGAATATAAACACATAACCATCTTTTATGGGGTGATGTTGGTCTTTCATTTATTTATTTAAATATTTACATCCTTTTTACATATTTTTAGGTGCAAGTCATTGCAGTGATATTAAATGTTCTTTTATGAGAACAATATAAAGATCTACTTGTATTATCCTCTCTTTGCAAGTTTGTACAGTGATACTTGTGTATGCAGATTTCTACCACAGCCATGATCTTCTATCTGTAAGTTTTATATGCAATTACTTATCTGTAACACCTGAGCAAGATCAAAGATCCCAAACAACATAAGCCACCTGCACCATGCCTTAGACAATGTAATAACCTGAAAACATCAAATCAGTATATTTCGTGCCTAGCATTTTAATGCTATTCTCTGGATACCTGGCTTGTGTTGGAAGAAAAGATCATACCTAAGAACAAATGCAATCTGAGGCAATATTTAAAGATTAGATTATCCTTCATTGCAAATAGCTCATTTGTTTGCTATCACATTGCTTTATTCTTGTTTTGCCTCCTTATACCATGAAAATGCTGAATATTCAGTTTAGATTCCCCAGCAGCTTTTTATTTTAGTCTAAAAACATTTACCTAACACATTCTTAACAAGCAAAGTGAAGAAAATTCAGCCATCTGTCTCTACATTACAATAACAGTTATGGAAGAGTAGATTATTCTATATAGTAAGAAATTTAATGCTAGGAAATCTTATACTTAAAGCACTGCGTGCTCACGTCAGTTTTGCACATCAGAATGTTGAATATGAACGTACAACAGAAACAATGATTTATAAGGAAACACAACACAAAATATTTTAAAGATATTAAATGCATTCAATATTCCAAACATGCTATATGCCCATGCTTCAAACTGAGAAAAAAAAATGATCTGTGCTATTATTTTCTTACCTTCAGCACTTCACCAGTTCTAAATTATCACTAAAAATACTTCAAATGACTTGCTGGAAACAAACACAATATAGAGACAGATGTGAATCCTTACCTGGGAAACCCCCTTGTACCATTGCTGTACCAGCATGTACTTCAAGGTATCTGCATTCCTGACAAACATTCAATGCTGTAAGCAGCTCAAATCCTCATCATACACAGACTCAGTGCTTGTCTTTCTTCTGACGACCTTGGGCCTATTTTTTCTCAGATTTTCCTCTCCTTAAGGGCAAACCGTCTGTCTGTTTCTATTATGAGATGCCATCAATTATATTAATTTCAAGCTACCCACAAGCTCACAGTTACATCTGCCAGCAGATGAAAGCTGCCTAGGAAAGTATGCAGGGAGCAGCAGATCTCTGGTTTCCCACATCTGACCCACTGATGCTCTACGGCTGCCGTTTGTGCACCGGCTCACTCTGCCAGCATTCAAATGACATCTCGAGCCCCAAACACGAGTCACCTCAAACGTCTGTGTGTATCGCGGGTAGCTGCAGGTACTATGGCGCTTAATGACCCACTGCATGGCAAAGTAGCAGTTAATCCACGGTATTTATCTAAGCATCCTTTTCAGGCGAGCTACAGGGGTTAAAAATGAATTTCTCTTAATCAAATGGCTTCATTAAACGTGTTATTTTCCAATGCTGCAAACCTTGCAGTTTCCCAACACTGATAAGCATTCATAGCATAGGGAGTTTTTTTTTCTTCAATGTCAGAAAACAAAACCAATCTGTCATTATAAGCGTAAGAAAGATTCAAACTTCGTCATAACTTGTACCTTGCTGAAACTCTAAACAGGCAATATTAGTTTTCCTGCAACGAGTGCTGAACTGGAATATTGAAAAGGCTCAAAACCCCTCATTTAGTAATTAAAAAAAGAAGCACAGATAATCTCTCTAAATTTATAAACAGTTAGTTATTTTGGGAAGTCCTTACTAATTCTCTCTTCCAAATGCTGCATTTAAAACAACCCAAAATACTCGGTTATTTTGTTAATACCATTAATTTGTTCATTTTCAAAGTTCATTGTCCTTTCTTTAGAATATGTATCACAGCACACACAAAGCCATCTGTTCAGTGCATTATGTACAAGCACACAGTAAAAAATACAAGGAGTCCCAGCTGTAATTTTACTATTAATTCATCAAAAATGTAATTTCCTTTTGCAATACTTCATCAGATGATGAGAAATGTGCGTGAATCACACATGGAGTAAAAAAGCCCCAGCCCAACAACAAAAACCCACACTAACCCACCACAAGCTCAAACTACAGTGACACCAACATCACAATCTATCCTCATGTGGCACAACAGCTTGCGCGTCTGCCCAGCGTGTGCACCCCTCCCGGATCTGGTATTAGGGCTGGTTACAAAACTTACATATTTTAGCTAATTATGGGTCAGAACAAGAATGGGGAAAGAAGATTAGCAGTACAGAGTCATATTAAATAGAGATTAACACAGAGCTAAAAAATGAAAGTCACTGCTCTATTCGTCTAATCCTAGCTCTTGCATGGTCTTCAGAAATCCACCGTACTAAATGCACTTGTTACTATATTTAAGAAAATTAAATACTGCATTTACAGATTCTTCAATATTTTATTTCCATAGAGCTGGAAGCGTTTCTCCAGGCGACACCTCCCTCTCTGAACACCACCTTGCTTGCTGTTGGTTGCAGTGACATCTATTGGAGAGGCAGCAGTTGGCTGCACGAGCAGCATCACCTGCACAGCGCTGGTTTCGGGTCCAGCGCCCACCCCGTCCTCAAAATTTAAATAAAATCAAGAACTGCTTCTCCTTTGTTTTAGCACAGCTTCACATAAACCAAACTCTAAACAGTCAGGCTCTCAAGAATCGTGTATTTAGCAGTGGGTTTGTTTTTCTTTAGTTATTGCTAATAATTCTGGCATTTTTCCAAAGTGACAATGATCATTCTCCCATCTTCAGCCACAGCAGTCCATAGACGCTTCCTGAGGTCATAGTTTTGCGCCTAAAGCACACCCCATATACCTGACCATACCTTCCACAAAGTCTCCGCTGAACTCTACTCCTTTTTTTCATCTCCTTTTCTTACTGAAAGCCACCATCCTCTCACATGCACACGGCTGTCACTGACGCTACAGAAGCTGTTAAAAGCTCTGCTCACACGCCCAAGCGCTTCCTGACCCCAACCCAACCCTACACAGGCAACAGGCAGCGTGGGTCTGCCCGAACCAACCTACACATGTGCGCCCACACAGTCACCCCTCTTGCACCCTACGCAGCCACAGATTCACCACAACGCAGGACGCAAAGTCGAAACACTGGAGAAGTTTTTAAACCTCCTGCTTTGGTAGAGAAACCACCATTGCTCAAAAAGCATTTTAGGAAGATAAATCATTATTCCTTCTTACAGCTTCATTGATTTCTACATTATCTAGAGACAAAATAAAAGAAAGGAGGCATTATTATCCCCATATTAGATACAGTTAAATACCCTTGCAGACAGGAAGTCTGAGCACAGCAGTATCCAGTCCATTATCTCAGCCACCTTTCACAATTTTTTTACTATTATCTCTTTTTTTTATTTTAAACATGTTTGAAACGAAACAGATCAATCTTAGTCTGCTAACTAAACAAAAGATTTTACTAAAAAATAGAATAGCAATTGAAATCAAGGACTCCAAGTTCTTTCAACAGTTGTCTTTTTAGTTTTCTTATAGTGGTCTTTATGGTCTTTCCTGTCTACCTTATGATTGCTCCAACTCAATCACAGAAGTATATCTAAATTGTGCCGTTACAAATGCCCCAAGGAAAACCTTGCAAAACATTCCATTACAAACTACTCGGCCCATCCATTTCCTCTGCTTCTTTTTACTGCTAACCCCTCGATTACAGCAATAAGCCGCAACAGGGTGCACATTAGTCTATTAGCAGATTCTTAGTGCACACCTACAGCCATCCGCCACTAAAGGAAAACACACCAATGCCTACTGACGCAGTCTGTAGCGCAGCTGCTTGCAAGTACAAATAGCTCCTTTGTATGCTCTCCCCTCCTTGTACTTGTTTTGATTAAAAAAAAAAAAAAAAAAGTCAGTCCTATTCAAAACTTGATGTTTGTAAGGTTTGGGAAGCCTGAAAAAACCTCTTCACGGAGAGTGACCTCCTCCAAAATAACCTCTGCCATGGAGGAACTGTTTCCAGCGTGGGGAGGAAAAACTCCAAACCCATGTTCTAACATTTTCAGGTCTGTAAGATGAAGCATTTTGAAGGCTCCTTTTGCAGCAGGACGCACATGCCATAAGTTTTAAAAACTATTTAAAAGCGTAAACTGCAAGCCTTAAAACAGCAAAGTCAAAGCCAAGAGTAAACAAAAACCACATCACACAGGGTTAGCGTTGAATACTGACAAAGATTTGACAGTATCACTAGCAGAAGAAACGAAACGAGGAAGTACTATTTTCAATTTGCCTTGAAAGTCTAGCAAAAAAAAAAACCCTAAGAACTTAGAAAAGCATACTGGAAGTACTGGTGGTTCAAATGAAACTGAACTATAAATGAGAAGCAGGTCTGAAATTAAGGGTCTCGGGTGCAAGCAGACATGTTGAAAAAAACCACCTGGAACTTCTTTAAACTTCTCAAACCACAGAAATGCGGAGGACGTCAGGAGTTTCTCTAAACCAAGAGCTACCTTGTAGTTCTATCCCCAGTAAGAATTCACCCTAGTTGGATTAAAAACAACCTTCAAAAAGGCAGAACACCTACAAGAAATGACTGTTTGTTACAACAAGTCAGCAACGAAAGCTATAGTTTCAGTGGTGGAAAAGCAGAAATAAAAGGGAGCACTGCCAAAAGGCAAGTGGATTTAGATCCCACAGGGAAAATTAAATCAATACCAAAAGGTTATTCAGCCACTTTAAGGAGAAAACAGACAAAACACAGAGACTGTGAGGCAGTATGGATGGGACAGAAAGGAAAGAAAAATTTTCTTAGTACGGCAGGAAGATTAACAATGCTTTGCTTTCATTTTCAGTATGGGGAATGATGAAGGACACGGAGACAAAAGATGAATGTATGGGACAAAAGAAATGACAAGCAAGGAGAAAAAAAAAAAAGTGAGGCAAGTAAAATATTTCTGGAGTATGAAAGAAATTGATGAGCAGGTTCGTGACACTGCAGTTGTATTAATAAGAATGCTTAAAAAATAAAATAAAATCCATCAGGAGCACAACCAGAGGACAGATTTAACAGCTGACGCACCTCAAAATGCCCTCTAAGGCCCTCCATGCTGTTGGCACAGAGTGAGAACTACAGGAAGCAAGTGGAAGAAGGACAAGCTATGACTTGAATTTACCTGAGCTAACACCACTTCCTCCTTTTAAGATACCTTATCTTCTAAATAAGGAAGACAATAAATCTAGTTCAACTACTCAATGAAGCTCAGAAAATTCTTAGTTAAGTTTACAAAACCAGCAGAATTAGTAGGGTTAATGGGGAAAGAACAGACCAGTATGAATATGCAAATGGGCAGTGTCAAAATGGCAAGCACTGGCCTGGACTGAGATTTCTGGGAACAGCGCTCAAGAATCAGGACAGAGGTTATGAACATCAAGCAGTTCACAAAAATAATACTGTACTGGAATTTTCAGGGAAAACTTTGTTTTTCAGGTGATCACAGAAAAGAGACTCTGTGAACGCCCATTCCACAGCTGCCAAGATGCTTAATATCATTAAATATAGTTAGATCATTTCTAACATGCTTTTTACTTCAAAGGTTGAGGTATAAATTTAGTTTACGCTTCCTTAGCCTGTTTTTTATTTTAAAGAAACAGAATGAGGTGGGGAAGAATAAAATGGAAAACGTGTGTCTTGGTTTTCCAAGATTCATGGGAAAGGTGGCTATTGCAAAACATTCAACTTCAGTCAGTAAAAAGGGTAGAGGGAAGGAGATTCATCTGAATAGATCTGCTTGCTGCTGCCAAATCTGGTAGGATCGATGAATTCAATATCAGAAGTAGCTTTACCTTTTCAGCTATTAGACTCAGTTGGCAATATCATTAGGGATGGCAGAACAGCTAAAAAATGACCAAGCCCATCAATAAGAAATTATTTCTGTGCAAAGTATTAACTTAGGTGGAGCAAGCACTCAGACTGAGGCATATCCTAATTAGATAATTCAGGTGCAAGCTACTTAGCAAATATATCCTTTAACCGGGAATTATAACAACCTGAAATCAGTTTGCCACAACTGGAGGTTTACAGAGTCGATTTGAAAGCACAAGATACATTCAATCCAGCGTCCACAGAGTCTGCAGTCAAATGCTCCTCCTGACTACCAGTCCCCACAAAAATACTGGAAAACCTTCCTGAGTTAACTACATCGCATACTCCAAACAGATGAGATGACAAACTCCGTAAGGGGGAGTTCTAGAAAAATCTCAGCTGGCTCAAGAACTCGCAGCTTTCCCTTCGAGCAACAGAGGCAGAGCTGAACACCCTGCTTCTGTGCCCCCATTACTGTTTCCATGAGAACAACCTTCCAAAATCCTTCTCATCTCCACCAAAGTAGCCCTAAAAGTGACAAACCAACCAAACTCATTAATTATCTCTGCTTCAATGGCATTCCATTGCCAAAGAAATCAGCAAGAGCAGCTGGAAGAGCTTTCCCACCAGCAGGCCCCAAGTTAGGAACTTCCACTCTGAATGGGAGTCACGGTCGCTTCAAGGTCAAAAGCTACAAAGGCATCTCTCTGCTCCAGCTTACCCACAACTAGGGCAAACAAAAACCTCTCCAAGACAAAAGATTATGTGAAAAATCACTGTAGGGGGAAAAAAAACCCCACCAAAACAAAACAAAAAAACCAACAAACCAAATCACCCAACAAAACCCCCACATGTATGCTGATTCGGACCAAGAGAGGGTACAGACAAAAAATGAAAAGTAACTAATTTTAGAAAATAATTTAGGACTTCAAACCGCAATTTTAGTATTCCTAAATATTCTACTGGAAGACAAGCTATGGATAATAATATTCCATTTAATCAAAGCTGGAATTAACAAAGCAGGAAGCCGGAATCTAAGTCACACTGCTGGAAGCTCTCAGCTGCACTGTATCCTACTCTGTAGGTCTCTACTCTTCTACAGGGTGTAAATTGTCATAATTCATTGCAAGACCCCGAACTGGACAATTGCAGAACCTTTCCCATAAAAGGTGCTACAAAAAAAGGGGTCCTTTTTTTCAGTAGAGTACTGAAACAATAAATCAGGAAATTTTTCTTTTTACAGGAAAATATTTCGCTTGAACAGCGTTGTCTGAAATCAGCTGCAGGCTTTTCTGGAGAAGGACTGTGCACCAGTGGGTCTCAGCCTACACCTGCTCAACTGCCACCACAATTACAAGAGTAAAGCGCTGCCTTCCACTGCTGACACCACTGCCAAAGCAAGTCCTCTAGACGTTGCTTAGACATTTTTAGACTGAAAATAAACAGAGCCGTTCCCGCATCTCTTTGGAAGAGCTGAGCTACAGGAGCCCGGCTTGGAAGAGACGACTATCTAAGTTAGAGATCAGGAGCCCTTGGTAAGAACGAGTTTGAGGATCAGATGCTGTTCCCACACTGAGCACTACTTCCCATAATACAAACAATAAATAGCAGATACATTTATCACAATCTGATTGTGATGCATAAATGTAATCTGACGACGTGATTGTGGCACTACTCACTTTCTGCACAAGCATCCTCATCCTCCTCTTCATCCACGTTAGCTTCCTCTGCATGCAGTCTTTCAAGTGCTCTATAAGGAGGTGGCAATTTCATTGGAGGCGGAGGCCCGTACTTTCTCTAATGGATTCAAAGACAAATAATTACATGTTTTGTAACCCCCACACACAAGAAAAAAAATCCTATTGTCTACTGCACTGTATGTGCACATACACGGCACTTAATTACAAACCTAAATTCTGCAGCATAGGCTTTTTATGCAAGAAATCAGAACAAGAAGTGACACTGAACATCAAAAAAATAAAATACAATTGTGCATGCCCATTTACTTGTTGACAAAATACTTGTACATCATCATAAACATGAAAGTGTGAACATTAAACAAGGGTTAAAAATAAACATTAAATTATACCCCATTTCTCATTAGAGACTCAACAACAAAATTATCTGATGCTCATAACAGTCAAACCTTTAAATACAAAATAAGAACTCCGTCTTCTTAGTGCATCTATGAATATTTAAACATAAGAGTTCATCTATATTTTGGCTTAAATTTAGAAAAGATTTTGAATTATAACTTACAATAAAATTCTATTACCTCGCATAAATACAGGCAGCTCCTATAATGATGCATATAGCGGCGCATAGCAGGCATAAAGAATAGGCTCTGAATCTAATGAAAACGGGCGCTTGCTCGTCCGAGCAACTGTTTTTATAGCTCCCAGTAACTGGATCGTGCGTAAGTTTGCTACATGATTTCACTAAATTAGGTTTAACCGTATCCCATGCAACCCCACTACTAATAGCAGGATGCACTTTAGAAATGGAACACCGAGTACGCTACGCCATTAGAGCGACCAGAATGCCCGTAATTAATTTCTTCTACAGCTGGGAAATACGACTCAACACCCCAACATCAAACCCAGAGTAAAATTTTTCACTGTGTACAATAAAAGCTGAACCTTCATATGCCTTTCTAAAATCTTGAGCCTAAATTTGTGTAGAATAGTCTAACTAGCAAACTGCAATGCAAGCTACACAGAAAATTTTGTGAGATAAGATACACATCATCCCATCCATTTAAAAAAACATTACCGGAAAGTGCTGCATTAAAGACAGCATAACAATAATAAATGAAATTAATTCAATCCAATAGTAGGAAGAGTGTATAATAAGAGCACTTGGAAACGCGACAGCTGTTTCCCCACAGTACACCAGACACCAAACACGCCTCCCACACTTTGCTTGACGCCAGCACAGGCAGAACTATGCAAAATCCGCAAGATCCAAGAAGCGTGAGAGGACTCATGCTCTACGTTACCGAGCAGGTAAAGACAGCAGCCCTGCAGCCTCCCTTTCAGCTGCCTGTGGCAAACCAGTATCACTGTAATTTAGTACTAACTCACAGTCTAAATGTTGTCCCTCTGAATTTTTAAGACCTTAAACCTTTGGTAGAAAGTCTGTGTGAAATTACACGAGACACCTATGTTTATCCAGCAGCTTGCCGTGGCTGCAAGCTTCTCTCGTCCCTCCTGATGCGCCGAAAACTCAGATGAGAAAATTATGACAGAGTAACTCCATTACACCATGTTTTTGTATTGACACAGGTCCTTCCAGCACAGAGGCAAAAGTGCAGTTTACACAGCCAACCAGCAAAATAATGTTAATATCTGGTTTGTCTACAAGAAGACCACCTGGGTTAAGCGTTCTTATACAAATTACTTGAAGTGATCATGTTTAAACAAGCAGATCAATAGAGGAGGATAAACACCAGCAAATCAGAGAAAACCATCAGTACTGAAAAGATAATTCATCATACAGGAGAAGGCAGATCTTCCAGCTGGATGTGGCTGCTTTCAAACCAAACTCTTTTGTGACACTTTGAAGGCTGGACTAGGAATATCATTGATTCCCCACAGGGGCGCGGACGAGTAATCCACTAATAGCAACTCTTTCCAACTCAGAGATGCCCCTACTGTAGCACAGTACGGCTGCTTTGTGAATCCGTGTTCAAAGCTAAAAAGGAGCGACATACTTATGCACTGAAGCTCTTCTGCATTCCACCCACCAGTTTACAGCACCAATAGATGAAAAAGGTTTGAAAAAGATTAGGCTCCCTCTTTAGCCTCCAAACGCTATAGAACGTAACACACTGGAGTCCTAAAGATTAAAGGCAGCCTGTTGCAAGAGGATGAGTGCTTCTGAGATTAGAAATACAGATAACAAAACCAAGAAAAGGGCATTGTAACTGCTTCATTGTAAGTATTATCCACTGGCAGGAAAGCATGACTTCAACACCTTTCTTCATTTTTTCGGAATAACTGAGCCTCAGCTTTTGTATCTGACAGCATCTGAAAGGAGTCTTACAAAAACTTTTGGAAGCAAGAGGGCCTTCTCAAGTTATCCACCACACACCAGACTACTGAGTAGAAGCAAACGGTAAGTTCATTATATTTGTAGCTGGCATGATAAACTGTTGTTGTCTGCACTAATTCTGTCTCAGCTCCTTCAGTTCTGACACCCTCAAAGTACCTCAAGGTACCTGATGGCCTCAGGTTGCATCAGGGGAGGTTTAGACTGGCTATTAAGAAAAATTTCTTTACTGAAAGAGTTGTAAAGCATTGGACCAGGCTGCCCAGGGCAGTGGTGGAGTCCCCATCCCTGGAGGGGTTCAAAAACCGTGTAGACATGGCACTTCAGGACGCAGTTTAGCAGGCGTGGTGGTGATGGGGTGACGGTTGGACCTGATGATCTTAGAGGTCTGTTCCAACCTTAATGATCTTATGATTCTACGAGACCTACACTCATCAGCCAGCATAGTTCCCACAGGAAAATACCTAGGCCATTAGAGCAATCTGGTTGCGAAATGAAATTTTTCCATTATTGTGGCAATTAAAACAAATCCACTGGTTTAGACCAAACAGATTTTTTCTCTTGTAAATCTGCTGTGAAGTTTCTTGAAAGTTACTGTGCAGAATTGCTTCACAATTAGCTGGCCAGCTACAGATCACTCGGTCATTTCCTTGTTTTACACAGCAATGGGAAACGTAGGAGACTTAGCGGATTTAATTATCCTATAACATGATTTTACTGAATTTCAGCCAGCCTCACATTAAGGATATCATTTGTGTACATGTTATTATTTCTCTGTTTCTACTGAACAAAGAGAGTTAATTTGCCTCCACATGGAGCAAAGCAGGTACTTCCAGAAAGATGTCAGAGAAGAGCTGCAGTAAGTACAGGGTTTCGGCACCCAGGGGAGACCCACAGAACATTTGTCAGAAACCTGCCTTGTATTTGGCAGAAATTTGGCAAAAAGTACTCAAATTAAAGATATTTCAACAAAACACTTCAAATTTCATTTCAGACTTTGGGGGGGGCTTTATCATAGAGTTATAATGCATGCTATTATACCATTTGATTTAGTAAAACTTGGGTAGAGTATTGAATAGAATAAATACCTTTTCACTCTTATTTTCTTTGTCTGCATCCTCGTCTTTGCTTACTTTGATTCCCTTAGGCTGCACGGCAGAAACTACCTGAAAAACAATGCATACATTACATACATTAGAAAGAGCATTACAGCCACAAAACAAACAGCCAAAGGTTAGGTAATGCCAACAATAAAGCTACCCAGTGCACTCTTTATTTCGCCCCATGTAGACGGGCACTGCAGCACAGTCTTTAAATTACACTCTTTTACTGAATTTAGAAATATTCTCTACTGATTTTAGCGCTCACTGTTTGATATCTAGCCCCACCTCTTCCTTCAATTAAACATTACTCTGAAGTCAACAACATGGATGTATGTCCTTGATGCAGAGCTCAGTACGGACTCCTGAAGTGTCAGTTCTTCATTGTTCAGACACATACACCTTATAAAAGAGAGCATGCTTAGCCTCCACGTACTATTCCTCCTTGCTGTCCTTTATTCTTTCAAAACGTAATATATTCCCACTCCTCAGGCAGCACCTTGTTTCAGTGAATGGGAGCTGGGACTGCACAGCACTGCTGAAAGTCTGCGAACACGCCGCTTCCTACAGTTCAAAGCAAAGCGAGTCGCATTTCAAGTTATCCGTCTTTCCCTTTATCCCTCCAGACTGAATAGGAAAGGAAGGGTCAGAGATGCAGCCGAACACTTGAATGTTCTGACAGTTTTTTTGGATCTTTTCTGTGAAAAAGATGATACAGAAAGGGAGACAACTCAGTTACCATCACTGTGATTTTTGCAATCACTGCTTAAGCACTTTCCCAGCATAGGTGGTGAAAGTCTTAATAGATCTTGAAAGACTCCCTGGAGCACTGGAAAAATAATGGACACAGTTGTGCCAGATTTGTCTAGAGTTGTCAACAAGGTCTCCTCAGGTCTACTAATCCACCAACGTTCTCAATTAAATTGTCAGGTGATACTGAAAGGATGTAAAAGTCTTGGGGGTTTTGTGTGAACTTCAAGGCAGGCAGAATCGTACGCCTTTTCTTACTCAGACATTAAAATGTTTCTGTCCTTGGCCTCGCAGATGAGGAGGCATCTAAATCTCTTGAAATTTAACTTGCTCCCAAATAAGTACTTCAGGTCCCTCTGATGACATATTTTACACAGAGCTGCTAGTGCAAATCTGGCTAATTTTAATTACACTGTTGTTCATTTGGATAACGCAGTATCTTTTTAGATTATGAAATAAGAACAAATTAAAATACACAGGGCCAGACTTAATTACACAGGTGGGAGAACTGAATTAACACCTAGTCAACACATTTACACCTACTTGACTTACATCCAACAAATGAGGTTTCAAATTAGGCTAGACAACTAATCAATCGATCATGTGGTCTATAAGCAGAAGCTCTGACAGAAAGGATGGACACAAAAATTGATGGAACTTGCTGAAAGAAATTTAGCCACGTTTAAAATAAGATGAACATTACACATTTATTAAGTTTTGGATGAAAAATAGAAATAAACTTACTTTCGGTACGTTAGACAAACGCTGCACCACAAACACGACAGGATTTCCCGCATTCTTGATAGCTTCTACTGCTTCCTCGTGTGTGGCATTTTGTAGGTCTATCCCAGAAACCTAACAAGCAATGTTTGTTTTTATTAGGTAGCTTGTTTTTGGCACAGAGTCATTACAAGAGATCACACACATTCGCAGAAGATTTAGCGTATCTGAGGAAGATTCCAAAAGCAGTCAAGAGAAATTATTTTTAATGTGTATTTCCATGCTGGTTTAAGGAAAGCTATATTACTTAGTATTCCTAATTAAAAGATGGCCATATGTTTCCCAAAGCAATTCTTCTAGATAAAAACATAAGGAGTAAAGACTGTCAGAGAATGCCAGATAGTATGGTAGGTATAAAACAACTCTCTCAGATTTTACCTGTCTGTGAACTAAACCTGATTTGAAACAATTTTTCAAAACTTCACCCCCAACCCTAAAACACACACAAGAACGGCACTATCAGCTCGGGAACCCAGATTCAGTAGTTCATTTGGAGAAAAATGAGTAAAAAGTCAACGCAGAGCCAGAGATGAGAGCCAGAAATGGCTTTCTCCCCTACGGCACCTGCCAGAATCAAGGACTTCCCCCAGACAGCAGTTAATCAGACTGTTAACTATTCCAAATTAACACATACAAAGTAACAGACCAAATTTCAGTTTGAAGAGTCTGTTCTTTTGTATATTATAACTTATGCTTGTAAAGGTATGCTATAGCTTTTTTTTCATTTCCCCATCAGATACCAGGCCCTATCTTTTCTTAAATGTAGAGGAGAATGTTAAAAGAGCTCCATACTCAGACCTTAAAAAAAGAAAAGACGACATCAGGGGTTTCTTTTGGTTTTCAAAACAGTGTTGTCAATACTTCACGAAGTGGTGGCAGTATTTTGTCCCTCTCTCCTCCCAAAGCTGTTTGAGTCAGTCTTTGCTTCTTAGAATGAAAAGGTAGGTTTATCTGCATTTACCTCAAGTATTTTATCTCCAGTTTTTAAAGCCCTTGTTCTTCCTGCTGGGCTGTCTTCCAAAACTTGTTTGATAAAGATCCCTTTAAGTTCTTCTCCATTCTTCAGGCGCTTTATGACTGTTTGTCCACCAACAATACTGATTCCAAGAGACACGTGAGGGTCTCTAAAGATCTCAACACTGAAAAAACACACATGGTAGTTTAACAGCTTGAAACAGTTTTTATACACTACAAATGCAAAGCCTTAAATAAATGTAAGCTTCTGGTCTTTCAAGAAGATTTAATATAGTAGAGGGATGAAAGCATTCTTAGGCTTCTGGTTTTAACAGAGGTGGCTTTTTACGCTCAGTAGACCTCACCTGAGAAAAAGAACAAAATTCTGCTGCCAACCCATGCCCACTGCTCTGCCAAACAGGCTTTTATTTCAGAGAAAGTCAGGGTGAAACAGGCAGGTCTTCAAGTAAACACTCATCCCCTTTTCGTTTGAACAAATTGTCTGGAAATGGCAAATACTGCAAGTGGTATGCTAGACAAATAATAAAACTAAGCGTTTCATACAACTTTCTGAACACTGACTTCAGTGTATCTGACACATATTAATCAGCTTAAGCAGAAATTTTCTGATCATATTTTACTTAGGACCATAAAACAATTCACCTAAAAATGTCAGAAATACTAGAAAGATGTGGCTAAAACTTGGCTTAGCAATTTGGAACTCTGCCATTAAGTTTAGCAGAGAAGCCATGGAAAAGGAGACAGCAGCACTATGTGCATTGTTCACACCTAATAGTTATTAAATGAGCAAGAACTTGTAGGTCATCCACAACGTAAACCCGCCAAGCTTTCCCAAGTCAGCTGTATAAATAGAAGGCATAATTCTGTTGAACATCTGTTAAAAATTCACTGTATCTAAGCAAGCCCAAGGTACACAAGTACCTTAAAGTTATTGGCAGAGGAGGGGAGAAAAAAAACCCAGGAGAACTATAAGGTAAATGGGAAGAAATAATGTAGTCGTATGAACATACGTCCGTGGTGGTCCCCAGTGGCTGAAGTTTGGAGTTTCTTCTCCTTCTCCTTCTTCTCTCTCAGGTAATTCACTAATTGGGGGAAGAGGGAGGGGAGGAATAAAAAATAAAAAAGGCATCACCCATGCCAGGTCGCAATTCCTTGCATATTTTGTATCTGGCAGTGAGACAGCAACGCCTTCTCACACTGTCCAGTTTAAACCAAATGTGCAGAGTCAACAGCCTAGACAGGAATTTTTGTATTTAGATTTAAATGTACTTAAGGAATGCTCCAGAAATAAACATGATGGGCCGACCAAATTTATAAGCTGCTCTGCGATATATAAATCTGCACTGCATTCACTCGTTCAAAATGACTATTTAGGCAATTCACGTTTACTTTCTGATAAATATGCTGTGATTCTTCTAGAGGGATAGAAACACGATAAAACCAGTCTAGCTGACCAGACAGCAGATTGTGATGCAACTGGGACAACTGATCCGGTGTGTTCTGTTAAACACCCCAGAACAGGGTGTTATTTAAACTTTTATATTATATGCGACTCACCAATTCACAGAACAGGAATGGAAGTACGGAATTGCATGCCCCCACAGAAAACTTGAAAGAATACATTCTTATATACATTTTCTGTAGGATCCTAAGAGCTACAAACGCTACTCTTAAACTGCAGACAAGAAGAAGGATGTTGTGCTGGAGGAATAATCCCCTCACCTTATTACTGCACTGCTTTCCCTCTGAGGGAAGATTACAGGTGAATTAGGGAGGTACTCAGGATTTGAATCAACATGCCAAAAGCAGATCCACTACCCAAAACAGGTGGGGAAAGAATGGGACACTTGACAGATGTGGCAAATATCTACAACCAGTGCCAGTTTGAGGTTTCTCAGCACCGCTGGCAAGACTAAAACTTCCTGCACAGGCCTGAGAGCCATGGCTGAACTGCTCTTGCCAAAAGGAAGAAGAACGGAAAGGGAAAACCAAGAGGACCGAGCTACGATAGGGAGCTAAGCGGAGAGCTCCTTAAGCAGGAACGACCAACGGTGCCGGTAAAGGCTACGTCCCTCTCCTCGAGGCCACATCCATACTCCACTCGCTGTGGAGTAAGTGAAGTAGGTGACATAGCCATTTGCACTTTTCTGTCCCAGTACTCAGGGAAGGAAAGATGGGAGGTAAAGATTCAATAAGGTTGTAAGGCAAAATTCAGCTCCTTGGGCAAAAGTCATAGAACTGGCCATCTACACACATCTTACTGTTTCACACAGCTTTTGATGATTAGTCAGCTAAGTAAAGCAAGAAAACAGTTAAGATCATTAACTTAAAAGCTTCCAAAACCCAAAATCTGTCTCCATACCTGCACAATGCTGCTCTAGGCTGAGCTAAGGTGGTTACTCTCCCAGATTCTGGGCTCTTGGAAAAAACATAATCTTCCCCTTTTAGTTCTTCCTTTTCAACAGCTTCCAGATCAGCAGCGAGCCCAGGTCCTTTAGAGTCAGTTCGAAGCTTTGTACCTGAAGAAGAAAAGGTGTAGACGTGAACTTTTGCTTCCTCTGTCCCTGCATCTACCAGTTATCACCCTTAAAAATAAACCCCTTAGCTCACCATGTTCCAAATGTGGATGTTATGTGACGATCAAGAGGCTTAGAGATAAAGAACATTTATTTTTGAAGGAAATTTAAACCACACTAAACACCTCTTGAGCACCTAGCTTTGGATGTACATGCAGTCAAGCAGCAACAGGAAACACCAAATCTTTGTGGAACTATGACATGCTTAGGTACAACTTTCATGACAGATGCTCCTCACATGATTAGAACAGGATTAGAAACAGTGAATCCATCCTTTATGCAGGGAGAGTTGTGCAAAGCCTTGCTCCAGCATGGAACCCCATCATGCTGGGGAAGACTGATACCATTTTGGTGACAGAAGTATCAACATTCATTGAACCAGCAGAGCTCCTGGCAAGAGTCGTCAGTCTGCCACTGCAGCTCACACAGCATCTGCTGTACAAGATGCAGGTGACAAGGAAAGGAAACAACCCAACCACCTTTCTTGCAACCAGTGAGTGCTATCTCAGGCAGGGTGATAAATTTATTTCCCTGCTGATCTACCAAATTCTAACCATCCATCTCTGGCCATCTCACAAGGAGAAACTTTGTTCATGAGCACAGATCACAAAACCAAGATATGGGGCAATTCTCTACCAGAGTTCACTTGCAAATTTTGGTTGTGGAAAAGTTACCTCCAGAGCCTGTCACTTTTTTTTTTTTTTTAAATGAAAAAATCTCTAAAATCAGCACTCAAAAGTGACTGAGACAAATTCCTGACAGAAATCACAGGCATGAGTTATTTTACTTATGCACGGAGTCCTACTGGCAACATTAGCTACACAGAAGCAAGTCATTCTCCAGAGGCAGGACAAAGCTGCAGCCACTTTCAGTATCACTTGTGACAACTGCAGGTAAAGATTTGGAGAAGGAAGCAAGATTATGAAGGTGAAACCAATTTAAAGTCAGACTGTCTCCAGCCTGCAGAAGTCTTCATTTGAATATTTTATCAGCTGAAAGTATTTTTGTTTTGGTATAAAAATTAAATTTGTAAATATGAAGTTATAAGATAAAGAAAAAACTTATTACAAACCTAAATCCACCTTGATTTTTGCTGCTGACTGGGTAGTTTCAGTATCAAATATGTCTTTTTGGTAGCCACCGTGCACTGTGTTTCCAGACAATTGTGAATTTATACTGGCATTTTCTTCACACTTCACACAGGAGAAAAAAAGCAATTAAAGTTAGAAAGCAATGGTATCAACTTATACAGGGTTATTTGACATGAACACTGATTTTTACAGCTAACACATTTTCTCAATTACATTCATATTTATTCAGATAACTATGAACCACTAACTGCTCATTTATGCACTATATTAAGAACAGGCATGAAATAGGTGCATTTGCAATATAAAGCAACTGTATCTTTCTACTTGCCTGTAATCCAGACAAGAAGTTCTTCAGTCTTGCCCATTTGTTGTTATTAAGTAACAAATGTATGCATTTAACATTGTGCACTCTGGTATAAAACTGTCACTGGAAGCTGCAGTTTAGCCTGTTTATGCACATAGTGCGTAAGGGGACAAGCCAAACAAACCCTGAAATTCTCTGTGGTTGTGATATTAAATCCTTTTCCACTTCAGCTTTTTCATATAAAAGCATACATCTCAAAAGCTGGTGCATGGAACGCTGATACTGTCACTTTTTTGTTTGGTTAGTGAATGAACAAAGACTCAGAAAAATAATTCTCAGAACACTTGAGGAGGACACATAAATAAGAGTTTCGCAGTTTACCTGGCGCTCTGCATCCTTCCACTCCTTCACCCACCAGTGTGCTTGTTAAAATTGCTTCCGCCATATCATTTTTCGCTCAACTGCACTACCACCTGGCTCAGGGAACTGATTTGGATTAAGAATGATGAGGAAAAGAGGGAGCTCCTTTCACTGACATTGCTGCTGAAGCCCCTGGACTTTTAAAACCACGAAGTGACATTCTGCTATTACTGACATGCACCATATTAGTACAGCTTGCCAAAAAAATGAGCATACGCGTCAGAGCTGGGAAAGAAGACGCAAGTACAGGATGCCTGTTCATACACCAACCACAACACATATCTCATTCGAGCAGTTAACTATACAGACACTAAGTAACCAAAAGAACCTTCCAAAACGTACAAAGGAATAGACTGGTGTCCATCAGAGGTATCCAGATCTCAGCTAGCAATTAAAACACTAGGAAGACTCCTTACAGAGTTGAGGTCTGGAATTTGCCTTGAGGTCCCATGGTCAGGGTACAGCGCCGAGACCAACGCAGCATTCCTTACCATGTGACCTTTACTGAATGGGTATTCCAGGCACTGGTTTGGACTTAAGTTAACACCGGGTCTTAAGTCTTGCATCTCTGTAGTCTCGAGCTGCTTTGCCCATCGCTCTGTATCAAAGTTCCTCTCTGACGTTGCCTTTTGTCCACAGGATGCATTATATTTGAGGAAGTCTGAATCTTCTTCATACTCATCATCCACCAGCATCTCCCGTTCTTCATCCACTTCTTCTGTTCCGGGTTTCAGAAATTCATGCATCTCCCAGCACTCCTTCTCATACTCCTTGTCATTTTGAGAAAGCTGAAATGACCTTCCCAAGTCCAGATTTGGTTCATCAACAAGTTCTTCTTTAAAAGGTGTTTCATCTCTGAAACCCTGCATAAAATATTACAAGAATATAGATTTTACATTATGTTTCTTGCTAACTCTTTTAAAACTATGTTTTGTTAGGCCCATATTCAAAGTACACCCTGATTTTTAAAGTGAAAATCTTCTAAGTTTTGCATTTTCTAAAAGAAAATACACACTCTGACATGATTTTAACACCAAAAGTAGACATTGCAATTTTTTTTTTGTAATATAAAAAAATTTAAGTTGCACAGCTCAGACGTTGCTGCAGCCATTCAGAATAATCAATCTGGACTGAAGTTAGGCAATGAGAATTATGAAATAACACTAAAAAACCTACAGGAAAAAGTATATAGAAATCCAGCTAAAGTATCTCTGTGCTCCAGACCTAGCTGCTATCACTTTATAGATGCATGTACATTTCTCACAACACCATCAGTTAAATAAAAAACAGCCTGAGTTTGCTTATGAAACTGTATCAGTAATAAAAACAAAACAAAAGCCGCAGTCAGTTGTCCCTCCCTTGGGTATTCTGTACAATATTTTAACCTGAGGGAGAGGGGAAATGGATGACCCACATCTTCAAACAATCAAAAAAAAAAAAAAAGACATAACTGACAGTTCATTATCTAATACCT
>Ga0065711_1033511_pt1 | contig 25361 bp, 2 predicted proteins | sample Hoacrofraction12_FD_59098 | JGI IMG/M metagenome (GOLD analysis project Ga0065711, IMG submission 59098) | Hoatzin crop microbial communities from Cojedes, Venezuela - Epithelial fraction 12 v2 (version 2) | ecosystem: Host-associated > Birds > Digestive system > Esophagus > Crop | place...
CGGCCGCGCTGCGTCCCGGTGCGTCCCGCCCTGTCCCGCCGCACAGCTGCGGGCGCGAGGGTTTCTTTTGTAATAGTGATGCAGAATTTATTTTTATTGTGGCTTTTTTTCCCAGATAGCTGTAGTTCCAGAGATGGGTGATTTTTTAAATTTAAATTAGAACCCCAAACAGTCGAGGTATGTTTCGTATTCAGTCCGTTCCAAGCTCCATTGTATTTCTTGATCGACTGCAGCATAAACATGCAGGGAGAAAAAGAACTTTGTAGCAGACAGATAACGGCAGCACCAGACTTTTTTCTACTTAATACATACAACCTACCCTTACGATAATTCTGCTTTGCAAATTTCATTTGCAGTGTCTTTAAAGATAAGTTATCATAGAGAACAAAATTCCCCTTGAAGCCTTTATCAACTTGCCAGCTGCCAGATCCTATCATAGAATGCAGATTTCCCAAGAATCCACACAAATTCTGTGGAACAGGAAGGGATAGAATGCACTTCTTCAGGACAATATTCAGTTGATTTTCCATCACCATTTTACAGGCCAGCAATACTTTATTTTTTTCTTTTCATTCCCCAACCTTGGTTTGTTGGCAAAGTTGGTATTTTGAGCAGAGAGGCACGAGATTCATAGAAAACATGCTCAGCAATGCCAGGCAAACTGTGTAACAAGTGATGGTAATTCAGAGCTTTGAAGCCATTGACATTAGAAATCAGGAAAATTTTCAGTATGTCTCTTCAGTATGTGTCTTTGCACCCTTAGTATGTTTTGTAAGTACTTTTTAGAAGAAACAATGATTTCTCTCTTACTTCCTCTGATTAAGCTCTCCAAACAGTTAAATATTTCTACTGCAAGTCAATTTACAACAAACAGACCAGCCATACTTGTCTTATTTTTTTGAGCAATGAGGCAGGTGGTACATTTCTGGGGAATGCTTAAATTTAAGAATATGGAAACTGAAGAATTATGGTCTTTACAATAGGCATTAGATTTACATTATTTTTATCCCTAATAGCATCACCACCACATCACACATCAGGTGTTTGTTAAAATGAACATATTGCATACAGATCATACAAGTAATTTCACAGTGTAAATAAAGGAAGAAAAACATCTGGAGTGTGTGCACGGCTTTGTGTAAAGGAGGTCAGATGACGTACTTAAAATTTCTCTGAAAAGGAATGCTGTGGAAGATGTTTCCTACAATGGAAATTCTGTTTATCCCCCTGTAAAGAGGCCAATGCAAAGTAAAATCTACACAGAAAAACAAGTTGCAGAAACGGTTTAGAAAACATAATCATTTAAGAGCTTTAGAAATCCGGTAATTGTTCAGTAAATTTGGGATGACCAAAGCCTGTTCTCAGCAGAACCAAAACTTGGGTAGGTGTTACCTTGAACTAAATGACGGGCCGTGTAGTGTGGTGGCCAACAGGCAGTAGCATTGAGAAGCAGGGGAGTTACAGTCTTGATTCTACTGTGTTTTATGGCACTATGGATATATGTAATATATTTGTACATGATAAATAAGTTACTCTGGTGAGTTGAAGTTTTCCATTTTGTGGAAATGATTGCAGATTACCAGCAGTACAAATTCCACTGACATTCCTGAACTACTAACACCAGCTATGCTGTGAAATAATGCTGTTTGAACTAAAATCAGAAAAGCATCAGACAGCCTTACAGAGTGGTTAATGTATCTAAAAGTAAATTTTACCATTAAATCATTTTAGAAAAACTAATCGGCTATAGCCATAGTTTTGAAATATTAATGCCTATTGTTCATTTCAAATAGCAGAAGATTAGATATTAGGGAAAATAAAAAATACATTTCTTTATAATATTTTAACAAGTCATATTTCCTGTTGCACTAAGTGTTTAGGTACAGCACTAGAAAAAGAAATGGAGCGGGAGAAAACCCCTTTGCCCTGATCCTCTGTCTGAAAGTACTTAGAACAGGTGAATCTGATGCTGTTTTGCCTAGTATTCTAGGGATGACACGTGAAATACAGTAATAGCTGGAAAGTATCATGCTACAGCATTCTTTACTACCTCCTTCTGCCAGGGACTAGAGCAATGCCAGTGTAAAAAGACAAAATCCTGTGTCATGAAGGAGCCACATCTGAGGGTTATTCAACATATTCTCACTGAAACAATGTATTAGTTTGGCAACCTCTCCGTAGATAATGAGATTTAATGTTTTAAGTTGTGAGTATACAGACAAACTAAAGAACTTCTAGATTGATATTAATCTCTGAAAATTGTATTATAAAATGTAAATAAAAATACCTCAAACTAGCAATCAGTAATACTATATTATTGTTACAATACTGTAACACTGGCTCTACACTTGCCAAAGCAGCAAAAGGATATTATATATCAATATTCTTGCTGCTTATTGTGTTCCAACTAGATTGCACTGCAGCGAAGCCTTAACTTTAATACCAAGTCACCCATACTCCAAACAGATGTTAAACATCTACAAACCACAGTGTACAGGAAATAGTTGAATGAAACTTTAAATTCCATTTCTTCATACTAATTACATTTGTGTTTTCTCTTGGATTGTCACGTTCAATACTGTAGAAAAAGCTATCGTGAACTAGAAACACAGGAGGACTCAAGTTCTGCCTAAGTAAATTTTGAGTCTAAACCTGCAATCCTTAGTTGCTGTTCAGCAGCCATGTGATGTGCTACAAGCATGTCAAATTTCTAGGTTATCTCTTTTTTTCAACTTTCAAAGTTTGTCAGGCGCGTGAAGTTTTGCTTTTGTGCAATAACATTTTAGTTTTGCCAGTTCTGAGTTTTTTTACCTAGCTAATATTAAGTCAGGTCAGTATTAATGGCGTTTCACTTTTTGAGTGGCTCATTGTGACGGCTCTTTTCCAAGTATGTCTGGAAGGGAATGCAGAAAAGAACAGTAGCACGGTGCATTAACTGTTCTGCAATAATTCTGACCGTGAATACTTGCCAAAGATATAGGACAAAGTGATTCAAATCCCACTGGTGCGTGGCAGGGTTCTAACCCGTTTTCTCCTAATTCCCAGGAGCGTTGCAATCATCAAGCATCATGCCAATGCAGGTCTGTCCCGATGAGCTGTGTCCAGTCCCACTGCTGCAAAGCCGCGCCGCACAGCAGCAAGCGTGGTGCCCTTCCCGTGGCAGATGCAGCCCTGCTCTGGGCTGGCCAGCACTAGCGAGGGGGGAAGGCGTCTGATAAGACATGTGCTTCACAGCAGATAAGGTGCCTTGGGGTACCAGCTGGACCACACACGGTCCGGGTAGATACGAGGGGGAAGTAACTTCTGGTGGGAGCTTGTCCGCTTTATGAAGCTGAAGGGAGCAAGGTATTTTAGCCCAGTGGATAGGATGATACCAGGATGCCACATCTTACTACAGAGACTTTTTTCCTGGGTTTTGCATTACAGAAAATGTGAAAAAGCTGCACGATACAGCATTCTGTAGCATTGCATCTAAACCCATTTGTAGCTCCAGCTTTTTTTACTTCCAACATATTTGGCCCACGACCATAACAACAACAACAAAATGAAAAAAGATAGCCTGTTTATGTAAATGTAAACCGTGATAATACCAGCAGCGCATACTCTGGCGGTACTTTATCTCCTTGGCCAGCAACAGCAACTGAGTTAGACTGTTATTTTTCTGAAAAAGATTGGAAGGGAAGCTCCAGCAAGACCAAGAAATATGCTGTATATTTAAAATTAGGTTGCAAGATATGCTTTAGCTTATGTGATGGATAAGCAAGAGTCAATCACTTACCTGAAAAAAGCTGCATAAGGCTTTTGCTCCATTTAAATTACAGAAAAAATTCCCACTAGCTTCATTATGAATTTTGAGAGTGCAGTTCTGTCCTTCAGCATTGTCCTATCGTAACTGCATGCAGGCTTACAAGTATTTTGACTTAATAGTCTCATATTTCATCACTACATTTACTTTTATAAAAATTGTATTAACAGTATTAAAACTGTAATAACTTGACACAGGAGTCAGAAATGGCAGTAAAGTATTTCAAATATTTTTTGATTTAAACATGTTCCCATCTCTCTAAACACTGGTTCAATGTTTGAATTTTCCATATTCATACTTCATACAGGTCAAATAAAAGTGACTAAAGTGTTTAACAAAAAATGTTTATTACCAAAATACAATATTAAAGTCAATACGTGACAAACTCCCGTAAAGCAAAATAAATTATTCTAACATTGTACAGTATTTCAGAAGGTAGTTAAAGTACTACTACAGACTTTGCTTCATAGTTCCAAACAGTCGTCTATCAGGAACACAATCCTAGAGAGAGCTTAAGGCATGCAGCTTAATGTGCTGGATAATTTTATAAAATGAAAGTCATCCTATTTAATAAGATACAGTATCAGAATTAACTGCAGTCTTTACGTGTCAGTTTTCTAAATTTTTTATACTTTGGCTATAAAAGCAGTGCCATAGTGTTACAATACTTTTTCTTAAAAAAATACATGTACCCATGTCCATGAATATCAAATGCAAATGTAAATTTCTATTAAATATATCTTAACAAATGTTACTTTGAGCACCAACTGTACATTTTTTAAAATGATTAAATAAGTGCTTCTGAAAGAGGAAAATACAATAACTCTGACTGAATCTCACTATTTTTCCAGGTCAAGCATAAATTGGAAAGATGAAATATGCACCTATTTATCAGTATAGTCTAGTTTGAATGAAGTTTTCTCTTTAGTAGAAGTATAGGCATTTATAACAAAGCTGCAAGTTACAGTTTGCGTCACAGAATAAAATCTAATTTAAACAAACAGCAAGTGAATAGCTGATCATCTGATAGTGCTGTGACAGAAGATCCAAAAATATTTTAAAAGCTTAAAGAAAGGGGAACACCACAGTGTTGGTGACTTTGAAATGTGCTTAAAACCCCTCACATAACATGCAACCAAGCCAACCACACACTCTCTAAAGCAGATAACCTGAGGAATAATTTGCTTTCAGAAAAACTAAGTCTGTAATTACTTCACATGCAGAACTTCTGAGAAAGTCCATGGGAATTGTGAGTGGGTAACTAATGGCAAACAGCACGGAGACAGTTAAAAAAAAATCTCTCTGCATATGGGAAAGAATTATTTGTTGGCATTTGTTAGGATTGATAACGGTTTTTGGAGGCAACTAACTTTCTACTGTTTTATAGTAACGCATGGTCAAACAGAAAAAAGCAACAAGATGGCAAAAACCAATTGTGGGTAGATGCATCCTGCTTAGTAATCCGATTACAGTCAGTCCTGGTGCATTATACTTAGTGCTGCAAGTGTGGCTTGCACATACACCAAAACTGTTAATTTTGATTCACCATTACTTGCTTTTTAAGTCTTTGTTCACTGCCATCTCTTCTTAGCTTATGAATGCAAGTTTTCCACCTTTTTATCTTTCACTAGCTGAGCAACTTTAAAATAATTACCCCTTTACACAAAAATAACAATGTGGTAAAATATTGTTTCTGTGGATACTGACTAGTAGTTTAGCATTACTACAGATCTCGTTGTACCTTTAACTTTTTCAATAAATGCGATCTCTGAATGAGAGAACTGAGGTACACTCTAGATAATGTACTATTTTCACATGAATTCTATATTGAAGGTAAAATAATGCTGTCAGTAAGACAGTATGAATATCGCTTTAAGTCTACCATTTCTAATTGAATTTGAGATCATGTAAATAAATTACGTTTTTCAAATGTAAAATCCATCTGTAGGAATACGAAAAATAACTTTTAAATGAAAATAATGTATACTTACTTCACATATGTATTTAAAATATCTCAATTATCTGAAACAAAAATGCTTTGACATTATATCCTGACCAATTTTTAAAGTAAGATGTGTGTACTTTCTGCCATTCAATTTATAAACAAAATAGTAGATATTTCACCCAAAAGAACAACTCAAATTGAGGAAATAACTTGAAAACAAAAAATCATCAAATGTATCTGGAATCTTAGGGCCTTCACTCTGACCTTTAGACTTTATGCTGCTTCATGAAGTTGTAACAACACTTGTTGTTTTCCTGCTTGCCACTTTTAGTCAGCGAGAGCGCAATAGACCGTACACTACGTATGCCACCTTCTTAGATTTACAACTGTAGCTTATTTCTGCTAACAGAAATGTATAAATGAAGTAACCATGAAATACTGTTTTTCTAAGAGTAAATAATTAAAAGTAATGAGCTACTAAAAACCAGGTAACTGCATCAGAAACTAGGCATGCTTCTGTGCATCGGCCATTCATGAAAAGCAGAAATACATGCCCGAACTAGAAAGTTTAAATCTGGCTGCTAAAGGGTTTATTTGGAAGCGCTACTACTTCACTTGATTGAAGCATGTATTTCAGACAATTTAAGTGGCCAACTTTATTAATAACCTCAACAAAGTTGCCAGGTAATTAGCCAGTATGATAATATTCCAAACTGATACATAAATGAATGTCTTCTACTGCAAACTGCTGTTAAAAAAAAAACAAAAAACAAACAAAAAAACCCCACTGTAATTTTAGAAGCTAAAGGCTTTAAAAGGGAGAGATTTCTATGTTTTTATTAGAAAACAATCTAATCCCTAATTCCCTTTATGAATCCATATTATATGCACTAGTAAAATTTATTCTAGAAGTGACTGGATACTGTTCTTGCTTAAAATATTTGCTTTTTTTTAAATATGATTTTCTACAGGAAAATTACTCTATCTTTCAGTGAATTATTTCTACAGTTACAGCTCTGCCAGACAAATGGGAAATTCAGACAGCCAGCGGAATTTCAAAGAACTCCAAAGCATGTAGGCATTTTTCAAAATCCCACTTTTTACTCACCTACATCTTTAGGCATCTACATACGTTTAATCTACATCTCATTGTGGCAATAATTGTTAATATCTTGTTCTCATTCAAAAACATTGCTCATACATACTGCAAAATAATCACCACAAATTAAAAGTGACATATGATAAGCTTTTTTTTTTTTTTTAAATAGTTCTGCTGAATGTGTCAAGAAATCCATTAAGAAACAGCAGGTCGTTATTATAAAGGATCTTTTACACACTATCAATTTGAAAGATAGCAGTTTTTTAGTTAGGATCCAATCAGACTAATAGTTATTACCAAAATGCTTCTAGGCTCCTCAGCTCCTGCTGCTCTAAACCGACGGTCTGTTGCCAGCTTCAAAAAAGAGGGTAAAACAGTTCTTTGCTGAAACACTTGGAAAACAAAACAGAGGGAGGAAGAAGAAAGCTTTTTAATTGATACGAAGCTTTCATACCTTTGGGTTTTAACATACTGTACTAACCCATTATTAAAAGAAAAAAACCCCAACAATCCTACATTCTTTGCACCATATAGAGAAATAACAGGTTAAAATGGATTGTTCTATTCCCCATTCCCTATATCAATCTCTTAAATGATTCATCGGTCACTGGTTGAAATATTGTACTCCTACTGAAACAAGGACTCAGGATGGGAAATCAAGTTTTGCTTGCAATTCTTCTCTTTCGCAAGTTTCTCAGGTAAAAATTAGCAAAGAAAGAAAATATTCACTCTAGGAAACCTTTTCTTTAACTTGCTGCTTCACCTAGTTTGTGCCGTGGTCCTTATTTAGAATTATGTTTATGATTTCACCCTCATGTTCTTTCATATGATCCAGCAGATTTTCTTTGTTGGTAGACTCAAAACCACAAATGCAGCAGCAAAAGAGAAGAACACAGTATTCTGTGCCAAGATGGGGTAGAGTGGAGTTCTTTTCTAAACTGCATGAGGTATTCATCGAGTTAGGTTTTTCATTTTCATCAGAACCTGAAATTTCATTCGTAGTCTGGTTAATAGCCTCTGTAAAAGACACCAAGTTGTCTGAACTTCCTAGTACAGGTACTGTACTTTCATCTGTGCCTTCTAATAAGGTTTTGTCAGGAAGCTGTCCTTGAAACCTGAAATAATAACAAGAATGGAAACAAATATCAAAAGGTACAGTTGTTGCTTTTTTGACAGGAACTTTATTTTGGATCAGAGTTGGGTCCTTTGAAAATTCTCGATGATAGGGCTTGAAAGTAAATCAGACATACCTGCTGCTTTGCGAAATTGCATCATTAATAGCCTTGTTCACTTGTTCATAGTTATAATTTTGGTCACTTGCGTGTTTCCACATGTGGGACTTCAGGGATGGAGGATGGCTACACACATATCCACAGAGAGAACATCTAGGGAAAAAAAGTAGAGAAGGAAAAAGAGAAACATTTAGAAGTTAAATTTTAGTTTAGTAATTGACTAGTTCTTCCAAAAGGATGAGTAAACAGACACGTACATGTCAGTCCTCTTCTCAGTCCCCCTTTTCAGTTTCATAACTAGGTCAAGTTAGTTTGCAAAGTTTCATCCTGAAACGTACGACTATTTTTAGGGTCTGAGAATTTTAAAGTTTGCGTTTTCTGACTTCTTACACAACTGAATTAAAATCCTATCTGTTTGGCCTGTTTAAATACTGCAAAAATGCAATAGTCCTGATGACTGCAGAAACATGGAGTACATCGGTGTGGTATCTGGCATGCAGGTAGTGAGCTCTCTTTGCCGTTGCTCTGAACCAAGCAGGAGCTGTGTAATTAGCACTGATAATTTTAATTGAGCTAATAAAGTCTTTCCTGAGGTAGCATGTATTAGTTTATTTAAGGATCACGGAATTGTTGAAGTTGGAAGGGACCTCTTGAGATCACCTTCTCCAATCCGCCTGCTCAAGCACGATCAGCTACAGCAGGTTGCTGAGGACAGTGACCAGTCAGATTTGAATATATTTACAGATCGAGATTCAGATGGGTGACAATTTTGTCCATAGTTTTCCATCAGCTCAGGTACCACAAGATTAAATTTTCTATTTCCTTATAAAACACTGCCTTATTCAGTAAAGAACAAAACCTTGAAGAGTAAATCCTATTTACATAGAAATGTAACATATATTTATGGATGCAAATAACCCAAGACTGATCAAACCCATAGGACTTTTTCCATACATGAACACAGAGGAGTTTTTTACAAGTGTTTTCTAAGAGAATAAATTAGTCATCTCAGCATGAAGGGGATGAGCGATACTGCATGACATCACTCCAGAGCAGAACAGCACTCATGGTAAAGACGATGAGGCTCCTTTTTTGGACGAGGAAGCTACTTTGCTTAGCTACCTGCTACTCTGGAAGTCTTCAGTTTCTCAAATCACATGGAGAACAACAGGATCAATTGAAGGTGACCTTGTTCTAGTAATTTATAGCTAGGAATGCATCTCAGTTGTCAGTAAGACGTTTGCTGCTCAAGCAATGTGATCCCAATAAAAGCTACACTATGATGAGTCTGTGAAAATGACTACTACACTAGTACGTTTTTGTAAATTTTTAAGACCTTTTCAGAAATACAACCTGGAAACACAAGAAGGTCCACATAAAACCGTGTTATACACTACAGTTCAGTAAAGTTTCACCACTTCTCTTAATGACAGTAGGACATAGTCCTTAAATGCCTTGCAAATAATCATATACAGGAAACTATTTCTGCTCAGCAGAAGATTGTGGAGAACAGCAAAAATCTCTAAAGTTAGGTGAAGGCATGGTACATTACTTTGCCTATGGAGCAAGATAATTCTGTCCTGCTAGGGAACAACATTCATGTCCTTCTAGCTCACTTTTCTCTATTACTTGATTTGGAATGTACTATCCTATTTTTCTCTTCTGATTTGAAGCCTTATAAAGAAAATGGATGCTTTCTAATATAGGCAAGGTCACTCTCAGGTGAATCTTAGTATTTCTAATAAGGCTGTTACAAAATAATGGCATCATTAAAAATAAAATAAAAGGCAGAACTTGTAGTTAATTTATAGATAAAATTAGGCAAAAATAATTGTTTTGCAAAACACAAAGATCAACAAATAATCTTAATTCCATTCTACCTGCACAAGTATTCCACTAGTCGTCTTATATGTATGATTTTTCTGCACCACTAACACAGCTTGGTCAGTGGGTTGGTAACACAGTGAATGAAACAACAGTTCAGTGTTTGATTTTATTCCCTTTGAGTTATAGTCTCATTTTTTGAAGTATATTAGTTTACTCAGGTGATATACTAATCAGATTTACTTTGCTGAGAACAATATGATGAGACAAATGCTGTTGACTGCTTTAGCATACCGTTCAAATCAAAGACACAGAAACTCTACAGCTTTTAGCCTGATGCACTACGCTTTATGATCATATAGTTAATGTATAGTTACAGTATATGCAAGACATTCCCAGAGAAACAAAATTATTTACCGTTGAGTTTAGCAGTAGAACCCTTTCAATTCTATAGCATGATTTGCCCTACTGGTTAACCTATGTTGAATTATTAAACTTTACTGTTCAAGTGTATCCTAAATTGATCTACTGAGGAAACAATTATCTTGCAGCTTTTGATGCATGATTTCCTTGGGGACGCAGGGACCAAAGCGTGGAGGTTTTCAGTAATCTTCAGTAACACTAAGAGCACTCAGCAATACTGTATGAAGTATGACAGAGAGCAAACAGAACTTAATGCGACCAGGAACATTTTGGGGTAAAATGCAGTGGAAGGACTCTGGAGCTGTAGAAGCAGATTTTCTTGAGAAGAAACCCTTATGTGAATGTGCTTTATTTGGATTCTTTCTATTGCCTTTAAAATCTTCCACTAAGAAATGTTCAGAATATTCCTAATTTTCTTTCCCAGCTTTTATTTTTTGTTGCAAAGTAGTAGTAAACAATTGCAAATATTTGCGCTTTCTTGTGTGTATATATATATGTGTGTATATATATATTATGAACAGACTATAAAGGACACACCTCACTTAAACATAATGACTTACTAATTCTTAACTATGGCAGTGTGATGCCAGTCTGGATTCTAACTAACATGTATAAGCAAAGGGTGCGCCTAGACTAGAACATTAAACAAAGCCAGAAAACATTCCTGGGTACTGGAATTTACCAGTCTATAATGTTAAATGTTACAAGTGCCCCTGGCATGGTTTTGGCACATGCATTCTCCCAAACAATTCCATGCATGCTTTGGTAATTAACATGGTCCAGAAGCTACTTGCGATAGGCAGTTTATATGCAACTACCCAGTTCTGGAAAGAAAAAGCTGAATACTGTACCAGAGGGAGATCATGGACATGTTTAATTAGTTAGCATAAACATCACCTGGGAATGCCACATCAAATCTCTGTGTCTCAAAAAAAAAAGCCACTGGAACAAAGAATGAATCTAGGAGGGAAAAGAATAGAATCTGAACTCTGCTTTGTATCTTAACATAACAAAATCACTACTATCACAGCTTTTTGCCAAATTAGAACTGTTACATACTTGTACTGTTCCATTAGCTGCACTGCCTGATGCTCCTGGGGGTGGCGCCTCATATGGCATTTCAAGCTATTCATATTTGTGGTGGCGAAGTCGCATACTCGACATCTAAAGAGACAACAAGAAGTAAACTAATCTGACAATTAAGTGCTAACACTACTCCAGAAATAAAAATCTACGAGAAAGCAAAGGTATCTCAAAAGACTGCAGTTAAAGACTAACAATATTTACAGAAGTCCAAGTGATGACATTAACTTTCAATTTTTGGACCGTTAAGAATCTTGTGCAGCCCAAAAAAGCCACCATCTTTGAGGAAGAATCATGGGGCATATGGACTATATTCCTTTCTGACATCTATCTTGTGCAACTCTACTGTAGTTGGTAAGCATCACAAAGTATAAGGGAGATGTGGATGCACCTGAGTGGATGCAGCCCTGACACAAGTTGCTTGGCTACGTTATGCAGAGGCAGAACAGGACCATAAGAGCTATAGGGGACACAGTGTACTTAGAAGTGAGTCTTGTTTCTCAAGGATACGTGTTCTACTTAATGCAACAGCCATTTTTCTCATGACATTTTAAATGCCAAACTATCTATTCAGTAATAAAACATCTACATTTCAGAGCATTATACCTGAAATAGAAGTCAGGGACAAGATCAATACATTTAGATTCAGTACACTAAGACAAGTGTGTCACATCATGCTGTCTAAATTTTTTTTTTTTTTTACTTCCATCACAGTATCTTTGTATAAAAACAATACATAAACTGGTCTGGATCTAGATTTAGATCCATGGATTTAGATCCCAAATGATTACACAAAATACTGTGCTATTCATAAATATCAATATATTACCACACAAGCTTCCTGTATATAACATATTGTAAAAGAAGCCATCAAGCTCAGCTAAAACTGCGTATTTGTTAGGATTTAGTTGTTTCTTTTTTTGAAATGGTAAAATGTCCAATATTTACTACATCTGGTCTATAGTGTGAACAGTTTGAGACTGCAGGACGCTTAACTTGAGATTACTTACTTTATTTTTGAAAGGACTTAATTGTGCAGTATTAATATCCAGAAGATATAAAATCTACAAAAATGCATCATTGGAGGCTACAGAGTTTAATTTCCAGCATTTTTTGTCAAACAAATAATAAAATATGTTTACAGCTATACAAATGGCAGCAATAGTGTAGGTTGCTATCTGATACTAAAAAAGGCTTGAGGAATACATGTTTCAGAAGCAAAAATACCATAAATACTCGGTCTTTATGGTTTTTAGGCTGTGGCTTAAGTATACTACCAACTCTGCAGATTTGTCGAAGGGGTTTATGAAAAAATACTAAAAAAAGCAAGCCAGATTTGTAGGCTTAAATTTAGTATGCAGCAGTCTATATCACCAGTGGAAAATTTTCAAGGATTCCTAAATCAAACAGGCTGGTTGGTATCAATGCAGAAAACTACCACATACAAGACACTCTACAGTATCTGCTGTTCCAACCCCACTAAGTACAAATAACAGCAATAGGGAAGATTCTGAGGATTAAAAAAAATAATTATTTGTATTCCACATTTGCTGTCTGAGCAAAAATCTTGCAAATTTTTGCTAGTGTTATGCGATATCATTATAATGCACAAATCAAAATACAACACATCTTCTGGGTTTGTTTATCAAAAAGAGAAAGTCCCTGGCTGAGCTCAGCATTTCAAGGTGTTGAGTTTCCAGAATTTGTATTAAAAAGATAGAAGTTTATTAGCTCAAAAATCCTCTTAACTCAGATCTATTTTCTAGCCACTAGAGAGGGACAGAGATCCACACTGAATGAGCACAGATTGAATTTGCAGGAATTTATGCAGCGACCAATCGCAAAATGCATGATTTATTTTTCTGCTGGGGACCTGAGCTATAGTATTATATGTGATTTTAGATATCAAAGTTTCTATATAAATCCATATAACATCCTTGTAGGAAAGTTATAAAATCTGATCCTAAGTGAGTGTGTTAACATTGTTTGAAACCTGTGAAAAGGACTGGCAACAAGACAAAGGGCAAAGTTTTGCCACGCTCTGTAGAAGCCGATGTGAAAAGTGGCAGTATGACAATGGAGAACACTTTGCAATAAAGCAAATCCAAAATGAACTTCAGTGTGCAAGGAGTTCAAGAAATATATTATTACTATTGGCCAAAGTTCAATATTACAATGTAATTATTTGCCTTTCCACATCTGAATGCTTCAAACTGAAAACAAGCAGTAGACTGCTACAGCAAAAGATGCATCCTGGAAAAGTCAGCAAATCTTAATTACACAGTTTGAGTCAACCAGCAAGTGTGGCTCCTTCAAATCTGCAGTAAAATTATGTAATTGAAAGTCTTTAACAGTATCTCAAAATTGCATGAGCAATTAATTAATCTTTTTAGTTAAAACAAGTAAACCAAACATGTGGCATTAGCCAGCAATAATTGAGACACTTACCTATATGGCTTATCAGAGTTATGAATTCGTCTGTGATTTCGTACACCAACGTAAGTTGTGCTTGTGTAGTCACATACATCACATCTGTACAGTTTCTGAACTGAAGCCTTATTTCCTGTATGAAACATGCCCCATTATTTTAGAGAGTTGCATTCAGCTTTGTAAGGAGTTCTCAGATGGTCATTTCAGCACAATTCAATTATGAAACATGAATTAACATTTTAAAGTAATACTTTTAAACATCTGTAAATATTTAATACTTTTAAAGTACCTGGAGCAAACTGGCAATGGACATAGAGATAATAAAGGTATAGTTTATTTACCATGCTGTTCTGCATTTGCCCTATTTATTGAAATTATTAAAATTTTAGGAAAACACATTCTTTCTCTCTACGCGGACACTTCCCTTCTTCTTGCAGTTGGGTTAAAATCCTGTGTTACATCAAAAGGTGATAAATGTGGGAACTGCTGAACCCAGCAGTTTCACTGCTTTGCAGAATGAATCAAACCAAAGGAAAACATAGGTATTGAGAAAGGACAAGTTTCCGGCTGGCAAATGTGGAAAAGAAAAGCAAAAGGCCTCCTGAAGCATCAAAATCCTCTTTATTATCACGTACACTCACACTTTCAGAAGGATCTGAGATGATAAAAAAACCAGATACTGACCAGATGTGTTAAGAAATAATTTGAAACTTCTCCAAATTACTAAAACGCAATTGTAACAAAAACCATTATTTCTTCCAGAATGTAAGAGACTCTTGAAAAATTAATGGTTACAGAGACAAAGGCTAATGACTAATTTAACATAGGAAAATGTGTGCCCGCAAATGTACACTTTGAATTTTTTTGAGATGCAAGTGGGTGGACTTAAACAGCCCTATTCCTGCTCCCTCACTGAATAACGGAACTGATTTGGGCTAAAATATTAACATTTCGAAGAGGGATGGTATTTTTTATGCAGGTCGTATTCCCATTCCAGCCTATCACGCAGTCTTCATGCACTCCCCCAATGAGGGAAGAGCAGAAACATGAAGTAACACCAAGGCTGGAGCTGTTTCAACCAGCACTACCACCAAAAGCAACATCAAACTAAAATAAATTGTTTTCTTTCTGCATCTAACCTCTTCACTAGCCTAAGTAATTCTACTTTTTTTTTTTTCCCCCCCCAAAGTGCAAGTAAGGTGCTCAAGTTCATTTTATCTTTACACCAAATTCTTATTAGCTGGCTGAACAGTCAAGCCATCACTCTCAGTTACGTACACGGACTTTGAAGAAACTCTGATAGAGATCCTTGGAGAATTTCTCCGGTGGGTGAAGATCATTACTGCAGTACATCCCCAGACCAAAACAAATACACAATTCAATTAATAATGTGTGGGAGACAAAGAAAAGCTCAAATCTTGCTAGAACAGACTTCAGAAACTTTTCATGCTCATATGAAACATGTCTCCAGTGCAAACAAATCATCAGTTCGTGCTGTGAGGGGGTTTACTACTAGTAGAATACACCAGAAGATCCTAAGTGGAATAGAAAAAGGTGTATTAGCTGGATGGTTTTTAGTAGATACTGCCTTAAGAATTCTGAAAATACCAGCAGGTGATCTACCTCCCAGGCCTCCCAGCTCGTCCCCAAACCAAAAATAACTCCCCTCCCTGAAAAACCTGAGATCTAATTTCCCAAATGGGATCTCTCTGTTCTGAATCCTGAAGAAGAATTCTGTTAAAGGCTTGTCAAGGTCAGGAGCACTGAAGGTCCACATCACACTGAGAGGAGGGTCTGTCTGCTGCTGTTCAACTTGCAGTTTGAAAAGACAGACAGGCTTGAAATCTGAAATAAGTGACTGACCAAAAAGATGAAAAGTAGACTTTTTAGACGCATCTCTGCTAGGTCCAAATACAATGAACTTCTTTACAGTTTGGAGTAATAAAAACTGATCGAAACCTCCTCCTTTATCACCTCCTGCATTCCAATTCTTTTTAGCTAAAGAAGCGAGGAATGAGACACAAGAAGATGGATCTCAGGAGGAATTGTAAAGTTTATTTTGAAACCAGAAGTTCCATCTCCCGAGTCCAAAATACTGAATAGATTTTGTAGAGATAATTTTGTTCTGGAGTTTCCTCTTGATGATGCTGGACTCCAGTAACCCAGACTGAATCATTTCATTGTCAAAGCGACAATTAGGAATCTTTACGGTAAAACTCTTTTAAGGAGACATCGCAGAATAAACCAGTAGAATGAGTCATCTGAAACGGAAGTTCAACTTTTCACTTGGATTTTTTTTTTCCACAAGTGGGCACTGAATTATGTCAAAAAAAGTTTTAGATATATTATTCTGAGGGAATACAGCTAGCTTAAACAGTAAGTGAAAATTACCCCTAATTAAATTTTCACTCCAAAATCCAGCACTTTTGTTTCAAGATGCAAAGTAATTAGGTTGGCCTGATAACCCCAGAGGGTTATTCTGAAGAAGATATAGTATGTCATATAAAATAAAACAGCAACCTGAATACAAAAAAGTCTGAAATAAAATTTGAGTAATTCTGTGTGTACCAAGATAACAGAAAAATTATTTTATACTTTGTACTTTAAAACACGACAAAGTGCTCACACTTTCATCATTTTTACAGAAAATAATATGGAAGTAATGCATAACATGCACTCTTTGCAATTCAACCTTAAAGCAAAACATATCAGATTTTTTCCTACTATATGCTCACTTCTTTTTTTTCTTTAATGCAAATTATCAAAGCAATCTTAATTATATACTTGGAGACTCTGGATTTTATATGTCTACAGTTGTGCTTTTATGAATGCACGTTGATGCAGAAGACCTCAACTGAATACAAAGACACTTACTGGGCTGCAGATCTATGGGAGAGCAGGGATAGTGTGAAGGTTGAGCTATTGCATGCTCTACTTCAATGGATTTTCCATCTTAAATTCTGCAGCTTTAGAATAAACTGATTCCAAATCTATTTTCTGTTACGAATTTGGTATTTTATTGGGCAAGCAGCTTAAAACAAACAGTATCTAACGAGATTTTTAAGCATTATGCAAACATATTATCTATTGCACAGTTATAAGTGGCTAACCACCCAGCAGCACACGCTTAGGAGCAATTATTTATACCAATCACTACTTTATATTTATTCCTTCGACAAAATGCACATAAATGATAATACGTCACATAATTTCTGGCTGTAGCGAAATAGCAGTTGTGTCCCGCACCCCCTCCACTGGATTGTGGGTTTGGGGCCTTTTTTGCTGTCTGGATGGAGGGTATCAGGCCTCTTAAAAGTGAGCATGGAAATGACAGATCTTTGTTCTAGCGGCAGTAACAGGTGCTCCTGTATTGCTGCTTATTACCCTATTCCTTCATTATTAGACATTTACAATACGACCATATCCAGTGTCATAATGCTCCCTTTTAATTTATTGTACAACCATGATGAATAAAGAGACTTTTAGGACTAACTATTTCACAAACAAGAAATGAAACTGTTCCAGCTCAGGCATCTTTCACATAAACAGATGCTATGCCATAAACTTCTTTGTTTTGTGTTGCTTTATAGGGATGACATCTGTTTGACAAGAGATTGCTGTACTGCAGTGGTGTTGCAATTTGATTATAAATTGGTTCTGAAATAATTTAAGCATTCCACGGTATGAGTTAATAAAAGTTTAAAAGGAGAACTGTTTTCATTCAAGCCACATTACTAAATTTCGTGTGGGGTAAACAATCGATTAAAGTGCATGTCTGTAACATTTTTATAAGATAATAATGAACAAAAAATATATATTAAAAAAAATCTCTAAAGTAATTAAATTGAAAGCAGGCATTTTTCTTGAACAGGGGCTCCTCTAATGGGAGTTAAGTTACCAGATCAGGATACAAACTCTAAAAGCTCCTTATTAAAGCATATTATTTTTGAAAGCAGATAGGCATCTTGATTTTCAGTCACCTTAACAGGACTTCAGCTCAAAAGCTACAGTATTCCCCAAAATCTGACATGTTTCAGGAGCTGCAAGGTAGTTATTCCTGTATCATGACACATTTAAAAATACTGGTTTAAAACAAATAAAAGATTGACAGAAGTAATAGTCCAAGCTGTAGTCACAGATACTTCCAACCAGCTAAACTAACAATATTTTATTTCCTATCACTTCCATTAAAACATTTATACTATTTCTTCTGAAAGAAAAAAACCCCAAACCTACTTAACAGGGATTGTTCCCATTACCAGCAGACCCTCTCCAGCCTTTCTTCTCTCTCCCCCTGACTCCAGATGGCTAGCTCAGGCTTAGGTCTTAGGGAGGTCGTAAGCACTACAGATCAGTTTCCTGAATTTAAATGCCTTCTGCATTGATGAGAGCAAAAAGGAGTCGGGAAGGGTCATTTTACCTGAGGGTGATGAAGTAATTAACTTTCACATTTCTAGCTTGTATACTGAAAGCCAGAAAAAGAGGCAGCATGTGCTAACAGAAGTCAAGAGTTAAGGATCTCATTTTATTCTGACCTGTACCATGTTGCTTTGGACAACTCATTAATGGCTTAAGCCATCCACCCTGGCTCATGCTGGCAAGAACCATTTTTCACAAGTAGTTGCATCAGTTTCAGTGATTACTTTCACACTCACTGATCACCTGTAGAGGTGAGAATAGAACCCAGAAATTTCAACTCCAATCTAAGTACTATTATAGTGCACATTTTGTTATCTGAACAAACAGGAGACCATCGTTAGGACAGGAGAGAATTATGTGCACAAAAGGGAAATACTTCAGCCAACAGTTTTCCAGAGGTGATATAAATACCAGTATTTTTCCACGGTGCTCTACAATTGCAAAATACTAGTAATTACACTGTTGCCTTCAGAATAAAAATGCTGTAAATGTTTTCATGAACTTTAACTCACCAGAGAAGAGGATGCATTCAAGTTGCAATAATAAATATTGGGCCTCCAGCATACTCAAAGGAGTTTAAGACCACATTTTCTCCTAAATTTCAGAATTTTGCTATTTTTTCCCCCTATTTCACTACTTTAACACATCACGGGTTTGGGTTTTGTTGTTGTTGTTTTTAAAACACACACTATTAAATTATAAGCACAGTTAAACAAACATTTAGAAAATGAATACCTACTGTTTCCCTGGCAACTGTTATAGATACAGGTTGCATTTTTAGAACGCCTTACGTTTGCCTCTCTAGGGCTAAAACAAATGATTCATTTTGGACATTACCATAACTAAACAGAAAATTCTAAATACAGAATGGACGGTATTGTATGTATATGCTGACAGCAAACTACATTACCACAGTGAGTTTAAAAAAGGCTTTCTTTTGTTTACTGTAAGTTATTTGGAAAATACTGTAGCTGCTGAAGGAAGCAAAAAAAGATTTTTTCCTTAAAAATTTAAAGTAATACTGCATACCAGTTGTTTTTCATAAGAAGAAATACCAAGTCCAATTACAGGGGCTAAAAATGTCTTGCCTACCAATAAACATCAGTAAGGTATCCCAAAACTGACTATGGTAAGTTTCGCACACTGAAAAGAACATACATTTAAGGTTATGAACAGGCATGAAAACATTTCAGCATGAACGAGATCTTAAAACCAGTTTTATACAAATACACCAAACAGGAGTAATGTTATCAGTGACTTTTTGTACTTTCAAGTGTAAATATAAACAGTACCTTCTCTTTCATCTACTTCGCTGGAAACTACCAATTTGTTAGATGTAGCTGTTGAAAAGATATCTGGAAGACTGTGTTGTTCTCTTTCATGATTTCGCAGTTGGCTCTGAAAAAGCAATTTCCCACTTTTAAATATACACTACAAGCATACACTGGTCACTTCAAATACTGCAGTAATTTGTGACACTGTTACTCCAGTTTTAATGACAACTGTTACAAAATGTATGTTAACATGTATGGAGTTTATCCCTCAGGTAATTTTACTAGAAACAAAAAACAGTAAACGACATTAATTAATAACATACAGGATTGATGAGAGCAACTGAGAGGATTATATGAATTGCGTTTATTTACAAAATAAATTTCCTTCTTCCCCCATTCCCACAGACAAATGGCAAACAGGGCCTCCTCCCCAATTATTATGCTCCAAAAACAATATTAGATTAGAGGCTAGAGGATGGCTTGTATGAAATTTGACTCAATTTTCGTATTGCCTAGTGACTTAAGAATATGTTATTCCTGTTTCTACTTGCTTGGAGAGGAGAGGGGACAGTGAGCCTTTTGCTACCCTACCTGTACATTTTTTCAAACTAGGACTAAACAACAGTAAATATGGGGAAATATCCACTACCATTGCCTACAAGGGTTCCATTTGTACAGCTAGATACTGATGCTACCTATTCTATATTCCTGAGTACTGAACTGAACACATAGGAACACATTCACCAGCACTAATGCTTAAATTAGCGATTATAAAAATGGCAGAAGTACATTATTCTGCTCTGGTGTGTAGTCTTTCAGATCTAAGTTCAACTAGCAGGCATGTTTGAGCATTCTTTTAAAGTTTCAACTATTAAGTTCTCTGGTCTTTCTGTTTCTTCCTGTAGTTGCTATGCGTGGGCAGAAAAACAACATGATATTACTACATCCATAAGATGGCTCTCAGGAAAATAACTGATGTAAGGAAGCAAGCTGAATTCAGTGGGTAAAGCAGAATAATTATAGCTGAATTGTATATTCGGAAAGTGCTGCTGGCAATAATCCCCAATTGTAATGACTATGAAGCCAGGATGTCAGACTGAATTAAGTTAGAAAGAGGGATCACCAGTTATTAAAAAAGTAGAAAAATAGGTTATTTAGCTATTATAAACAGGTACAGGAAAGAACTTTACCTTATAATGAAAGGATTCTTCACATTGCTTGCACTGATACATTCTTGTTTTGCAGTGGTTGATCATGTGGCTCTCTAAATCCTTACTGTTGTCAGCAATGTGTTCACAGATAGGACACTGGTACGGCTGCCTCTGACGATGGACTCTCAAGTGTTGTTTTATGTAGCCCTTATTACCACTGCTATAATGGCAGAGGCGACAGCGGTAAGGTCGATCCACATTAGGTATATATTCTACTAGGTTATTTCCAGGAATGTTTGCACCATTTGCATTTTGGCATTGTGCGTTGTCTTGTAATTCTTTCAAAATGTCATCATCAGAAGCATTCTGATCTGTCCTCTCCTTCAGTTTTTCAATGACAGTGAGTAGCGACGTACTGATGCCCATTTTAATTGGTGCTTCTGATAACTCCGGCCTTTCTTTCTGTATCTCAACTATTGCACATTCACTTTGGTTTAAGCCACTAAGCTCCTCTGAAGCATTCTTAAGTGAGGATACCACTTTAGAATGAGCCATGTATGGGCTGTCAGCTTCTCCCTGTCCTGCACTTGCATCCGTGGCATCTTCTGCAGTCCGAGTCCTGAAGCTAGACTTTGTTAGTTCTGCAGCTCTGATAGGCATTGTAACAAGAGCTTCTGCAGCTAATGAGTGTAGTCGTAAAGACTCCGAATTTGTCCTTCTTCGTGCAGGAGGCACGTTTTCATCAGTTGTTATGTTTTTATTAGAGCTTAATTCATTATCTTTCTTCTCGGTATTATTCCATCCTATTATTACTTCTTGAATTTCATCTGGACGATAAACTTCATCAGGTTCTTCACAGGTAACATGGGACTCCTCTGAGATTAGTTTTTTTTCTGTTTCAATGTCAGTGTTCATCAAGAAAGGCTTTTGTAAGACACTCTCTTCAGCACCTGGCAAACGCTCCACTATTACATTAACGTGACCCTTTTTATTTGGACTACAATTGATGATTTTCTGTGCTGACGAAAGTAGGCTATCAGTTATCATATTATCCTGTTCTGTATCTGACACAGTCTCCTCTAAAACCTCCGTAGTAGGAGAATGCACTACAGACTGATTGAACATCTCTTCCTCTTTTACATTTGTTCCTACTGGCGATTTACATGACAGTTGCTCAGAATTGCAAATCTGAAGTTGAAGAGAAGGTTCACTATGGATATCAAGTTCATTGTTTTCCAAAGAAAGAACCACCGTATCCACGCTATGAGGTGTGTGAGTTACAACCGTCTCTGACAAGGTGGTAGTTTCACTTTCTTCCTCAAAGATAGGATAGGAGCAATCAACCTCACCCGCGTGTTTCCAAGCGTGTGTTTTCAACATTCTTTGCTGACCACAGGTGTACCGACAAATTAAACACCGGTACATGCCATACTGCTCGTAAGTATACCATTTTCTCCTACCCATTTCAGGCATATGAGTAGACTGAATTATATCTTTACATTCCAGATTTCCTGTCTGATCAGTCCCTGATTTGACACTTCCGTCCACTGGCCCTTGCAAAAATGAACTTGTGACATTTACACATTGCTGCGCTTTAGTCTGGATGCTATTTTTACCATCATTCTCATGGTAATTTTGAAAGTGGGATTCAAGTTCTTCTTGGCTTTTGGAAGCAAAATGACATTCCGAGCACACTAATATCACTTCATTTTTCTGCCCATGTTGTTTTATATGTTCTTGTAGCATTAAGAGAGAAGGTGATAGAAACTTACACAGACTACACTGGTAGCATGTCACCTTTTTTTTGCTTTGTGGAAGACATTCAGTCACAAAATAATCTGCTTGTAACCCTTCAGGTTTTTTCGTAGCAATAACAGATAGCTCAATTGCTTTAGCCGGGATTTCACAAAGATCGCCTGCGTCAAAGGACTGTGCAGAAGCATCAGGATGGGAACGTTTTTTCCCTATTAAAAGGCATCTTTGTGACTTCTCACTTTCAACTATTTTGCTTAGTTTCTGGATGACATGGATTAGTGGATCAGTTTTACATTTTCTCTGATCTTCGCTATTCTGCAGTGTTGGGCCAATGACTGTTTCAGAAATCAGCACAGCTTCCTGTTCCCCAATATTTGGCATCAATACTGCAACACTGCTTCCTTCTTCCATAATACCTAGGGGAAAAGTTTTTATAAGAAATTAACATTTATACATGCACAGTAATAAAAATATGACCCAGCACTATTTAGATTTCTCCCTCCACTAAATACGGAAGCCTAATGCCACTAACGTAATGTAAACTTTCAGAATGGCTATAATAAATAGCCAAAGATTTTGAGGACATTTAGTGGATAGCGTAGATGCTATTCAATACAGCTGGACAGAATAATTCCAGGAGAGCCTGTAACAGCCTGCCTCCGAGTTGTACAAGGGCGAGATAAATAATTTTCAAGTATAGGTTGATTAGCATTGTTACAGCTATTGGCTTTTTCTTTACAAGGACTACACATTTGAATGCACTTAAATACACCAATCAATAGTAACTGGCATATTTATGTTTAAAAGCCACAATATAATATGAAAATGTATTCCTGACATACTTAACTCTGATACACTGATGTCTCCTAAAGCAAACACCACTTTGGAACACTATGATTTACAAAAATAAGCATTTTTTTCCCCTTGAAATGTTAGGAAAGTAAACTAATTCTGGTATTTACTTTCATTAGTCATTTTTCTATGACTATATTAAAGATCACTCAAATGTCAAATCATACTTCTTATTATAAATGTAATTTTCTGGAAAAGCTACTAATTGTAGCTTTTTCTGCAATGTCTTAATTGCAGGGAAAATCAATTGGTACTGAAGTTATAAAGAGTTATTTTTTTCTATTTTGAGGGAATGCTAAAGGCAATAACTACTTCCACTTACACTTCCTTTAAACATATCTAACCATAAACCACAGGCAATAATGTGGTACTGTTAGAGGTTAAATGAGAAGCCAATATGTACAAATTTACATGCAAACATACTCTGTGATGTGGGCAAAGCTACGGGGTGAGAGGTGGAGGAGCCGGACAAAAAATCTTACAGTGAAATTTACTTCTGAAAAAATGTCTAAAAATAACCTGTTCAAGTTCCACTATACATACACACATATATTTTATATATAACATCTGTTTTTGTATACTACATATAAAATTTAGAACATAAAGAGATATCAGATATTTCTCTTATCAGTCATCCTTGTAAACGTATCCCAAGTTCTTTTATGTGGATTTTTTTTTTTTCCCCAAGAAAGATACACAGGCTAAACCAGAACTGGTCCTAAAGGCCCATAAAATCCACTCTTTTCTACTTCGGGATTCAGTATACAGCAATATAATGAACCGACATATAAGAGTGGGTTCTGTGGTGCCCCTTCTCACTACAAAATATTCTGGGCAGAACTACTCAAGTTACATTTATTTGCCATTCAACTTACAATTCAGGTTACCATCAAAACTATCAATATAAGAAATGTTAGTATCATTCACTATTAAACTGAAACATCCAAGTATTTAACTTCTTCAATATACGACAGTAGATGTCTTGATGTGCATTTTCTGCTTCTACTTCTCTTGTGTTTGGCACAGTATATTGAATGACTAGCTCTTGTCTGTGTGGCTAGAAAAAATTATACCCCTTTCAGATAGTATCTCCAACTATATATTAGCTTAAAATAAGTTTAATGTTATTATTTGAAAACCATCCTATTCAGTTATACAAAAATACTTTGCTGTTTGTTTCATACTGGCTGTCATATGTTTAAAAACCATTATGAAAAGTAAACAAATGTGCATTTTTTCCCTGAAAGCAGATTTAACATTACATGAAGTGCTCAAAGGAATAATGTCTGCTTGAAATATTTGCAATTTGAGAAGGAATTAAGGAAAACTGTAAGCCCGTGGTGCTACTTTACGTTATACTCGGTACTTTTAAAACTTTGTAAGTAATGCTAAATAGGCAAATATTGCCCCTACCTGTTTCATCTGAAAGCAGCATAGAAACTAAGGGGAAAGATCCTAGACAGACTATAAAAGAAATATGCTGCCACATACTATTGCTATGTCAAAACTGAAAACAGAGAGAGTAACCTTCGGATGCGTTGATCTGGGATGCTTGCAGCTGATGGGTAACTGTGGTATTTGTGTTCTGCCATTCTTTGTTCAGAGTAAGTTTAATGCTTACTGCTGCAGACTTTGGTTTTCAGAGGGATGATAAGAATTGCACACCAATACCTGGATTTTAATAACGACATCGCTTTCGCTAAGAACAAAGATGATGCAGTCTCTCATGGCACCGCACTTCAGTGAGCGAAACAGCTCTGCCAGCACGTACCCTCACACGACCGGCACAGTAATTAACACGGGGGCCGGGGAGGGCAGGGGGTCCCGAAGGGGAAGATCCAGGCCGGAGGAAAACGCCCCTGGGCCGGAGCTGCCGGCTCCACGCGTGCCAACCGCCCACTCGAGCGGCGCGGCGGAGAACGGCTGAGATGCCTCCGGGCCCGGGAAAAGCCGAGCGCCCTTCGCACAACGCCTGCGCGGCTCCCCGGGGCAGGGCAACCCCATCAGCGGGAGCTCTGCGCTGCGGCCGCCGCCCCTGCCCCCCGCGGGGTCCCTGCCCTGCCCTCCGC
>Ga0065711_1004010_pt1 | contig 25360 bp, 13 predicted proteins | sample Hoacrofraction12_FD_59098 | JGI IMG/M metagenome (GOLD analysis project Ga0065711, IMG submission 59098) | Hoatzin crop microbial communities from Cojedes, Venezuela - Epithelial fraction 12 v2 (version 2) | ecosystem: Host-associated > Birds > Digestive system > Esophagus > Crop | place...
TAAAAAAAAAAAACAAAAAAAAAAAAAAAAAAAAAAAAAAAAAAAAAAAACCACCAACCAAACAGCAAACAAACAAGCCCCAAACCTGAAAAAACCACTCCCCCCTTTGGCGTTAGGCCAAAGCGTGTATGGAAGGAACACAGAGTTGGAGGGGTCATAGTTTGTAAACGTAACCGTTATCTACATAGCATGTATCCCAATGTGGTGTTTTATTCACCTTGTATTTAAGCTTGTTCTCTTCCATGATCTTACATGAGTGATGAATTTGGTTTGTACTTCCTTTCTGTATTTAATCAGAGCTCCCCAAAAGCACTGCTTAATTTTACTGTGGAGCTATTTAAATATTTTTTGTTTATAATTTTCAGATGTTGTTGACAAATTATGTTTTTGCATTAAGCAGCGGTGTTACATGCATGTGTTTTGTTTCAGATACATATATTGTGATGAAATTGATTTGGCTGCAGATACCGTACTGGCCACTCTTTATGCTGCCAAGAAGTATATCGTCCCTCATCTTGCCCGCGCCTGTGTCAACTTTCTAGAGACAAGTCTGAGTGCAAAGAATGCCTGTGTGCTGCTTTCCCAGAGCTGCTTATTCGAGGAACCTGATCTGACCCAACGCTGTTGGGAAGTGATTGATGCCCAAGCTGAGCTAGCTTTAAAGTCTGAGGGGTTCTGTGACATTGATTTTCAGACACTTGAAAGCATTCTCCGAAGGGAGACTCTCAATGCCAAAGAAATTGTTGTTTTCGAAGCAGCTCTGAACTGGGCTGAAGTGGAGTGTCAGCGACAAGAGCTAATGACTACCATAGAAAACAAGCGCAAAGTCCTGGGGAAGGCTCTGTACTTGATACGCATCCCTACCATGGCACTCGATGACTTTGCAAATGGCGCTGCTCAGTCTGGGATTCTGACTCTCAATGAAACCAATGATATCTTCCTGTGGTATACAGCTGCCAAGAAGCCAGAGTTACAGTTTGTAAGCAAGCCCCGGAAAGGCCTTGTTCCTCAGCGATGCCACCGTTTCCAGTCCTGCGCTTACCGCAGCAACCAGTGGCGCTACAGGGGCCGGTGTGACAGCATCCAGTTTGCTGTTGATAAGAGAGTGTTTATTGCTGGCTTTGGGCTGTACGGCTCCAGCTGTGGATCGGCAGAGTACAGTGCCAAGATTGAACTCAAACGACAAGGAGTTATCCTAGGCCAGAACTTGAGTAAATATTTCTCAGATGGCTCTAGTAACACTTTCCCCGTGTGGTTTGAATATCCAGTGCAGATTGAGCCTGACACTTTTTACACAGCTAGTGTGATTCTGGATGGTAATGAACTCAGCTATTTTGGACAAGAAGGAATGACTGAAGTTCAGTGTGGGAAGGTGACTGTTCAGTTTCAGTGCTCTTCAGACAGTACAAATGGCACTGGGGTACAGGGAGGGCAAATTCCCGAACTCATATTTTATGCTTGAATGAAAGTGTGTGGAAACGAAGCATTTTGCTGTGAAGAACCTATCTGGTTCAGGCCTGCTGATGCTTAGCTTCTTATCTGCAGACACGTGATCAGTACAGGTAATACATAACTAAATGCTGTGGGCAAGTTACTGGCTTGCTATACTTGTAGCATCCTTGGTGGTAAAGTTTAAGTGTAAAATTTAACTTTAAACTGGAAGCATTTAGGAACAAGCAAGTTTTAAAGGCTTTGTAAGAGAGGTGCCTGTTTGATTGCAATGCTGACCCTTTCTTTGATGCACCTGTGAATCACCAGAGCATCTCCCCCTCTTGTATCTCACTAAACACTGTCTTGATTGACCCATTTTCTCCATTTCCTGCTTGTAACTGTTTGGGGAGGTAGGGGCAGAAAAAGAAGAGCCTTGTTTTATAGTGCTCTCTTCTGTCTGCTCTTCAGACTGAAGAGATTCCAAGAATGAGCTGCTTTTGATTATGGGAGCTGAAAGAAGTTGTTCAGTTGTAAGCAGAAAAAGCATAGGTTTAAACCTTCATCCTGTGAGATTCTCCTGTGGCCAGCTGTTTGGTATGACTGCGGGGAAAGATGGAGAGAAACAAGCAGCTTTCAGGAAGCTACACAGCATGCTGACCATGTCCACCGTGCACGGACATGTTTACGGGGGGAGAGGGGGAGGGTGATGTGAGCTTGGCAGGTTACCCTCAGAGTTCATTTTCTAGGAATCCCACCTCGAAGGCAAGGAAGTCCTTGCACATGTTCAAATTGTGTATGCAGCTCTTGAAACTCTACTCCCATGACCTATTTTTTGCTACATTGAAGTTGATTTATTATTGAATATATATGACTTTTCTTTGAACCCTTGCTAAGTAAATGGGAATTAATGTCTATCATCTGATGCAGGAGAATTGTTTGGTTTGGGTTTTTTTTTTCCTTCCTCCTAAATGACATGGTAAAGGCAGATTATAGATGAACAAAAGAATGTACCAGTCTTGACTTGGACTTTTTTCTGTAATCTGCATTTGCTTTTTATTACCATACATTATCAGTGGAAATTTAGATGAAGACGGAAGATTGCAAACTGTGATCATATTACACTTTGTGTATGTTAGAGAACAGTGAGAGGAGCGAAGTCTTCTCTAGTGTGTTAATCTTGGGTCTCTTGCAACTGCTTATGGTTACACATCCATCAGAGGATTATGTGGTAGTGAACCTTTTGCTTCTCTGAATTTTTTTCTCAGACTCCTTGTTATGCGTCTGTATTGTTTTGGTAAAAGTATTAGGGATCATGACTCCATTTATCAGGGAAGAAAACCAGTATAAATAAGAAATACAGGTACTATGTAAACATAAAAGAATCCTTCACCGTTGCATTGGGACAATTGCTTCTCAGAGGCACGCTACATATTGTAAAGCATCTCATTCTTATTTCACCTCTGAAGTGGGTTCTGTTTGTTGCATATGTTTTAACAAAATGAGAGGACCAAATGATTCTTTATATAGACTGAAGATTAATGTTATAGTATGTCAACATATGTAGCATAATCCTAAATTCACTTGTCAATTTTGTAATAAAAATGTTTTTCTCATATGATTTCTTACCGGTTTAATACTATTACTCTAAGTGTTTCTTGACAGTTGGAATCCTGGCCCCTGGCCATTGTAAAGTACCAATACATCTTTGCAGTGTCCAAAATACCATCTGAATTAAGGAAAAGTGGAGCATAGACATCTAACACTTTATGGCCAGAGCCCAGATCAGCTCTCTAGGTAATAAAAGGAGAGCCAGGTAAAAAACTGCCCTGCAAGATTTATACTTTTCACCCGTCTTAGTGTGTAAAGTTTTATATACATACAGACATACATACATGTGTGTGTGAGCAGTGTTATTTCTGAAATGTAAATACCCTCAAAATATGTAGAAAAATGTTTTGGTTTTTTTGTAACAGATGTACGTAATCCAGGCTGTTAGTGAAACCTAAGAAGAATGCTTCATGGAAATACCCCAGAGAGAGACTAAAAAAACTCCAGTTAATTGTATTTAGATCTGCAGCGTAAAATAGATGAGTATAAATTGTATGGACTGGAGGAAGAGTTACTGAAGAGACTGCAGAAAGGAGTCTAAGATTATGATGAGGTAATGGTCATCTACTTTTAGACAACATCTGAGCAGCAGTTCCATTTATTTAAATACATTTGAAAACAGGGAAAGATGATAATCAGGTGATTAAGTTTTCTTACAGCAAGCAGTTGATGTAGATGTAATTACTCTTTAAGTGATGATCAGATTGACAAGCGGCTTGCAGTAGCAAGCTGCATTCTGAGTTGTTTGGAAAAAAAAAAATCAGGTGCCTCAGCTGGTGGGACAAATTAGAGAGTACTGCATTGGTATAACTAGACTTGGGTTCTCACTTTTAATTTATTTTTTCATTTTTCCGTATCTGCAAATAAAGGTGAGGTATCTACTACGTTCACTGGCGGGAACAGAAGTTAGGAGGTCAGAATACTGTGTAGATGTAATAAGTAGAAAATGAGCTGTTATTTAATGATTATTTTCATTTGCTACTTTTGTGAAAGTTTTTTGATGAAGTAGGGTGAAAGCTACCTCTAGCTTAACTCCTCTGAGTCCATTCCAGGTGTTAGGAGCTGGTGCATGTAAAGTTTTTCAGTATGGATGGGTAAACATAAGCACCCTAAAACACCTTTTGATGCTTACAGTGCAACTCGATTCTGAGCACTGCTTGATGCTAACGAGTAGCAGTATACGAGAAGGTGGCTAGTACTAGTCACCTTGGGACATCAGGGTACTTAAGTAGGTGTCTGAATGTGGATTTGGTTGGTTTAGCAGTAGCATCCAATCTTGAATACAATGACTGACATTTTGCAGACATCAGCCATATCAACCTGGAATGTAAGCATAATGTTGATAGAGATCCTTTCTCTAGATTATGTCTTAAACTGTACCTGGCCATCTTTGCTACTTGTATATTTGATTTTCCCAGTGAGGGGAATCTGTGATAAGAGAGTATAATGTGATATACTTTCTGCATATCTAAAATAGTATTTGATTAAGCATTTTAATTTCTACATGCTTATTGCACTGAACTGTTAAGGTTTTTTTTTTTTTAAGTTGTTGTGATAAACTCAGCTAACTTCAGGTCCCAGCACCAATTTGTGCTGGAGCAGTGTTTGACCGTATCAGGCTTACAGAATTATTTATAAAGGACAGATATATATAAAAATATGAAGTACCTCATGTTGAATGTTATTGTACTGTATCTTTAATGTCACAGTGCAGATTTTGTTGGACTCATGAATGTGTATAATCGCATTAAACATACAAATAAAAATGCTTCTTAAAGGGTTGTTTCCTGCAGTATCTTTGAAGCATGAGCTGTGAAAGCTTTTACTTAGTTATCTCTCAGTGATTTCTATTGTGCAGTTGTGCACAGATATTTGTTGAGCTTATGTATTCAGAGATCTTTTGATCCTCAAAGAATTAAGTCTAAGGAAAAAACAAGGAAGAACAATGAAAATGTTAATCAGTTACATTGTAAAAAGGTTGATGATTAAGCTAATGAGCTAGAGTGAATGAATTCATTTGTGCTTTATGAAAGACCTTGTCTACTAGCATTAATATTTTAATGTTCTATTAATATTATTAAGTATGTGGAGATGAAGGGAGGAGGGTCTCGTGTTTATTCAAAAGACAGTTGACACGGGAAAGGCCATGGTTTTCAGTCTGTGATGTATCAGAATAAAGGACATGGTTAGTGCCAAGAGGCTGTTCTCTGCTGAAAAGTTAATTATGTAATATTGTTCAGACTTCTGACTATTTTCTTACTTAATGATTTTCTTCCAGGAGATTTGGAACTTCATTTTAAATACTTTTATGGTCAGTGAAGCTGAAGCCTCAATTCATAATGTCGGTCTCTAAGACCTTTCAGGTATTACTAGCCAATGATAAGAAGTACTTCACAGTCTGATACAGACACAAGAAGATTTAATTGAGGAAGTCTTCCTCAGTAAAAACAGTACCTGCAGACTTCATCCAAAATTCTGATTAAAGCATGTTTACAGTCATCACATTTGTCAGTTCTGATAAGTTGTTTTTCTAAAACTATTACTGCGGTATTTGGTACCATACTGCTACATTCTTGATCAAAATTCCCTTATGTGTCCAGTGCTTCTCATCAGTTTGGAAATGGCTTCAAACTGGAACTGGCCTATGCCTTGGTTCTGTACCAGTGATACCAGTTCTTAAATGTGTAGTAGATGTCAGTGTGATTTGGTGCAGGAAGGACCACATTAGCAACAGCAGTCTAGCTAGGTATGTTATAGGAGATCAGTGCTGCTAGCAGCCTCAGTTTCTCTGGTAAACAGCTAAGAGCGAAGTGGACAAGACAAGTAATGATTTATCTCATCCAAAGTGACATTGCCCTCTATTTCTGGCTGAAATCTGACAGAAGTGCTAGGACACTTGCTTTAGAAATTGGTGTTAGGTAGAGTTGTGTCAGTCTCTTGTGCTTTGTTCAGTGATGCAGAGAAGCATGTGTGTATTCTCACAAGAAAAAAAGGAGTTTGAAATGGAAGGGAAAAGGTGATAGGATGTTTCTGGGTTTGGGAGGAGGAAGACTCCAAGATCTGAAATCATTTCTTTGTCTCACAAATAAAATCCTGCTTTGTGGAGGACTCTCTGTTCCCACTTAGTTGGAAACTCCTCAGGACCTGACAGCCACTGCCTCTCACGAAGGAAAGGTCACATCTAAAATGGGCTCCTTGCAAGTGCTCAGCTCTCAGGAATAGGAACCCAAGATTTCTTGGCCTCTGATAGGCAAGACTACTTATCCTACAGCCAGGACAAGTCTGTACCTCCTTAAAGAAGCCAGCTGGGACTACTGTAAACAGGAGGGTGTTGTGGGACATCCCAAGCTCTAATCTCAGTAGAAGCTGAGCTGCTGGAGCCAGTTCCTGGCACAGAGGTGAGACGGGGACTTCAGCCCATCACGAGTATTTGGCCACTATCTAAAGCAGCAGCTTTTAAGCCAGCGTATTCTGCCACGCTTGCAAGCAATCAGTGGGAGTAGGAGTACCTGCTGAGTTCCCGAGAGCAATAAAAGGAGCTGTTTTCACACATGGCAGTGTGACCACATTCAAAATAAAATTTAAAAAAGGCTTTTTGGCATGCTGCTCCATTTCCAGAAGACTGAATTCATTTTCTCCCCAAGACTTCTCCATAAAGTGAGGCCCTGGCCCAATTGAAATCATTAGGAGTTGCCCCAGTGACCTCAGTAAACCCAGGATTTTCATTTGCAGTGTTCAGTTTGTGTCATTATCCCCAAAACAACATAAAACTACCCAAGAAAGGGAAATTAATTTTGAAATCTCACAGTAATCTGATTATCTAAAATATAGTTAGAAACCTTTCGCTTAAATCTTACAAAATTCATGCTCATCAGATTTATATGCCTGCCCCCAGGCTTTTGTACTAGTATGCTTTATCTTCAGCCATGAATCTATAGGCAGAACAGTATAAGGCTTTATGTAAAATTTTACAATCTGTGTATGGAATTCATAGCACATCAGATGCATAGTATGGATAAAGTATTTTTAAGATTAGAAAGTGTGTGTAAATTGCCCATAGTCTGTTCAGCATGAAGGAAAAACAAAAACAGCCATTTTGCTTGAAGGCACTGATATTTTGAAAGAGCTTCTTGAAGTCTGCTGAGCTTGTTGATAGCGTCAGAAATTCATTTATATTAAGTCTTTAATTGTAGCATTTTAATATTAGCTTTCTAATTGCTTTCTATAGTCAGAGATAACGTAATTGGCCTTCAGGTATCCTCCATCTTTCTCCAATGGGTTTACATATGAACAGATACTAGCAATTGCAATTTTCTAGATCTCATTTTAAAGTTTCACAGTAACACTTAAGTGCAGCTTAGGAAGCATCAGCATTTAAAAAATAGCCATGGCTGTTTTTAGTCTAACAACAAACAAGGGCTTGCATAGGGAGATATCTTCAGTGGTGACACTGTGGGTAAGTACAGAGGAAGGGTTTCCATTTCACTGAGGGGGAAACACCTTGTGTTGCCTTGTGCTGACAGCAACCGCATGCTGAACATCATGTTTAACGGTTCAGCAGCCATGTGGAATTGGAAGGCATAAATTGCAATGGAGGACTATTGCATGAAGGCAGTATGAAAGCAGCAGTGGAAGCTCCCAGCTGCAGGGCTATAGTGAGTAAGAGTAAGCTGATTTCATGAGCCAAAGAATTGGGATCCTGTATCATAATGCTCTCAGTGATGGAAGCCTATAGCTACGCTGCTGAATGGCATGTGATTGTAATTTTTCACAACTGTGAATCCCATGTTGCATTTTATTGTTATTCTGGGAGGGTCTCCAGCTCTCCTCTACCTTGAGCTGCCTATTCCTGCTATATGCCAAAGGCTTCCATTCCTTCTCAGTGCAGTGTGCTGAGACTTAGAGGACTGGAAGCACCTGGTGGGACTGGGTGAGTGAGGGTGGCAAATCCCAATGCTGTGGTGAGGTGCTTGCAAGCTCTTCTGGATGTGCTGAATGCTGACCTAACATAGCAATAGATAGCAGGATAATTTTTATGCCTATGTGTGTGTGTATTTCAGTGTTCCCTAGCCTCACATTCTCCAGCCAATTGCTGGTTGTGCTTAAAAGGGAAAATGAGCATTAATTCACTTTTTTGTTCGGGTAGAATAATTGTGATTCTGCAAAGGCTAAATCATGCTTCTGTCTTTACAAAGTCAACAGTCCCAGTGGGCTCAGGGGAGGGGAGTGGAGTGGGGCAGGACTTACTTATATCTGCCTTAAAGGCATACATGGAAACATCTGCTTTCTGCACTAATGCCTTGTTCTTAGGAAGTTGTGATGCAATAAAATAAGTTCATAGCAAGCTGGAACTGGGCATGTCTGGCTTGTTTCTGTGGCAGGACTTCTTGTGAATAAAAGAACTAAGGAACCGTATTCAGCTTAGAAATACTAAATCCTGAAGAACTTCCAGAGCATGGAGATAGCACCATATAAAGGCACTTCTAGATGTGAGGATATTGCCCTTTTGTTGCAGTCTTAAGCTAAGGTGTGACATGTTCCTGATTTTCTTCCTACCCACCAGGGCATGCTAGTAGTGGTATTCACATCAGACACCATTAGTGCTGGGGGAAAGAAATGAAGGTCAGCAATCTGGAATATGGAGGAAAAGTATCTAATCAATAATAACAGCTCCCATCAGGCACAGACAATAAACTTGCTTCAGGAGAACTATTCAGGAGTCAAATCAACAAACATAAGGTAAGAATACAGTCATGACAGATATTTAAATGATTTTTAAAAGTTGCTTACACTTGAGACTTTCCTAGACCCTACAAAGGGAGATGTTGTTTTGCTGCCTTAGAATAAAGCCCATACATGTTTTTGCCTTTGTCCTCCATGATGCATATAGTAGTTTCTTTACAATATTGGCTTGGCTTCACCAAGGGCAAATGGCTTCACCAAGGGCAAATCGTGCCTGACCAACTCGATATCCTTCTATGACGGGGTTACAGTGTTGGTGGACAAAGGGCGGGCAACTGACATCATCTACCTGGACTTGTGCAAGGCATTCGACACTGTCCTGCATGATGTCCTTGTCTTTAAATTGGAAGGACATGGATTTGACAGATGGACTACTTGTTGGTTAAGGAACTGGCTCGATGGACGCACTCAAAGAGTTGCAGTCAATGGCTCGATGTCCAGGTGGAGACCAGTGACGAGTGGTGTGCCTCAGGGGTCGGTACTGGGGCCGGTGCTGTTTAATATCTTTGTCAGTGACATGGACAGTGGCACTGAGTGCACCCTCAGCAAGTTTGCTGATGACACCAAGCTGTGTGGTATGGTTGATACGCTGGAGGGAAGGGACGCCATTCAGAGGGACCTTGACAGGCTGGAGAGGTGGGCCTGCATGAACCGCATGAAGTTCAACCAGGCCAAGTGCAAGGTCCTGCACCTGGGTCGGGGCAATCCCAAACACAAATACAGGATGGGCAGAGAGTGGCTCAAGAACAGCCCTGAGGAGAAGGACTTGGGGGTACTGGTGGATGAGAAGTTCACCATGAGCCAACAACGTGTGCTTGCAGCCCAGAAGGCAAACCGTATCCTGGGCTGCATCAAGAGAAGCGTGGCCAGCAGGTCGAGGGAGGTGATTCTGTCCGTTTACTCCACTCTTGTGAGACCCCACCTGGAGTACTGCATCCAGCTCTGGGGGAGGACATGGATGTGTTGGAGTGGGTCCGGAGGAGGGCCACAAAGATGAGCAGAGGGCTGGAGTACCTCTCCTATGAGGACAGGCTGAGAGAGTTGGGGCTGTTCAGCCTGGAGAAGAGAAGGCTGCGGGGAGACCTTATAGCAGCCTTCCAGTACCTGAAGGGGGCCTAGAGGAAGGATGGAGAGGGACTTTTCACAAGTGTGTGTAGTGATAGGACAAGGGGGAACGGCTTTAAACTAAAAGAGGGCAAATTTAGATTAGACATTAGGAAGAAATTCTTCACCATGAAGGTAGTGAAACACTGGAACAAGTTGCCCAGAGAAGCAGTGGCTGCCCCCTCCCTGGAAGTGTTCAAGGCCAGGCTGGATGGAGCTCTGAGCAACCTGGTCTGGTGGAAGATGTCCCTGCTCATGGCAGGGGGGTTGGAACCAGATGATCTTTAAAAGGTCCTTGTGAACCCAAACCATTCTGTGATTCTAATATATGCTACATAAGCTGTTTTTCCTCCTCAGTGCCAGGACATGAACAGGCTGGCTGACCCTGCTTAGGAAAACACTTTTCAAATATAACCTGTAATTGTCATGTCAAGCGCTTTCCTTCATCCCTCTATGCACAGTCTTTGTTGGCTTTTAATAAGATGGCAAAGAGCAGGAGTCCCGAAACACAGTTGAGAGAGGAATCTTTCCCTGCACCCCCACTGTGTTTCCAGGGATGGCAATAGCAGGGTGCTGTGTTCACTTACCAAATACTCATCCTGATTTGATGTGAATCAGGCATGGACTCAGTGTGATGCCTTTCTGGTGAATTAGCTGGGGCACACAGGATGGCCTTTGCAAGTTCTGTGATTTCTGTCACCTTTCTGGCAGCTGGGAGGTGGGGGAGGTGGATGATCCCAGATCTGGCATAAAGCCTGCCGGTGTTTTGAACAAATATGAACTGACAGAGTGAGTTCATATTGTGTCAACATTTCACGTCATTTCTGAGCTGGTGGTAGGAGCTTTAAAAATCATTCAAGTGCGACATGAGATATTGCAAAGATGGGGTTCATACCAGCTCATGGCAGTCATTTTTGTTCCCATTTTACAAACAGAACTCTCCAACAGAGCAGTCACAGTGATCATGGATATCACTAGCTCTAGAGTACTGAGGAAAGGCAGAGGCTTAGAACTGAAAACTGGAGCTCTCAAGGCGAGTTGTGGAGTGGTCAGTAAAATCAACTGAAAGATACTGTGGTCTGATTCCTTCTTAGCATTTTTCAGTAACGCAGTCTGCACTGGCAGGCTTGTTGTCACTGATTTAAGGTGGATTTTCATCTAATGAAATATGACTCTCAAGGACTGAGAGGAAACACCTACTGTTTCCCACTTAGGAAAGCTGGCATTCACCAGTCTGATGTCTGCCTTTGTAAGAAGGAGAGTTTCTTTTCAGCACTGCCAAAAAAGTGAAATTAATTGAACTAAAGCTTGCAATGAAATGTGAGTGTGACTTAATCTGGGAGGCAGGTTTACCGAATGAAACTTAAAAATACGTAACACAGGAAGGAACTAGGTGACAGTAGGACTGATGAATTAGTAAGGCGAGTCTATCTGTCATTTCAATGATCTGGGAGAGACAGGTAGGAGAAAGGAAGGTGCGCATAGAAAAAGCAATACCCGCGTATTCACGGTGGGATCGGGACATTAAAAGGAAACAAAGTCAGCCAAGTTAAGGGAAAAAATATCTCCTAGCCCTGGTTTCTGCCATTTGTCATGCTGCCCAAGTGATTGTGTAGATAACATGCTTTTGCTGAGCTCCTGTTAGGACACCATAGTTAGAGAAATGAATTACTCCAGGAGGCCAGAATGAGGTCTTTCAAAGGTCATTATCAGAACTGGTTTCTCGTCAGTATGCTACTTGATTGGAGGAAAAGACTCAAAATTGCAGGGCTTTGATTGCTGAGGGGGAAGCTTTTAACCGCTTCCTGCTGTTCTGTCATTTTGTGCTAACCCCAAATGGCCCTGTTAAATTGATGTCCTGTTTCCCATTCACTGCCCACAAATCACTCTTCTGTTAATATAGGAAACATTTTACATTATAGGAATTGGAGTGGCTAAACAGTAAATCTTAAAGCTAGTAAAGAACTCAAAAGCATTTACCTAGTGATCAAGGTGTTGATTCTTCCCCCCCAGCACTTCATAATATTCAGTTGTGAACTTTATTAACAAATACAGAATCTCATATCCGCCTGAAGAGAATCTTTGCACAAATACTGTTCCCAAACAATGCAATGTAAGTCAATCTGATTTCTGTGTAATAGTTAATTTCTTGTAGAAGCAGATAAAGTCTAGGAGTGATGCAGCTGTTCAGGCAATGGGGTATCATCGCTGGCACTGTGTAGCACTGAGTGTTGCTGCTGTGGGTTAGGTCAGCAATGAAAATAGCACAACAGCTCTGTTTTCTCAGGACAGTAATCCTGTGAGAGAGTGCTTGGAGCCTGGAAGGTCTTTGGCCTGAAGAAGAACTGGTGGCTGAGCCCCAGAAAGGTTTTTCTTCACTTTGAAGGATGTTTGAACTTAGATAATCTTACAGATTTGTGCATACATACACTCTTCTGTACAGAATTGAATCATGCCTCAGGTTCTTCCATTGACAGCACTTAAGTCCACTTTTACTGTCAGATTAAACTAAAAGATGGTGACTGTGCAACTGGGGTAACATGTTGTCCCCTTTTCTACCTGCTCTGCTGCAGAGTTCCCCCAGAAGTGTAGGTAACTGCACAGTGAATCCTAAAACAAGACTAGGTAGCGCAGGAATACCCTAATAATGGTCTCAAAGTACTTTGACATAACTGGAGAGGACAGAGTGAGCAAGCACCTTGTAATCTATGGTGTTTGTTGTGAGCAAACAAGAAAAAAATTAAGCTGCTTTCTGCTGACCTGCAAACAATACTGTTCCCTTCACTCCTCCATATCTCTTTCCCACACTGCAAAAATGGGAGGATGAAATTGAGCACCACTGCAAAGTGCTTTGATATCTGCTAATCAAAACCACTCTATAGGCAGCAGGTATCAGGGCACGCACAGTAAAGCCCCGATTTCCTCAGGCAGCTGATTGGAATAATAACAGCAAATGTGCTCTGTCTGAAAGATTTCCAGTATCCTTAAATGTCACTAAACAGAGAAGTAGCATTACTGAAAATCAGGATGAAAGTGGCCTCAGATGTAAATCCTTTCTAAAATCTTTCTAATCCTCAGCTGCTTCCAACAGATCTTTCCATAGAATGAACTGTCAGCCAAAAGGTAAATATAAATGCAAAATATCCCCAAAGCAAACATGTTACTGGCTTTTAAAATAAGTCCATTTGAATGATGTGAAAATATATTAAAGAAACAGAATCTATTCCACTTTATGTATAAAGATGAATTAATGCAAACATCACAGGTTTATCCTGCATTACTCCCTTGAGAGGAGTCACTGGGGAAGCAATTTGTTTCTTGTTAGCTAAAAGACAGGGAGCTTTGAAGTTAGTGAGTCATCTGTCTGCAAGTAGCCCATTTAATCTAGAGGAAAAGCATCAAATCTAAATTGGAGTTGTGTGTGTGTGCATTACCTAAAGCTTTGGCAAGAAGAGGTCTCCAGCATGCCTCCAACCAGCACTATGAGGGATACTGAAAATGGCACAAAGGATTTCTGGAAGAAATTTTTTATTGGCTATTAATGATGGACATGCAGTCCTGAAGAGCGAGTGTTGTAAGGAAGGCCTCTATTCTGCCTTTAAAAAAAAAAAAAAAAAAATTACTACTAGGCTAAAAGCTCTTAACGATTGCTTTTTTGTGGTAGCAGATGAAGATGATTTCAGTGAGGACTGGTTGCTGGGAAAGCTACCAACAGTGGCTTTTTTCCCCCAAAGACAATCTCCGTAGTTTTAGGGATATTCACACACTCCTGCTCCCTTGGCTTGTGCCCATGAAATTGTTTCTGGAGCTGCACTGTAATTGGATTAGGTGAATGACCTAGATTTAACTTCTTCTAGTTTCATGTTGAAATAATTTGCTGATTTCATGTATAGAATCACCCTATGATCAGTTTGTTGGCACAACTGTGTAGGCAATGAGTTGTGACTGGTTAGGTGATAGAAGTACCTCTTACAAGTTGTTTCCCTGCACAGAAAATTCTAAAAGCTGTTGTCTAAAACTCCAGAGCCATCAAGTTCGTAGCAGACTCCACCTTCGTCCCAGAACTGTTTTTCAGCAGCCAATTTTTCTACTCTGTAATTACAAATCATACCTTCAGCTATCAATCAACACAGCTCCACTGAGCTGGTATACATGAGCTCTACACAGTGTCAGCTTTTAGCCTGAAGATACCAGCCTTGGGGTATCAGCTGCAAAGAAAATTTGTGCAATGTGAATGGCCTATAAAGCGATTCTGAGAGGTCAGAATGCATCTGAAGACAGCTCAAAACAATTAGCTAGAGGGGGAATATAAACCGTTTACTACAATTGGATTTGCACTGAAATCTACTGATGCAAAATTCATAGCCAACGTGAATTAATTTGCTCCTGATCATTTATTACATAAACTGCAACTTCTCCCCCCTTCCCATAATGACTTCTGTTTGGCAGTTGTGGATTTGCAAAGCAAACTGCAGCAGCTGAGTAGACATTAACATTTTGAAATAGCACTAAAAAAACATGAATTGAATTGCCTTTGAAACTTTAAAGTTGCTGACAGTTTATATCGAATTTAGCTTGTCATGTTTCTCTGGACTATACTTAATCTTTGAGTATTTTTCATCTCATTATCACCTGTGTGTGAGGGATAAGTATTAGCCCTATTTTACAGGCACAGGACATTTGAGACCGTCTGGGAAATGACTCTGCTATGTGGCACAGTCTTACTCACGAGAAGGCACTCTTTCACTTTTACATGTTAGTTGGATCAGCTGCAAGATCTCAAATTGGTTTTCCCGGTGTGCCACAGAATTTAGGTCAAGATCTCATTGGGGACCAGGCAGTGAGTGAGATGTGCAATGTTTCTCCTGGTTCATATCAGGACCTCTGCAGGAAAGGAGAGTAGGGCATTACTGTTTCAGAAGATGTTGTCTCTGTTCCTCCTCTGAAGGGTGAGCAGAGGACTGTAGATAACGGTCTCTTCAAAATCCGCTATAAAGTCAGTTTATGTAATGACCTGGAATTTATGTCTTTTCTCATGAAACAGGAGCTTATGGCTGTTTTAATGACTAGTACATAGTGTAAATACTATACTGAGCTGAATTCTTTCCTCAAATAGTCCGTGTGTGCTGGTGAAGTCAAGGCGAACTGGGCTGGTATCCAAGGACAGAAACTGGTTGCTTGTCTACTTAGGATACGTTGAAAGCATTAGGTATGAGATAAATAAATAAGCCTGTTTACCATGTGGAAGAGAACTGCCTTACAGATAGTTAGCTGTCAATTGCCCCTCCCAAAATTTTGGGCTCGCCTGCCTTCTCTTCCCTTATCAACCCAGGAGTGAGCCCTAGGAAATACCTTAAAAGGACAACTCTGCACTAAGGAAGTCTAGTCCAATGTACTGTGTTGAAAAGGTCCATTTTTTGTCTAGGGAGGTGAAGGTGTATGAATGGTGACATTCAAGCAAAAAAATACAGTAAGAAATAAAATGCTGTAAGAATATTCTGTAGCTGAAAAGAACCAGGATTAAATAATTCGTAATGTTTGCTGGAGAAATGTCTAAACCAAGTCAGAAGGAAATGAGGCAAAAAGATGTTTTACTGATACAACATGTTTTGGTTTTTTTTTTCTCTCCCCTTAAAGCCTGCCTTGCTGTACAAGTTTATGTAAGCAGTTGGTGTAGTAGAGCATCCTGGCTCCATACTGTGACTTTGGTACCATTAGCTTTCAGTGCTACTGCAAGAAGACCAGCTGGATTCACCATTGAATTCTGGTAAGCTAAAATGAAGTCTCATACCTGGCTGTGAAGCCTGCAAGGGTGGGGACAGGAAAGCAGGGAATATCAGTGGTTTCACGCTTGTGTGCAGAATGTGAGCAAAAATGGTGGCTGGCTTTTCTCCAGCCAATGGCAGTGAATCATTGCAGAGGAAGATCACCTGTCAACAGGATTAGAGTTGAAGAGGAGACGTGATATGCAAAATCTTGTATACCAGAAATAGAGTATCAGATGTGAAGTAAGTTATGGGACTGGTTCAGGACTGAAAGTGGTCTACAAAGCCTTGGACCATGGGATCTAATACAAATTGTCACTAGCAACTAAAGGCTAATCCAGGTTTAGAAATCTGTGCAGCATGAATTTTGTAGCTGCAGTTTATCCTTTAAAAGAGAGCTGTTATATTAATAGTATAAACCAAGCACTGTGCAAACTGGGTGGGAAAAGAGAGCTCATTTCTCATGTCTCAAAGAGTTCCCTCAAAAAGTGAGATTACGGTAGCTGTGAAGGGAAGAAAAGAGAGCAGTACAGGGCCACAGCTGGGTGGAAGGCCTTGTTAGCCAAAGCAGCATCTTTAAGTAAGGCCTTCACAGCAGAATTGAAAATCTATCAGGTCTAAGACCTTAATAAATGGTTTCCAAAGAAGACGTGGCAAAAAGAGCTCAACAGAACAGGCAGATCCTGCTGGCCCAAGTGGCTGCAAGCCAGGAGCGGGGGAAGTATGGATCTGCACTTCTGCTGGAGAATTATAAACGAAGAAACAGTGGGAAAGGGAAGGTGTAAGTAATGAAACGAAATTTGTTTAATGTTTCTCAGGATTTGAAGCTAATCACAAGCTAAGTTTACCCTCATGATTCCCCTTCCCACCCCACTCCTCCAGGATCTTCTAATTTATAGCCTACCAGATTCCTGTGCTTTTCATGAGCGTGATGTAGGTGAATGGAGCAGTCTAATATCTCAGTGGCTTCAGAAACCTGACACTGTTTTCACATCGCTCCTCACTCCAATAAATCAAAGCATTCAGAACTGTGGACTGCATATCCAATATAAGTCCTATAGTAGGAAAAGGCAGCTGTTTATGNTTTTTTGTCTGTGAATCTCCTGGATGTCATTCCTGCTGACTGGAGTGCCTTGCAGCAGTAATATAATTGCAAGTAAAAATTTCACTTGTTTGCCAAATTACTGAACCAGAAGGGTTTGCTTACTAAAGGACCAGAGGAAAGAAACTGGAAGGGACACATAAAGGCGAGAGGCTACATAAACTGTTAGGCTGTGATCAGCATTTTGATCATTTTGGGAATTTGTCAAAGCGGGGAGGGGGAAAGCTGTGTGGTGAGAGATGTGTGAGTAATTAATCACATATTATTTAATCAATGAATTTTGCTGATTGGGGATTGTCTACAAATGTATTTATTTGTGTGTCAAATGTTATTCAACAGCTTTTTTCAGTGAATATTTTTTGAATTGTAGCTTTATTCTAGGAGTTCATTTGGGTATTTGATAATTAAATACTGAGAAAGAAGTGAGAGTACTAGCACACCAAAAAGTAATTACATAAACGGTGCATGTATAGTCTCATTAACTTCTTAAGATGTAACACAGGGAAAGTTTGTTTGATTTGATCTTTCATCACTGTCTAGTCTCTGAAAAGGTCACTTAAAATCTGGAGAGCAATGAAATCTGAGACGTTTGGAACGAATTACCCCATCCTATCATTATAGGATAAGTCCAGCTTTTCTGGAGCTGCATACCTATCTTCCTGCACATGATTAAGTGTATGAAACACTCATCTGCAAATCTTGTGCAGACAACTAAGCCTATTTCTTTGACTTACTACTGCTGTTACTTCCCTCCCACTGCTTCATTAAACTGCTGTGCTCCTCCTAGATTGCATTAGAGCTTATTCAAACAGAGCAGTTTGCTGTAAAATATTTGCAATGGAGCCTAAGCATCATTCTCAAATTTCATTCTCATTCATTCATTCTCAAACATCTCAAAGATCTTAATAACTATCTTCAGTAATGATTTCCAAGGCTCTAGGGAAGATGCTGATGTTCTTTAACCTCCCCTCCTTGTGTAACCTTGGGCAAATGAATTGCGTAGAGAAGTTTTGTTATTCCAGTTTTACAGCTAAAACCTGTTTGGATGATAAAAATCACTTGTGATCATGAAGCAAAAATATGAGACCTGCATCCCAAAAACTCCAGTAGTAGTTAGGTGAATGCATTCTCCAAAGGTCTGCAGTACCTCTATCCACAGAACCAGTGCCATACCAAAATACAGAACACAGTGACGTGCAGATGCTGTTGATGAACTAAAACCGCAATTAAAAAAAAAAAAGAAGAATACACATTGTTTAAGTGAAAGAATTTAGTGGACAAAGTGTGTATTTTTAAGCACCAACTTTTGTCATGACAGGCAGTGGCATTTTACCTGTTTAATTTACATTGGCATCCGCAAGAAATCTCTGAATGGCCCCATGGAACTCAAGCCAGGGCAAAAAATTGTCCTGAATTCAGAGTACTTAGCTTTGCTTTGTTTTATCAATAGTGAAATAAATGGTACGTCCATTCATTAATGTGTAAATTTAAATAAAATAGAATTCTATATTCTAAGTCTATATTGCCGGGTGGCTTTCTCCTGCAGAGTTCACACTCCAAGTAGTACAACTGGCATTTCAGAAAAACATGTGCTCTGGTCAGCTTCTATGCATGTGTTTGCAGCTCATAAGCAGATTGCTAATGTTCTTTTTCTATTTGTTTCAGGGCTTTCGCTTAGTAGGCAATGCTCATGACAGTTCGCTTACTTGGAATTTGAGGTAAAAATGCCCATCCAAAGAGATCAAGTTGATAGAGAGAAAAATCAGCAGCACATTAAAATATGAAAACTAGGCTTTTTGTGAAGAACACAATTACTTGTTTGCATGTTGCTGAAATGTAAAAGTACTTTTAATAACTCTTTAAACCTCGGCTTTTTCTAAAAATCTTCATAATCCTCACCTAGCATTGCCAGAGTAATTTGTGGCTGCAGTGTGTATGACAGGGAGAAAAGCAAAGCTGCTTGACAGAACAGCAAAGGTTTCTGCCACTGAAGTTTTATGCAGCCATTGCTAAATCTTTCGTGCTTGAAACAATGATGAAAAATGATTATCAGCTATGAAACCATAATTACATCAACCTACTGCAGGGTTGTAGGGTTTTTTTTTTTCTTCATTTGAAAACAACACACAGCCTAGCACAGTTCACTTACCAACCTCAAGTGTTCTGTCAGGACTGAAAAATAATAGAACTGAGTCAGGAAGGGTGAATGCGTTTCATGCTTCACAACTGCATGTTGGGGGTTGAAAGGAGAGAATGCTGAAAAATAAAAGCAAGCAGGTCAGTGCCCAAATACCTCATTCTGATTGTCTTTATCTAGCACATGTAACAGACAATGCACCTGCCCTCTGGATTTCAAAGGGGAATATTCAAAATAGAATAACCGAAATGGAAGCTAAAAGTTACTGTAGGCTTTAGTTCCCCAACAATGCAACTTCAGGTAATTCTTCTAGCTATAAATGTAGCAATCCTTGAAGCTGGATGCTGAGAAACAGAAGTTTGGGGATAATTTGGCTGCTCTCTATCAAAATCTCATCATAATGAATATTTTGTTAGCTACTTCTACACTTGCTTTTTCCTATGCAGAGACCTCCAGGATGTACCAAAGAAGAGGACCAAGTGGAGAGCAAGAAGAAATATGAAGCTTGAATTATCATTATTATCAACTCTGTTTACGTCAGGTAAGGTATGCACATGTGAGAGAGGCTGCATGTCGCTGCTGCCGCAAACAGTCCAGAAAGCGCACAGAGTGCACGCACCCGATCTGTGCGGCTGCATGCCTGTGGCACGATGGGCTGTAATACTGGGGTTGCTGGAGGAGTCCTGTGAAAGACAAGTCCTCAGGACTGGAGGGGGAGAAGACAGGCTGATGCCAGCCTGTGAGGACTGAAGCACATTGACCTGCTGTTGCTGTGCTGAAAAGCTGAATCACTCGGTACCTTGCTTATCTGCTCTGTGAGGCTACTTGTATGGTTCTTTCTGGGGGCTCGCAAGAAAAAAAAACTCCTCAGCAGTTGTGACAAAGAGATTTTATCTAGACAACATCCATCCTGTGTTGCAGGTATTTTTTTGCATTGATTATTGTAGGGAAACAGGAGAGATGCAGCCTAGCTACTACACTCCTTGGACATGAGGAAGAGGTCTCATTGGCCTACTGCCCTCAGCGGCTCCACTGTGAGGGCTCTTTCCCTCCCCAGGCTGTGCACTGATCACCCAGAAGCTGATGGCAATCAGCTTCTCCCCTCCAAAGCTCTGTATTCTTCTCACTGATGAGTATTTGCTGATCTCAGCTGTTTGCTTAACAAAGTTGTGTTCTAATATCCTGATTATAATTTGAAGCTGATTAGCATACACGCACACAGTCAGCCTCAAACATATGGGAACCTTTCAGAGATTATGTTAATTCTCAGGAGATGCTACTTGGCGATTAATCACAAAGTCTGCAGTATAAATTGATATCTCTCCCTGCCTCTGCTCTCTTTCCCATTGCTGCTGCATATTTTCTGTACCACCTCTGGGAGAGGAGTTGGAGGTCAGACAAAGAAAGAAATGAAATACAGTCTAGCGAGATAAGGTTATAAAGATAAATGGTACCATTCAAATGTGATGCACTTGTGAGTGTGCTGCAGAGTAAGAAGTGCTGCATGTTGATGAGCTGCATCACCTTACTTGTTTGCGATGCTTCTTCATCTTCCACTGTTTTGTTGTAGAGCCAACAACAAAGATTACATTAAGCTATTTCAGCCTGAAAATCCAAATGCTTAATTTAGACAAGGCTTGTTCTGCTTTTTGGCTAGAGAGGGCAGCCCTGTGCCAGAGCCTTGCAGAATTCTTCTTTGAGAAACAGAATCATTTCAAGCAGTTAAATAGGTGGCTATTTTCCTCTCAGTATTAACTTATCTGTTCACACACACACACACAAATCTTTACATTATCAGATAATCTTTTGCTCAGGAGGCTCCCTCAGTAAGATCTGGGCCTATGAAGCCCTGCATCTCTACTACTCCTTCAGGAACTCTGCATCTTGGATGTTAGGCAGAAAAAAATCAGCTTGTCCCTGCAGAGAGCATCCTTCAAAGGCAGTCCCTGTGCGGTAGGGGTGGGCTGTATAGCGTGGGGAGAAGTAAAGGGATAAAGCAACATGACAAGATTAAAAGCCAGCAGCTGGTATAATTTTACTTGTGCATCTGTATTATAAGATTTTATACAGTTAGATTGTTCCACAAAGTAACTGTAACAAAGTTATAAAAAGTCTCATTAATGTTCCAGCTGTTAGGTAGTAGAACGTGAGATGCAGCTGATGGTCAAATGTACTCTCTAATCAGTCACAAAAAATTAAATATAATTCACTGAATTTACTTGAGAGAGACTTTAAAGGTTTGGTTAAAATACCCTCCAGTTTTGAAACCTTTTTTGGCCTAATTCCTAAAATCTGAATACTCAAGAGCTTCACAGTTGACATTTCAAGCCAGAACATGGCTGATCATCATGGCTTAAACTTCTAATTATACAGATGAAGTAACAAAGTTATCTCTTCTACAATGATATTCCTTTTATCTCCATAGCTTTCCTTGGAAAGCACCATAACCTTAACTAAGAAGGGCCTCATTATAAGCTGCTGTTTTAAGTCTCAGGGTTTTGTGTTTTGTTTTTTCCTTTAGTAAGCTTTTACTGAAGATGTCTTTTTTTGTTTTTAAATCTTCATTACAAGAAAGCTTATTTTTAGAGATGTTCTACTTCTGTATAACCAAAGATTGGTGCTTTGGACACCACAGCCTGCTGAATTTACTCTTAATGAGAAATAGGTTGTCTTTATCAGCACCATCTCATATATGTTGTATGTGAATTTTGCCTAGGTTTTTTTCCTGTTTGCCCAGGTGGCAAAGGCGGCCAACAGCATCCTGGCTTGTATCAGGAATAGTGTGGCCCAGTAGGGAGGTGATTGTGCCCCTGTACTCGGCACTGGTGAGGCCGCACCTGGAGTATTGTGTTCAGTTTTGGGCCCCTCACTACAAGAAGGACATTGAGGTGCTGGAGTGTGTCCAGAAAAGGGCAATGAGGCTGGTGAGGGGTCTAGAGATCAAGTGTTATGAGGAGCAGCTGGGGAACTGGGGCTGTTTAGTCTGGAGAAGAGGAGGCTGAGGGGGACCTCATTGCTCCCTAGAACTACCTGAAAGGTGGTTGTAGTGAGGCAGGTGTTGATCTCTTCTCCCAGCTAACTAGCAGTAGGACAAGAGGCAATGGCCTCAAGTTGCATCAGGGGATGTTTAGATTAGAAATTAAGAAAAATTTCTTTACTGAAAGAGGGGTCAGACACTGGAATAGGCTGCCCAGTGAGGTGGTGGAGTCACCATCCCTGGAGCTGTTCAAAAAACGTATGGATGTGGCACTTCAGGATATGGTTTAGTAGGCATGGTGGTGTTGGGTGAATGGTTAGACTTGATGATCTTAGAGGTCTGTTGGGGTCGATGTAGCTTGAGAATTAGCACGACTAGGCCGTTTAAGTAAAACAGCATAACTGAACAGGCCGCTGGAAAGGACAGCTAAGAATTGCAATTGAGAAAGTTCTGAGAGTGTACATGATGTGGGTTAGCAAAAACAAGATGTGTTCAAGGACGTGGAGGCGGTCTGTTGCTATTGGCATTAGTGCATAGTTACCAATCTTAAGGGAATATGGGGTGCGTGAACAGCGCATGATTTATGTCTGTAGCCTATCCGAATAAGCGTGATCACGTGCACAGATATGAAAAATGTATATAACCACACAAGCAGACCAATAAATGGGATCGACTGTGCATTGTGTCAATGTGTGAGAGTCGTTCCTGTCCCTGCATGGATGCTGAAACTCGGCAGAGGTCTTTTCCAACCTATGATTCTATGAATCAACATTGCCTAAAAGGAGGTACCGGGTTTTTTTTGGTAGGGGGAAGCATGCATAGGAATAGCTGCCCTTCAGAATACAAGTTTACTGTATTTTAATTTGTTTGTTCTTCTCTCATGATGGTTTTTAAGGATCTTGCATCCTCCCATCCCTGAATACACTGCATCCCCTGATTGCTACCCCTTATTCTGAAGTTCAGTTCCTGGTATTCACAGCTGCCTTTATGCCAAATATATAAAGAAGGTGGAGCATCTTTTGGGGATGTGGGGGAAGCACTAGTCTCCACCTCATCCTTGGTGAAAGTACCAAACCATGGAGAAAGTGGGCTTCTCACTGTTGGTCTCCTCTTCATCTGGGTTTGCTTTTGCTGCAGTAAAAATCATGGTGAGGGCAGAAAAGTGCACCTAAAGATTTGATCCAACCTAACTTTGAGCCAAGATGTTTCTCTAAATATCCTAATATTATCTGGGTAACAATACAAGCCCTATAACACTGTGAATATCAAGCCATTCACCAGTAAGGAAAGAAAGGAGCCGGGGCGAAAAAAACCAACAAACCTACACTGAAAGAATAAGCCCAGGCTTGTGCTGCTGATTTTCTGCTTGTATTAAATTTGGCTGGGCTGATGTGGGAACTCCTGTCTTCAGCTTTCTCTCCTGTCTGCCCCTATCATGGAAAATTTGGCTGTGTCCATGTTAGCAAGTCCTGAGACACAGCAGAAGTAGTTCAGTGGAGGGACACTGCCAGTGCTGGGAACCCCATGTCAGTGCTATTGGGATTTTAAGTGGGTTACTGTAGACTGGCTGGTGTCTTATATTGAATGTCTATTCACAGCTGGGGCACGTTAGCCACTCTGATGGAGTGTGTCAGGAAAAAGTCCCATTTATTTATTTTTCACCAAAAGTTGTTTTCTTTATAATGCTTTTTATTTTTGGAAAGTGTTACATTTAAAAAATGTTCAGGTTCACTGAGAAAATAAAATCTATTTTTTTTGTTTTCTCCTTTTTTTCAGCACTCTTCTGCAAAAAGTACATAATTTTCTCTGATAATAAAAATGCCAAAGCGAAATAACATAATAGAATATGTGCATAGTGCAGTATTCACTAGCACTGTCAGCATCCACAGTCATCAGGATGTTAAGATACTTTTCCACATTTAAAAGTGTTTTTTCTCTGGTACTTTCACAGGAATAAACTTCCAGATCTTAAATCTTCTCATACCACTAGACAACACAACATGCCGGAAGTGACTGTGTGGAACACTTCACAAAAGTTAAAAATGAGGTAATCTGTCCTAATCAGGTCTTGTCCTGAATGTGTTTTTATGTTAAGTCCTTAAATAAGAGAAGCTTTCTTTCCCTTCCATTATACTTCTTTTTGTCATAAGCTATTGTAACTGAAGGTTGTTACTTCTATAAAATCAAGTCCTTCAAATCTGGCTGAGTCTTTGGCCACAATTACACTGCAGCAATGAGATCAACTTAGAGTTTCTCCCTCCAGGTTTTTCTAATCACCAAAAATATTTTCTTTAAAAAAAAAAATATTTGTCTTCTAATACAATTTTTTCATTTAAAAAAATGAATAACGCGGATGGACTCTTCCTGTCCTATCTTTTCATTTAAATTCACATTGAGTAAAAGGCTTAGTTTGGAAGATGTCCTGCAGAAGGATTAAAACTTTGAAAAGCTATTGGAGTTTTTATTAGAATCATAGAATGCTTTGGGTTGGAAGGGACCTTTAGAGGTCATCTAGCCGAAACCCCTGCAGTGAACAGGGACATCTAGACCAGGTTGCCTAGAGCCCCATCCAACCTGGCCTTGCATGTTGCTAGGGACAGGGCCTCCACTACAGAATTACAGAATTGTAGGAGTTGGAAGGGACCTCTGTGGATCATCTGGTCCAACCACCATGCCAAAGCAGGGTCACCTACAGCAGGCTGCCCAGGACCTTGTCCAGGCGAGTTTGAATATTTCCAGAGAAGGAGACTCCACAACCTCCCTGGGCAGCCTGTTCCAGTGCTCCGTCACCCTCAGAGTGAAGAAGTTCTTCCTCATGTTCAGATGGAACTTCCTATTCTTCAGTTTGTGCCCGTTGCCCCTTGTCCTGTTGCTGGGCACCACTGAAAAGAGCCTGACCACATCCTTTTGACACCTACCCTTAAGATATTTATAGGCATTTAGAAGATCCCCTCTCAGCCTTCTCTTCTTCAGACTAAGCGATCCCAGCTCCCTCAGCCTTTCCTCATAGGAGAGATGCTCCAGTCCCCTAATCATCTTCGTAACCTACCGCTGGACTCTCTCCAGTAGTTCCTCATCTTTCTTGAAGTGGGGATCCCAGAACTGGATGCAGTACTCCAGATGGGGCCTCACTAGGGCAGAGTAGAGGGGAAGGAGAACCTCCCTTGACCTGCTGGTCACACTCTTCTTGATGCACCCCAGAATGCCACTGGCCTTCTTGGCAGCCAGGGCACACTGCTGGCTCATGGTCAACTTGTCATCCACCAGGACACCCAGGTCCCTCTCCACAGACCTGCTTTCCAGCAGGTCAGCCCCGAGCCTGTACTGGTGCATTGGGTGATTCCTCCCCAGGTGCAGGACCCTGCATTTGGCTTTGTTGAGCCTCATCAGGTTCCTCTCTGCCCAACTCTCCAGCCTGTCCAGGTCATGCTGAATGGCAGCTCAGCCTTCTGGTGTATCCACCACTCCTCCCAGTTTTGTATCATCAGCAAACT
>Ga0065711_1033512_pt1 | contig 25360 bp, 39 predicted proteins | sample Hoacrofraction12_FD_59098 | JGI IMG/M metagenome (GOLD analysis project Ga0065711, IMG submission 59098) | Hoatzin crop microbial communities from Cojedes, Venezuela - Epithelial fraction 12 v2 (version 2) | ecosystem: Host-associated > Birds > Digestive system > Esophagus > Crop | place...
CGGGGCGGGGGGCGGGCTGCGGGACCCGGAAGCGGGCGGGGCTGCCCGCCAAGCCGTTTCCTGCCCGGGACGCGCCGGAGCGGAACGGAGCAGACCGGAGCCATGACTCACCAGACCGGCATCCACGGTAAGCGGCGGCCACCGAGCCGCTGGTTCCATCTCGCACCGTCCCGCGGGGTGCCCGCAACCCCCCCCCCGGGCTGGGCTGCTCGTCCCCAGCGGGGACGCGCCTGGAGCATCCCCCGGGCGCTGTCGGTGTCGCGATGATGGGGCCGATAGGGTGAAGCTTCCCGAAGGAGCCGGCGGGTTTTCCGGCAAGGAGCCGGGGGCGGGGGCCCTGGGCCAGGCTCGGAGCACTTGGGTGCTCGGGGGCGGTGGAGGAGGGGGCCCGGCTCCGGGGGTGCAGCCGGCGAGGGGCTCCCCAGCATCCTTTGTCTGGGGTGATGCCCAACGTCACACCGCTCGCGAAGCCGCCTTCTGCTGCGGCAGCGCCTTCGTCCACGCAGATGGGCTTCTCCACAGCCCCCTGTCACCCCCGGCCCCGTCCCGCTCCCCCGGTGATGCTGGGCCCCCAGCGCCGCGATGGTCGGGAGCCAGGCTGGGTTCCTGCCCCCCCGCTGCCCGCCTGCCCGGGGGGACGAGCCCCGCACGCCCCCACAGAACGCAGCCGGCACCCCGAGACGACGGCTGTCGCGTCGCTGGGTGCCTTTGGTGCGTGGCTGCGTCTCCTCACCGTACTTTCTCCCCCTTGCTCCCCACCGCGCAGCTCAATTAACGATATTAATCAGGACTTGGGGTGCTGCATAATTTATATGACTGAATCCATATGCGAGCGGGGATGTGAGAGCAGCCGCCCGTGAAGCCCTGCTCCGTGCCGGGCGGGTGCGGACCCAGCTCCGCGGCGTGCCCCGGGGGGGGACCGGGGCCGCTGGCCTCGCAGCTCCCGTCCTCGCAGCCGGCGCCTTCGCAGGACCGGGTGGAATTTGTGGCTGCTGCTGCTTCGCGGCGCGAGCGTCCTTGTTCCTTGAGCGCGTGGTCGAGAGCACCCTGGCCCTTCGGCTGCTCCCGGAGGAGCCGCAGTCGAGAAGCGGTTGGCGATGGTGCTTCGCCGGCTCTGCTGCTCTGCCTGGGAGGGCTGGTAGCTGGCGATGTTTGGGTTCAGATTCGTTGCTTCTGGTTTAAGCTGAGACCCTGAAGTTCAGGCGCTACTTGAATGTTCCCTCTACTGTGAAAACAATAGTAATAATTAAAAAAATCGGCAGGATGGATGCCAGCGCCCACCTGGACCCTCAGTGTGCCAGCCCCGCTCGGCAGAGCTCTCCCGTGGGGTTTGATGCGGGCACGGCCCATTGCGCTGCCTGTTGCTCGCCGCCGTGCCCGTCCGCTCCCACGCCGCTGATGCCGCCCTCCCTGGCACCCCGGGGCTGCCGGGGGGATGCACCGGCTTGGTGAAGCTGATGGGTGCCAGCCTGGGCTGCCCACCGCTCGGCAAACCCAGCTGGGACCAGCGCTGAGAGTCGCCGGGAGCCGTCATTGCCTGCGGGACGTAACGTGCCCCGTCAGCAGCGCTGGGCTGGGAAGGGGAAGGGACTCGGACTTCTCCTGAGGAGCTGCAGCGGTGTGGGGTGGGGACAGACCCCATGGCAGTGGATCCCCAGGCTAGGGGAAGCATAAAAACCTCCCCGGTGTTATAAAAAATGGCTTGTGATGGGTGGTCTGGCTCCTGCAGCACCTTGGGCTTCGGCGGGTGGCTGAGCTCTCTGGGCTCCTCCATCCCCTGCTGCTGGTCCCACCTCTGGGAAGCGGCCGGTTGCTCTCTGTACGCAGACCTGCTCCTCCGACACCCGCAATGCTGAGCTGGGGTGCGCCGGGCTCTGAGGGAACCACCCTGGGGGGGATGTTGGGGTATTTTGGTCCTCCCCACCCTCACACGGCAACCAAATTAATTCCTCTGCTCGGCAGAGAGCAGATTCGATACGGAATGAGGAACAGCTGAAGTCTGTTGGTTGCTGAGGAGGAGGAGGGGTTTTCTGCATCTTCCTGGTTCCTCGTTATTTTTGTGTGCACGCATCGCTTTGTGTTGTTTCATTCCCGTTGCTCCCCCGTTTGCAGGAAGGCGTCTGCTCCCAGGGGAGCGGTGATCGGGCCCGCCGGCTGCGTTAGGGGAGGTTGTGGGCGAGCCAGCGGGAGAGTTTGGTCGCCGGTGTGGTAGATCGGTGTGAGAGCAGGGTGATGCGGTGGCGGGGGACCCCTGGAGCAGCCCCCCACTGCGATGCTACTGAGTTGTCCCGGATTTTGGGGAGACGCAGGTGGTCCCAGGAGGGGGAGCAATGGTAGCACTCACTCAGGGGTGCGGAGCTGCAGATTCGGGGTGTTTAATCAGGGCTGAGCCTCTCACGCAGAGGCAAGAGGATAATTATTTTATTTTTTTTTTTAGGTATTCGTGGCTGCTTCCTTAAAGCTGCTGGCAAGAAAACGGGGCTGCCATGGAGACTGCCAGCCTGGGGAGGTGGTTGGAAGCTGTTGAAGGTTGCTGTGGGCTTCTTGGGGCTGAAAACCGGCTTTTTAACTATAGGTAGAAGGATTTGCCAAGTATTTCTGCAGTCCCCATTCTGCCCTGAGTGGCATGAGATGGGGAGAGCATTCGCTGTTTGAGTTTAAAGCCAGGCCTGACCACTGTACTTTAGGCAGGTGATGCTGAACCAGGGCTTTGATGCTGGTGGGAGGTCACCCAGTTGTTTCTGGGTGCTCTTTCATGACCTCTGGGTAGGAGAGAAAGTCTCTTAAAGGGGATTTATTTTTTTTCATCTAGAAAGGAAGTAAATGCATGCTGAAGGAAATTAAGTGTATGTTGTTTCTTCAACCAAAGAAATAGAGTTTGGTGCCAGCTCTTTCTGGGGGAGCTGGCAAGATGTGGGGATAGGGAAAGACCTTCGCTGCCGGCCGCGGCTGAGCCTCTGCTTTGCCCCAGGACTGGATCTTGTAGTGGGAAAGCATCTGGTAGGAACGGCTGTTTGCTTCAGGAGAAGCAGAACCGTGATGTGCACAAGCAAGCTTGGTGTCAGATGGGGAAGAAGGAGCGGAGGGGGGTGACTGGGGAGCTGCTGGGTCTGCAAAGGTCTCTTGTGAAAGCAGGCAGCTTTGTTGGCTCTTCAGAGAGAAGAAAGCCGGAGAAGAAAGGAGCTTCTCTCCCCATCCACCGCTTCCTCGGCCCCTCTTCTCCCACCGTGCTGGGAGGCCGCGCTGGCTCCCGACGTGCCTGGCTGCCTGAATCCGGGGGCGACTTCGTGGCTGGGGAGCCATGCTCACCCCCTAACCGGGGCTGCGTCGCACCGTGCTGTCAGCGGAGGAGGAGGAGGGGTGGCTGGTCCATGGCCCCACTGTCCACGGGGGGCAGAGGGCACTGGGCTGCCGCAAGGATGGTTTTGAGGAGATGGTCCCAGCTTGTGAGTTCTTTTCTGGCGCCAGCACCTGACTCGGAGGTTGATGCCCATGTGGGTGATGGCTGGTGTCTCAGTGGGTGGCACGTCAGGATGACCAGGGCGGCAGCGTGGGTGGAAGACCAGACACCCCGAGATGCCAAACCCCTTGAAGTTAAGGACCTTAGGTGGCGGGGCAGAGGAAACCCCTTGGAAAGCGTGCCTAGGGAGGCGAGAAATGCACCGAGATTGCTGCCGGGGTCTGTCGCTGGGTCCCCGTCCCCCCACAACGCCCAAACCAGTGCTCCCGGTGGTGGCTTTGCTGGGCAGAGCAGAGGAACAGCAGGTTCTATAGGCAGAGCAGGACTGTGCATGCTTGGCTCCGGGATGCTGTGTCGCCGGCTGGATCCGACCGATGCTGCCTGCCCGGGAGCGGGGGACGGGCCGAGTGATTCTGATCCAAGGTGGCCAAGTGGAGACAAGATGGGTCCTGGGCACGGGTGTGGAGAAGCAAACGACTGGCGTCAGGCAGGTGGCTGGAAGTCTCCAGGTGGGATTTGCAGTACAGACCAGGAGTTGTCCACATGAAATCCTGCAGGATATGGCCCAGCCCCACAGAAAACCGGGAGAAAAGCTTTGCTTGTGTCCTCTCTTGCTCAGATATACCCCACCCCCTTCTATTTTCTTCTGACATCTGTAGCTTTTTCCTAGAGAAAAGATTCCCTGCAAGGATGTTGATTTTTTTTTTTTTTTTCATGGTGAGAAATAAAATCCTCTTAGTGCTTAGACTGGCCAGCTGCATCCGTCAGCAGAAAAGCGCTCTGCAGCGAGCCGGCTGAGCAGGCGCTGCGTGACGGAGTTACACTGGGATAGGCTGAAAAGGAGGAATTTTAGCAGCAGCAACAGCGATTTTGTGCCTGTTGCAGTTTTTCCCTTTCCTGGCAGGATTCGGGCCGAGCTGCCCGCGCAGGGAAGGTGTGCATGGGGTGGGTATAACCGTGTTTTGTCCGTCAGTGTCTCGACTCCTGCCTGTCCAAGCATCCCTGGAGCTTGGGCAAGTTTTGCCCAGGTTTGCGGCTGGATTCTTGGCCGAGTTTCCCTGTTGCATCCCAGGCACGCTGTGCCCCGGGCGGTGAAAGGGAAGCAGCCACTTGGAGTCGCATCGGCTCGAAGATTATGTCCAGGGAATGAAAGATTGATGGCCGGAGGCTCGGGTTTCCCGTCGTCGGGAGGGCGAGGTGGCTCGAGGTATGGAGAGAGGCATCCGTTTCAGGGAGCATGTATTATTGATCTGGGAGCTGGGTGCTGTCGTCGTGGGGGTGGGTTAGGAAGGGCCGAATGAGCAGAAATCCTCTTCCTCCCCCCACAAGCGAGCGAGAGAGTGGAGGAGGGAAGGGTGCAGAGGCGGCAGCGTGGCTGTCGCCTCCGTCCCTGTCCCCGGCGGCTGGCTCCGCTGGCACCCTGGCATCCCCAGCGAGGGACTGGCCCGTTGCTGTGGCTACGGCAGTCATCGCTGCGCGGTGCCGCTGTCTCCCTCCGGCCTCCTTACAGCCTGCCTCTGCTCAGATAAGCTAATTGGGGCTGTAAACGCCAAAAAAGGCTCGGCTTTGGGAACAGCTTTTGTGGTGGGGTGGTACCCACAAGCACCATCTTGCAGCATTTCTGGGGAAGCGTGATGCTTTGTGCCCGGCGTTGAAATCTCCTGGGGGCCGATGCAGGCGGCTGGGGGCCGATGCAGGCGGCTGCATCCCGGCGCAGGGCAGCTGCCTGCTCCGGCTGCCAGCAGCACGTCCATTCCGTCGGTGCAAGGACCTGGCCACCCCGCTGGTCCCTGAGGCGCGGGGTCTTCAGGCTTCGGTCCATGCCTGCTCGGTGCTGCCGAGAGCAGAGGGTCCACCGTGCCTTCCCACCGTGAGCTCCTCTTCTCCTCTGGCAGCTTGCCTGCGTGGTGGGGCCACCTGAAGGCCACTGCTGCCAAGCCGTCACCTCCGTGCCACGCCATGAGCTGCCCAGCCTGGGTGCCTGGTGCTGACAGCCAGCTCTGCTCAGCCCTCCGTCCCAAACGGGTGCCAGGTGCCACGGGGCAGGGAGGTTTTGTGGTGCCGGGGGACCGGGGACACGCTCGCAGCAGGCTGCTAAATGCATTTTAATTCATGCGGGTGGCTCGTGAAGAGAGGACAACTCATGAAGCGATTAACCTGTAATTTGGCTTGCAGCCCACTTCTCCAGAGCTGCTGGGCCCTGCCCTGTGTCGGTGTAGCTCTTCCTTCTCATACTTACGGTACTTTGCTTCCGGTGGAGTTTCATCCTATTTCTATTTTTTCCAGCCCGTTTCTCTGGTCTGCCGAGAGAACGGTGAATTTTTCACCAGCACGCACTTGCGTCTCCTTCAGCTTCCCGCCTTGCAGCTGCAGGAAGCACTGTTGCATTGCCAGAAATGTTCATGGAAACGCGGGCTAAACCAGGACTTACCACAGGTCCCCAGGAGACCTTGCCCGATCCAACCTCTGATACCTCCCCGAGTGAGTTATCCATGCGGCTTGGTGCCCGTGCCGTAGAGGTTCACCACCACCGTGTTTCCCAAGCTGGCTTCTGATGCTGGGAGACACGTAGAAAGCTGAGCTGAGACCCCTGAAGCCCACAAGTCTGTGGCTCTGCTGGAGGAAACTAGGTCGATCTCATGCAATTTTGTCTCAGTAGGTCCCTGCTGGCTTCAGCCCAGCTTGGGTTTGTTTCTGGATTATCCGTTCCAGTATTTTCCAGGAACCCTGTCTAGAGGGTGAGTTGGATGTGCGGGCTCCCCTCCAGTCCTCTGCCCCGTCGCTCCTCCCTTTCCCTGGTTTTTGTGGTTTCCCCAAGCGTGGGTTTTTCAGCCCTTGAGCTGGGTCCTGGAGACTTCCCAGCAGGGAGATGCCTCGGGGCAGAGGTATCGCTCGCCTTGGTCTCCAGGATAAGGTCTCCTCCTTGCCTTTCTTCCAGAGCTGGCTCTGGGACTCCTATATTAATATTTCAGGCATGTGAGCCATCTCATCAAGTCTGCTGTGCCAATTAAGTCGTAATCGTGCTGTAATCAAGCAGTTGCTGAGCTTGTGCTGCAAACCTTCGCTAGCATATTCCTCTCCCTCCTTGTTGGCTCTTGGCTCTGGGTCAGGAGAAACAGAAGGGGACATTGAAGACACCTCAGTGATTTGTTTTTTTAATTTAAATTAAAATTGCTTTTTCCTATTTATAATTTCAGCAGAATTAAAGCTCAGAAGCCTACTCTGAGAGTTATTTGAAAGATCTGCCGCTGTCTCCTCTGGAAAGCATCTCCCTCCTTGGCAGACCTTGCGGTGTTTCTCGTTGTGCGCTCGGCTCCTCCGGCAGCATCTCTGCTTTTCCCCATCCCCTTAAACCTCCCTGTACCGACGCAGGTCCCAGCGCTTGGCGCTCACTGTCAGTCATCCTAGCTGCCGGTTCAGTACTGCTGGGCACTCCGAACATTGCCAGGTGGGCTGGGGCGTTGCTTTTGCCCAGACTCCTGATTTTCCAGACCCCTGTGCGCCCTCAGGCTCTGGGAAGGATGAGGTCAGGCCAGAGGGATTTGCAAGAAGAGCTTTCCTCTTTCTCCCCCGTAGCTGATGCTATAGAAGCATCCGAGACTGATGTTACTCTCTCCTGTTTTGGCAGTGCGATAGTAATCGGTGAAGCTTAATGCTTATTAGGAGCTTTTGTCTCCTGCACGAGGCTTCCTGGCTGTAGAAATATTTCCCTCCTCTTCTGCCTCGTGTGTTTGCAGTAACCACTGATGCTGCCAGAAGGAATGAGCTGTGCTCAACAGGGAAAGGGGCTAAAAATATCGGAGCATCCTTGGATGGGAACGGCGGGAGCGGGCTGAGCTCCCAGCTGGCACTGGGAGAGGGTGAAGATCTGTGCTGGGAAGTGGGAGAGCCACACGTCTCGGTGCTGATGGAGGGAGAAGGATGGTTTGCTTGTGGTGGGCAAACCAGCAAACCTTCTCTGTGGGTCCCCTAAAATGCCATTCAGGACCAATGTGCCTGCGCTGGGGTGTCTGCGTTGCCGTGGGGCCCTGCTGCGGTGGCATCTCTGGGTTGCTATGGGAGCGCTGCGGTTTGCAGGGTACCGGCCTGGGAGCTCTTCCTCATTTGTGCCTCTCCTCTTCATGGGAGGAGAATCCATCTGGACCTCTGCTCCGGGCAGGCTTGGAGCTGGTGCGGCAGATGCATCTCGGCTGTATCACTTGGGGGGGACAGGCGGGAGGTCCCCAGGGGGGCTCTCCAGACATCCCTGTCCACCTCCCTGCCTGCGTTATCATCAGCGTTTGTGCGTGGGGACAAATCCATGGCCTCTCCTTCTCCCTCGGGGCTGGGGGAGCTGTGGGCAGTGCCCCAGCCCAGGGTCTGCTTCCAGGGGACACAGGGCACCAGTGCGTGACGGAGGCGGTGACCCCATGTGTCCCTTGGGTGAATGGTGGGTGACGTCCTCCCGCGGCGACGCTGGGGGTCTGCGCCGAAGGGTGGGTACCTGCCGCCGGTGGGACTGAAGCGCGATGAATGCGGCTCTTGCCGGCAGGAGATGGCTTCTGCGGCCACTGCACCGTTCCGGCTGGCGTAACGGTGGCTTTCTCTGCAAAGTGCCTTGGCTGATGGTGCTCCCGGGCTCCAGGGAGGAAAGCAGGGCTCCTTCCTGCTGCAGGCTGCTCCAGCACGGTGAGCGGTAACGGGGAGGTGGGGTGGCAGGAGCAGGGGGCTGCTGGCAGTGGCTCCCAGCGTGGATCCTGGCATGGACTAGGGGCCATCTGCCTGGGGCTCTGATGTTTGCGACACCAGTTTCGTTAGTAGTTCTGACCTGCGCAGAGCTGCCTGCGGCTTTGAACTCGCAGGACCCTCTTGGCTGCACAGCTGCATCCAGGAAGGGGCGCGGGCACGTAATCGAAGGGGCTTTCAGGGAGACCCGGGCTGGGGGACGCTGGGCGCTCCCTGGGCTGGGAGATGCTCCTTGTCAAGGGGCTCGGACTCTCCAAGCCGCATCTTCTGGATGTTGCCTTCACACGTAGCATGTCCCGGGTGGGACGGGGAGCTCTGTGTCTGTGATGCTTTCGGGGTGGGCAGATTAAATCTCTGATGCTGGCTGTGGGCTTCAGCATCCGCTGCCTGCTGTTGCCTCCTGGCAAGATGCTGAAGACTGGTTGCTGGTGCTTGGGGAAGGCGGATGAAGATGAAGGTGCCTCCCAAAAACGCTTCCCAAAAGCCTTCTGCAACCAAAGCCCTGCTGGCTCTGTAGTAAAACCCTGGGGCCTCTGCCTTTCCCTCCTCTGGGGGCTCGGCTTCAAACCAGTGCCTCCGGTTTGGAGTCATGCTGGTCCCTGGCCGCCTCAGGAGCAGCGTCCCTGCCACGGTGTGTCACGAGCCTGGGACGTCACAGCCTGTCGAGACATCTTCCAGCCACCGTCTGTATGCAAACCCTGCTGCTCTGTAAAGGGAATAAACTTGTCACTTGAGCTCTCCCCGCCTGCACCGGCCAAGCCATCGTCTAAATTTGGGTGATTATGTTCACCCAGGCCAAGTATCAGGTTCTCGGGATCACATGCGCTCCCAGTGCTGTTTAACTCTGAGGCCGCGGGGAGCCGCAGCACTTTGCTCCCAGCTGTTTGGGATTTGTATTATTATTTTTTTATTATCATTTTTTTTGGCACCAGTGGTTTTATTTTCTTAATTTTTAAATTTCTGCCCTGCCAAGTTGCTCCGCTCCCGGGACAGTTACCGAGCTGCCCAGCGCCTGCTTTGGCTGTTAAATCTGATCACGATGTTTCTGGTTCTTTCAGCTACCACAGAATTAAGGGACTTCTTTGCCAAAGCCCGAAATGGTTCAGTTCGGCTCATCAAGGTCGTCATTGAGGATGGTAAGTCCTGTTTTTAAGTGCTTTGATTTACACCATATCAGTTCTGCGTTTGCCCTCTGATCCTTTCCTCTTTGCTGCTGTGGTGCCAGCTTGTGTTTTTGGAAAGGCTGAGGAAAATGCCACTGGGGGGGGGGAGCTGAAATACAAGCCCAAAATTTGGTGCTGGTGAGCGGCTACTGAGGCCCAGGGCGGCTCTCGGGGGGAGCAGTGACTTTGCCGGCAGACCGATGCCGGTGTCTGGGATCGGTGCTGGGCTCTGGGTGGCTTTTCCTGCTGCTGCATCAGATTTTGCTACGGGGAGCTCTGTGAGAAGCTGCTGTGGGTGTTTTGGGATCTTGGCTGGGGGCAATGCACAGCATCGTCCTTCTTGGACATGGCATCCCACGCCAGGCAAGGACTTGCTTGGGGCAGGGGTTGCTCCTTGGCATGGGGCTCAGCACGGGGCCCCAGTTGCACCCCGTGAGGGATGTTACGCTCTGAAACCCACCCCAGCCCCTGCTCCTGCGCACGGGGCTGCCCCGAGCCCGGTCTGCAGGCTGGCACCAACCTGCTCACATTTGCCCCACCAGAAGGTGCCTTTGGGCCTCTACATCTGTCAGACAAGGGAGCGGAGCAAAGCACTGATTGAATGTCTCAGCGGGGAGCCTCCATGGTGTAGGTTTTCCAGCACCTCGGCCTCATACAATTGCATATGAATGACTTGTTTCTCACGGCAGCGCGGACGTTCATGCCCTGCCAAGCTGCCATCACAACATGCCTCTGGTGGGCTACCAGGACTACGCTGCAAGCACCGACTTGGACGTGGTTGTAAGGAGCCCGTGGTCCTAAGCAACCAGTGCTGGCCTTCAGAGGGGCTGTGAAGCCCCATTTGGAAGAGCAGTGTGACTTGAAGGGTGTGGGACACATCAGCAGGGCCACTGCAAGGTTCATCGGTGTTGGCTTTGTCCTTGGCAAGGTCCCCGTGTGCTGGGGTGTGACATCTGCATTGTTTCTTCAGAGCATCTTTGGAAACGATGTTGCTCTCTTGGCTTCTTTTTCTTTTAAAAAGTGGGAGTCAGGTTCGCGTTAGGGGAAGTCGTGGATGCCCCTAAACCTGTACTTAGGGTGCTAGGGCTTGTGCCACTGGCTTTGGGTTGTGACCGGTGACACTAGCAAGGGAGACTTTTTACCATCAATGGAAACCACGTCCTGCCATCTCCACTCGGGCTGAATGGGACTTATTTATCTGTCTGATGTGTTGGTGGCAGCAGCTCCTTCATGAACCAACCTCGCTCAGCAGTGCTTTGTGCTTTGCTGTCCCGCTCACTCTGCCAGCTCCTTTCCCCTGTCCTGGACCAGCCATGCACAGCTCTGGAAGAGCTTGAGTATCTGCAGAAGCCCCTGAGATGTGGCAGAGACTGAGGCTCCTGTGCGGAGGCAGGTGGAAGGAGGAGAGCCAGGAGCATCTCTGCACTGAAGGGCTTGGTCTGCTGGGGACAAGGTGGTGGTGGTGGTGGTCCCACCAGCCTGGCTCAGAGACCTCCTGTCCACCCTCCCGTGCGACCTGGGACATGATGCTCAGTCCCTCTGGGCCACTACTCTTTTCTGTCACAGCGGAGGCATCAGCCTGCTGCTGCCCACTGCAGAAGGACCCTCAGGCAGTAACGAGTGGCCAGGCAGACGGCACAGCTGGACAGACGGACTCGAGCACACTGCCCCTGGAAGGGACGTGTCCCAAGCCGGCTGGGGAGGACATGCCAGCTGCCCTGCACAGGGGATGTGGAAGAGGAGCCTCCAGCCCAGAGAACCTTCTGCCCTATGGGGCGTTAGTCTTGGGGCATGTCTGAGCAGGCAGCGGCGGGTGGAAGGCGAGGAAGGCGGTGCAGGGAGCCTGATGGCAGATGCTCTTGGGAGCTCTTTGAGCTGATGTTGCCTTTGGGGGCCGGCTAGGAGAAGCCAGGGCTGGATGGAGAAGGTGTGTGGGAAGGAGCAGCTTGCGCACCGAGGCTCAGCAATGCTTTCCCGGCATGAGAACTACTTGTGGTCCAACACGGTTTTAGGTGATGCTCTGCTTCTTACCGTCACCAGGTTTCTGGACAAGACTGGCTTTGCGGCCTTCCCCGTCGGGTGTGTTGCTTTGCACGTAGGGGATGTTGTGCACCGAGCTTTGCAGGCTCGCAGCTCCTGCGCTGTTGGCCCACGGTGCCTGGCAGAGCTCGGCAGGGCTGCCTTGTAGGGGCATTCTGGAGGAAGGCAGCCTGCCCGCGGCCGGGAGCTGGGGCACCTCGGGGGCCAGAAACGCGCCCGGCTGTGCGCTTTCCAGCAGCAGCACCCTGCAGAAACGGAGCCTGAAATAGCCGGCGCGGATGACGATGTTTTGCTGAAGGGCGGCTGCTCCGGGTTTTCCTTTCCCGGTGCTTCCTGAGGAGGAAAATTTGGCCCTGAATGGGTTGAGCTGAACTGCAAAGAGCCCAGTGGGAGGCAGGGGAAGAAGCAGCTCCTCCAGCCCAGGGAAGAGCTGGAGGCTGCTGGCTCGCAGCGGCACGGCCAGGGTCTGGCTTGGGCGCAGCCCTGGAATAGCCCGGAGTGACTCGGCACCGATGGCGAGGTGTCGGGATGTTTGGCGGCGGAGACACCCGTGAGCTGCCAGTGGGTTTGGCCGGGCAAAATTCTTTGCAGTCTCTTTGGGATCCCAGGTCTTTGCGATGCACAAATCCATTTGCAAGGCTTTTTTATGTGCATTGTAGGGGTACAGTGAGGTTTTTGTGGTTCTCTTTCTCCAAACAGGTAGTTTTGCTGAAGGTAAAGTATTTTCAGCACTGTTTTCTCTACTGTCGTTGTTACTGTGCCAGTAGCACGTGCCCCTCGCACACATCGGCATGCGATGGCTGATGCCGTGGCAGGGTGGCGTTGGGCAGAGAAGGATGAGCTGCTGCCGGTGGGGGAATGCCCTGCTCATGTGGAAACGGGGGGTGAGAGTAACTCACCCCAAACCCTTTATTCCTCTGCTGTTTTCCTTAAAAGCTTTCCTGCTGTGGGATTTGGAGCTGCTGAGCTGGATGGGAGGGAGAGGGCTGGAAAAGCAATCAAAGCCAGGGGGCTTCCCAGCTCCTGGTGGGCAGCGGGGCCATGGGCAGAGGTCCAGGCAGGTCATGTGCCGGGCTGAGCATCCTCTCAACTGCCAGTTGTCCAAAGCCCAAACTCATTTTGCTTTGGCACCTCTGTATTTTCCTGCATCTTGTTCTGAGTCCTGACATCTGCACCCTGACCTTGCATCTAAAACACAATAAAAATACAGGTTGTTTTCCAGCAACCAGCTGATCGTCTCCAGCGCTGTTGCTTTTCTATCCAGCCATCCCAAAGCTTGTTCTGATCCTCACAGTGGGGTTTTTCATGTGCCTGTGGTGCCTGCACCAGTGTTTAAATCCCAGCCGAGCTCTGCCGGGCTCACGGGGTTGCCAGCCCCCCCACCACTTGCGTAGCAGCTGAAAAAAATACCCTCCAGATACATGAGACGCTACCACGTGTGTGAAATATGTAGGTTGCTTCCAGAGGCTGGGGCTTTCATGGCAGCATGGTCCCCCCCAGGATGAGGTCGCTGGGACATCCCTGGTCCCCACGGACACAGGCTTCAGGGGTTAGCTCTGATTTTGGTCCATCTGAGGTTATGGGGAATCTGATGAGAGCAGCTTTGGCTCATCGTCCTGGCTTTTGCTACGGGACCTTTATGTTTCTCAGCACCCCAAGTCTAGGTCGTTCTTTGTGCCCCTGGTAGGGGTGTTCTAGTGGCCTTGGAGCTGGTCCACATGGGATGGAGAAGGTCTCTCATTTCTCTGTGAGCAAGGAGGGATGACTGGAGTCTACATGGCTGGAGGGAGCAGAGCGGAAGGAGCCTGTGGATGCTCACTGGAGAGGAGACCACGGGAGACCAAGTGCTTGGACAGAAGGCAGTGGGATGCTGGTAGAAAACCACCCCCTCCGCTGTGGCCGCAGCCCTGACGGCTTCTCCAGGGGGGTCACCCCTGAGGGTGTACATTTGTGTATGTGGTTCAAGACCTTTGTTTGGTTTTCTGCAGGACAGAATCATTGTTGGCAGTGGAGCTGTGGCAAGCCCTTAGACGAACCGTCCCGTGATCCGGCAAGGTGAGCTAAGCCTTGTCTTCTTCTAACACCAGATTTTCCCTCTTCTCCTTCCAGAACAGCTTGTGCTGGGAGCCCACAAAGAGCTGTCCCGGCGCTGGGACGCTGACTACGATGCCTTCGTGCTTCCCTTGCTGGATGAGCAGCAGCCGTGCTACGTGCTGTACCGCCTGGACAGCCAGAACGCCCAGGGCTACGAGTGGCTCTTCATCTCCTGGTCCCCTGACAGCTCCCCGGTGAGCACCACGCCGGGCTGTGACACCCCAGTGCGGGGACACGGACGCGCCCTGGGAGGTGGAGGGGGAAGCTGGAGGGGGGTGTTGGCCAAGCTGACTGCGTGCTGGGCCTGAGGAGGAGCGTTCACACCGTCCACTGCCATACCTAGGTTAAGAAGTGGAGACTGCTTCGGGGATGGGGGCATGCTTTCAGACACAGTAAGATACAGTGGAGCTCATCTCTGTCCTCTTTGCAGCACTGCGGGAGGAGGTGGAGGGACTGGGGTGTAGGGAAGGGAGTGGTATGGAGACCACGGGGACGGGGTGGAGATGTCCATGACTCCGGCCAAAAGCATTGCTGGGAGGAGCTGGTGCTGGCACTGACGCACTGGGCCATGCGTCCGGCCTGGCCCCGCTCCGCTCGAGGGCTGACGCAGAGCGGCTGCTGGCCCGGCTCCAAAATCAGCCTTAAAAAGGGCCGGGCAGGCTGGTTCCCTTGGAGCCGCGTGCGGCCGGGCCGGCGTTGACACCTGCTGAGAGAGTGGGTGCAGAAGGGCCGGTTGGGTCGGAGCTGGTCTGGAGGATGGCGGCGATACGGCTTGGAAAACGTCGTCGTGTTGAGCATGTCTCCATAGCAGGCTTTCGGCAGGCCCGAGATGTACTGCTGTATATATTTGTTAAAACACATATTATATATTATTTCATGTATTGTGAATATATAAAAAGACTCCCCACAGTTTGAGCTATATCTAACAAATATATATTATATATACACACATAGATGTATACACACACATTTACAAATATATAATGTATATATGATTTTTATGTGTGTGTACACATGTATGTATGTACATGTAAATATGTGTATATAATAGTGTGTTATAATAATTATACGTTTTAAATATATCTCAACAAACTCCGGAGGGTCTTGCTGTAAGAGAACGGTGCGCCAGGGAGCACTTGTCAAAGCTCTTCCCTGCGTTTTCCAGAGCGATGCTAAAGAAGTGCCAAAGGGCAGAAGTCCTTTTCAGGTGACTCCAGCAGTATTCGTGCCTCCTCCTGCCGAGGCGCGGGTGAGAGATGACGCGCTGGAGCTCAGGGGCGGGAAAGCCGAGCGCAGCACGGAGCGGCGGATCGCAGGCAGTGCTTGGCGAGGCTGCGCCGTGGGCCGGCAGTCCTGGGATGAGGCTGCTGGGTTCTCCTGGCTGCTCCCTACGCGGAGCTGCTGCGGCTGCGAATCAGCCTGGGGAGAAACAAGGTGGCTGCTCGCAGGGAGGGCTGAGGTTTGCGGGGCGGGTGGTGGGGCAGTGGCTGTGGAGGTGCTGCTCCCCGGTCCCGCCGTGCGGGATGCTCCTCTCTGACCACGCTTGCCACCTCCCTCCTCACACAGGTCCGGCTGAAGATGCTCTACGCCGCTACCAGAGCGACGGTGAAGAAGGAGTTTGGTGGGGGGCACATAAAGGACGAGATGTTTGGAACGGTGAAGGTACAGTGGTGGTTCCTGGGCAGCCTTTTGGGGTCAACCCTGAGCTTTGGCTGACTAGCCCGGGCTCGGCGCCGAAGCCGGGTGGGACGTGGGGTGCTGGCGTTTGGGGGGGACAGCACAGAGGTTTGTCCCTGCACTGGCTGAATCTCCTGAGTGGCCGCTGCTGCTTTCTCCTGCCCGCACGGCTGCGGTCAGTCTGTGATGGAGACCATGAAAGAGGTGAGGGGAAGGCTCCCAGGAGATCCAGAGCTTTACTGAGAGCGGGGAAAAGAAGTGCCAGGTGGTGGCAGTGTCTCTCCAGCAGCGAGAGCGTCAGCCGGCAGCGCTCTGCAGGGTTCTCCTGCTCTTCCGTGGGCCTTTCGTGGAGGCAGCTGCACAGCCAGGGCTGCCCGGGCATCATTCCCCTCCGGGGCTTCTGGTGCCGGTGGGAGCCAGGGAGCGTCCCCTCTGCTGCCCTCCTGCTCCAGGGCCCCTCTCCGCTGCTCCCGGGCGATGGTCCCTGTCTTTCCCTCGCTTCCGTGCTCATGAGCTCAGTTGATCAGCCGGAGCAGCCACGCTGCTGCAGCTGTGGGTGTCCGGGCAGGGTGGTCTGAACGGGCACGGGCAGCCACGAGCACTGTTTAAAATCAAGCAGGGGGTTTGCATGGAGGTGTCCGAGAGCGCTGCTCGGGTTGATCCTCCTGGTAAGGAGAGACTTCCCAAGATGCTCTGGGTAGCTCAGACCTAGCCTCAAGGCTGGGGGTGCATCCAGCCCTGCAGCGGGAGCCACCCCTGATGCTTCCCCCGTCCCTCTGCCCGCAGGAGGACGTGTCACTGAGCGGTTACCAAAAGCACGTGTCCTCCTGCTCCGCCCCGGCCCCGCTGACCGCAGCTGAGCAGGAGCTCCAGCAGATCCGCATCAACGAGGTGGGTGTCTGACGGCCTGGGGAGAAGGAGCCCGAGACCCTCGGGGCGCGCAGGGTTTCAGGATGCAGGGATGTGCTTGCTGCTGGAGGTGTGGGAGCAAGCATCCAGCTAAAAGGCTTGTTTTCTCTCTGCTCTCTGGTACCTCTGTGGTTTAACCTGTTCCTGCCCTTGCCCAGGTGGATTGAGCATCCTCATGGTCAAATTGGTGGCAAAAAGAGGAATTTAGAGACTATTATTTTTTTTTCCCTTGCTAGGGCTTGAGCTCAGGGCTCTGTTTGCTTGGTGTAGTTTGTGGTCAGAAGGCGGCTCAAGGCTGGAAGCAGGCAGTGGTCTCTAACCTCTAGGTACTGGGGCAAAAGCCAGAGCTGGGTATGAAGTTGTGGGGGTCGGCAGGAAGAGTTCAGGCTTATCTTTGGGCTGCAGCAGCGTCCTCTCCCATACTCTTCCTCTGTGGCTATTAATATGAGGCATGCTGTCCCAATAAATACAGATCTTAGCCTAAATCTGGGGGCTTCTCTGCTGGAAAAAGCTCTGGAAGTGGCGCAGGGTAGGGTTGGGGGCAGACAGGGCTGTAACGCCATTGCTTGCCTGCTGACGTCTCGTGGCACTCGTGCCAACCTCCGTGGTGCTGTGAAACACTGCGGCAGGGGAGGGGATCGGCTCGCTGGGTGGGAAAACCACCTGGAAGCAGGATTTTGTTGGGTTGGGGGATTTCACTTGGATGCTGTGGAAAGCCTTCCCCTCCAGAGGAGCATCCCTCTCTCTTCTGCCTGTGCTAGGGCTGTGAGGCTCGTGGGTGGATCAGAACATGCCTGGGAGTTGTGAAGCCAATCAGCCTGATGGCATTAATTAACGGCAAAAGATGAGGCAGGAGGTTTCCGTCTGCTGGAGCAGGTCTGGGGGCTGTGGAGTTGAGGGGCCTTTGGGAGATACCACCAAGGGGTGGTCTCCACCGCATGGGTCTTGGCGTGGCTATCCGACCTCCCAGCCTGGCGGGCCTGGGCAGGACCTGTGCTGGAGGATCCAAGGTGATGCCCACGCTTGGAGAAGAGAGAGGTGGATGCTGATGGTGGCTCTGCGGCTCGTTTGGCACCTTTGGCTGCCTGTGCCGTCACCTTGGCTGGCCAGTGCTGCCGGATTAAGTAGTTTCGGGGGCTGTGTCTTGCAGGGTCAAGTGGTGAGTGGTGCTTGTGGCTCTTGTTTTCTGGTTGATCTGCCATGCGCTGCTTCCCAGCCTCGCCTTTGCGAGACGCAGCTCCTGGGTGATCTGGTTGGGGGTTAATTTAAAGGTGCGCCATCCCCCTGTGTCAGCCTGAGCCGTGGGGAGCGGTCACTGCCATTTAGAAAGAGAGGAAAATTGATGTTTTTTTGCCCGTGGATTTAAAGGTGGGAAGCGGACGAGGGCGGGGTGTGCTGAAGGGTCTCCGCGCTGGTGCGGAGCTGTGCCCGCTGGGCTGCGGGCGTGGAGCAGGAGGTGGTGGGCGTTCAGCTCAGCGTGCGGTGCCAGCTCGCCTCCCCACAGTGGGGAAAAATCACGACTCTGTAAACGCAGCTTCGAGCGAGTTTCTGGAGCTGCACAAGGCAGAGGGCTTTCGTTGAGAGGAGCTGTATGGGAGCAGCCCTCGGTCTGTAGCAGCCCGCTCAGGGCGGCGGTGCCTCCAGCCCCGCACGTAGCTTGCGGGCTCACAGGGTCCTGGCATGCGTTGCACGCTGTGCACAGACTGCGGGGTCCTGGCACGCGCGCACGTTGCGGTTCCTTCATTTGGGGGAGCAGATCCAGCGTGTGGGAGCGAGCGGTCGGGGCTGGCAGCGACCTGGGAAGCAGCCCCGTGGCAAGCCCTGACCTCTGCGCTGCTGCGTGCCTGCCCGTGCCCCCGCTCGCAGCTCAGCACCCTGTGCGTCCCCCGGGGTGCAGCCGATCCGCTGCGATCTTTGGAAGGGACACAGGCGACGTTGTTTCTCTAAAAGCCACCAGCTTGCAAGTGCTTTGCTGTGCCCCTCGCCTGGAGCCGCTGCGGGTGGTGCAGCTCCGCTCCTCTGACGCTGCTGGTGCACGGCCCTCCGAGACGCCGAGCAGGCTTGCAGTCTTCACCCCAAAGGTGGCCGCGTTTCTGGGGCGGCGGAAGCTCCCCGGGATCCTCCTCGACCACCGAATGAGTGGGAAGAAGGGGTGGAATGGGAAGGGCAGCAGCAAAGCAGGAGGGGAGAGGTGATGGCTGCATGGCAGCGGCTTCAGGGCTGGCACAGCAGCTTTTTACACTGAGACAGGAAGGACTCGGGTTTGCTCGTCCCCTGGGAGGGTGCCCAGCCTTTGGCAGAGCAGGTTTTAGGCTGCATGAGCCAGGCTTCCCCTGTTCTTTGAGGACTGGATGGACAGGAGCGACGTCGTGAGCTATGCTCGTTCTTGGTAGCTGGGTAGGAGCTCACAAAAATTTGCCATTTGCTTTTTATATTTGTATTTTAAATAGCTGGAAATGCATTGCCAACTTTACTGAGCTGGAAAGTGTCAGCAGACCGTGGGCTAAGAAATGGCTCTGAATTTGGCATTGGGCCACCTGGACACCCACAAGCGGGAAGTCCTGGAAGCATGGCAGGCTCGGCAGCGCGGAGGGGAGCCAGGCGTACCGCAGCGGTGGGGCCGCGGGGGAGAGGAAGGAGCTGAGGGATGAGGCAGAAGAAGGAAGAGCAAATAGAAGTCGCTGTGCCGCTGCAGCGTGTGAGGGGGTGTCATTCGTAGGTGCCCCGCGGTGTGGTGGGTGGGTAAAGCAGGGGCTTTGCCAGAAGTGCCCCCTGTGAAGGTTTCACCGTAAGACAGAGAAATGCTCTTAGCTGAGGTAAGCACGATCCCAGCAACGAGGGAAGGGGTGGGGGGAAGCTAACCTAAAGAAAAGGAGATAAAATAACCCCCCAGGCAAGCCCAGGGCTGGGGTGGTGAGATGCGGCACATGCTCTGCAGTCCCATGCATGGCTCCTGGGCTGTGCCCTGGGGACTGTTTCAGTGAGCCAGTTTGTGATGCTTTTGAAAAGGGAAGGAGTAGAAAATACAGAGGTATATGGGGCAGTTAACGTTGCTAGCACAGCTTTCCACCTCTTGGCGTTTTGGACGTCAGTGTGCTTCGTGTCGCAGCTTGAAGTCTCTCTGGTCCCGCTGTGACCCTCCCAGCCTCTTTGCATTTACCGGGGAGAAAGATGAGGATCTGGAGCTGTTGGCAGTGGTAAAGTCCTTGCACCGCACCTCTCCACAGGGTAGGACCAAGTGAGCTTTTGTGCATCCTCTGAACCCCTTGCTGGTGCCATGGCACCCGGGGGACGGTAGGACAGCAGAGCTCGGAGGTCAGCCAGACCTCCTGCCCGCCCGGCACTGGATGTCTCTTGAGCAGTTATTTCCCTAGAGCTGCACATTTACACCCTATTTGTCCTTCAGGATGTTTGGTATGAATAGAGGCTTGGGCTTTTTTTCCCCAAAAATCTTTAGCACATGCTGTTTGGCAGGTGATAGGCCAAAATATATTGCTGTGAGTGCTGGAGCTCCTCCAGACCCTGTGTTGGGGCCACCCTGGCTGGGGAGCTGCCAGGAGATGGGGCAGGGACGGGCTCTGTGCGGGGACGTCGGCAGAGATGCGTGCGGGGCTGGCAGGGCTCGGGGCCGGGGCTCTCCCTCCCGCTCCTCCCCAGCGCTGGTGCCTCCCGTGTCGTTTCTTGCCGCTCTCCCTGCCCGCGCTGCCAGGACCTGCCTTCCCTGGCCTCCAGCAGAGGGATGGTACGCCTCCATCCTCCCGCCATGTCCCCGTGTCCCCCTTCCCCTTCTCGTTTCACACGAGACCCCCCCTCCGTGCCCGCACGGGGTGCCGTTGACCGTGTGTCTCCTTTCCCCACGCTGGCAGGATTCCCGTTCCCAGGACTCGAGCACCGAGATGGTAGGCTGTTCTGCCCGCTTGATGCCCGGTTTTTCCTTCTGCCGGTGGTGTTTTTCTGCATGCTCTGCTCTGGGCCCTCGGGTCCATCATCTCCCCCCCGGGGTGTGGGTACCGCACGGGGCTGCTGTAACGAAGAGCAGCCTTGTAACGAGATCCGCGTCGGCGCTGCCGAGCTGGCTTTGAGACGTGAGCTAAACCTCCTGCCTTGCTCTTGGCATGCTTTGATTTTTCTTCCTTTACTCTATCAGGGGGAGGGAAAAGAATTAAAAAAAATAGGCTGGACTGTCTTTATCTAAAATCCCCCAAACTGATCCCAAAGGAAAGGGACCCACGCTTGCTGCAGAGCACCTGGGTTAGTGTTGCTGGACTGTTTATCCAGGGGGGGTTGTGGAGGGCTCCTCCGCCGTCGGGGTGACGCCGTCTCCCTGTATTCTGTGGCAGATGGTGGGGGGCTGTTGCTGCTGCCCATCGCTGGTAGAGTACCCCGGCCCCGAGGAGGTATGCTGCGCCTGCCGTGTCCTTCTCTTCCCCGCCGCCAGCCCACGGCACCCTCCGGTCCTGGTCGGGGACTCCCGCTGCAGCTGGATGGAGGCACCCAGGGCGATGCGATGCCTCCACAATCTCTTTCTCTTCCCTCCTTGAAGTGGGGTTCGGTCTCCTTTGAAGCAGAGGGTTTGCCTGGGGTGCGGGCAGCAGCCTCTGCCTAGCGGGGTTGGAGGGAAAACGGCGGCCAGGATCTTTCCGAGCTGTGGATCTCTAATTTCCCAGCTCCGGTGTCGGAGGGGCTACCCGTCTGCTTCAGTCAAACCCACCGAGGAGGGGCTTGCCCTCCCCTCTGGCGGGCACCCGTGCAGCCGTACGCTGTGATTCCAGGGATCCCGCCATCACCTGCGGGCTGCAGTCGGAGATGATCGGAGACGAGCACGCACCGGCGTTGGCCAGGGACTCGCTGGGAAACACCAGTTCCAAGATGGTCTTTGCCGAGAGTGAAGCGGGGCCGCGGGGGTGCATGGCTGGGGCCGGGTGATCTCCCAGAGCGGCGGTGCGGTGATGAGCATCGCTGCCCTGAGCCTGGCTGACTTCTCGGTGGTTTAATGCTGCGGTCCCCGTGAGCCGGGTCGTCAGGCAGCTCCTTGGACGAGAAGCCTTTTGCCATGGCACTGGCCGGTTTTCCCTTCTCTCCCCTCCCCACCCTTTGCCGCTCTCTGCCCTGATGCTCGCGGTGTCTTCATCCCCAGGTGAAGACAGAGATCAGCGTGGAGAGCAAGCACCAGACCCTGCAGGGCCTGGCCTTCCCGCTGCAGCTGGATGCTCAGCAAGCCATCCAGGCGCTCAAGCAGAAGAAAATCAACTACATCCAGCTGGTAGGTCCCTCGCGCAGCTCCCCTGCCGCTGGCTGCTGCCTCTCACCCCCATCTGCTGCCACATCCCCCTCTTGTCCATCAGAAGCTGGATCTGGAGCGGGAGACCATCGACCTGGTGCACACGAGCCCCACGGAGATCGCTGACCTGCCCAAGAGGATCCCTCAGGACTCAGCTCGCTACCATTTCTTCCTCTACAAACACTCACACGAGGGAGACTACCTGGAGTCTGTCGGTGAGTGTCCTGGCACCGGGGCGGCTGGTTAGAGCCCACGCTGGTCCCTGCTCTCCCTGGACCATTGCTTGTGTGGGAAGCAAGCGGGGATGGAGGTGGTGCGGCAGGAGACCCTGAGTCAGTTCCCGCTTGCTGTCTTCCTGTGGTGGGTGCTGCTGGCCAGTTCCTTGGTGCAGAACGAAGCTGCCCTGTGTGGTGCAGGGCTCTCCAGGTGCTGCCGTGGAGGATTTGTGCAGCCGTTGTGTTGCAGGTGTACTAGAGCCGGGGAAGGTCTGGGGAGGGGTGATGGGTGGGATGGCTCGCCTGCTGTCACTGGGTAGACTGGGACTCTCAGGGCTGGAAAAGCCATGGTCGGGCTGGGAGGCAGCTGCCTGGTGCTCCCTGGCCATGAGCCCGGGCAGCACCACGAGCCCTGCTCTCTTCTCGCAGTCTTTATCTACTCCATGCCCGGGTACAAGTGCAGCATCAAGGAGCGCATGCTCTACTCCAGCTGCAAGAGCCGGTTGCTGGACACTGTGGAGCAGGAGTTTTGCCTGGAGATAGCCAAGAAGGTAAGTGCGAGCCCACCCAGAGGTGATGGAGCAGAGACCTGTGCCGGGCATCTGCAAGGAAACGTGCTACAGCCTTGGTCCAGCCCTGTGGTGGGCTCAAGGGGGGAGCTGGGTGCCCCAAAGGTGGGTGTTGAGACCCCGCTAACCTCCCTCGCCGCTCCCGGGTGCAGATCGAGATCGACGACGGAGCCGAGCTGACGGCAGAGTTCCTCTACGAGGAGGTGCACCCGAAGCAGCACGCCTTCAAGCAGGCCTTCGCCAAGCCCAAGGGGCCCGTGGGGAAGCGGGGACAGAAGCGGCTGATCAAGGGGCCGGGCGAGAACGGCGAGGACAGTTAGATCCCGCAGGACCGGGCGGTGAACGGACAGCATCCCCGCGGCGCTTCCCGGCTTCCTCTCTGCTGACCTGGGGATCTTTCCCTCCATCTCAGCTGTTTTTTCTTCCCCCTTCTTTTTTTTCCTATTTCATTCCTTTTTTTAAATGTCAGGATGGCTTCTTGCACCTGGGGGGTGGAGCGATGGGGAAGGTCCGGGGTTCTCGGTGTTTCTTTTCCCTCTATCCTTGTGCAAGCCCTGGGGCTGCTGAAGGAGGATGGGAGCAGCAGGATTGTGTCCCCCAGCCTTGCTCCTGTGCCCCCGGGGTCACAGACGCTGATCTCGGTGTCCCTGGGTGACTGAAGGACACGCTTGCCTGCAAGCTGCTCTATGCAAAGGGAAGGGGGTGGTGCTGGGGATTCCTAGTTGAAAAGAGAAGAGGCTTCTTTCCCTGCTCCCCAGCCCCCAGATTTTGCTCCTCTGTCCCTCTCTCGGTGTGCACGGCCCCTCTGCCCCAGGCCTGGAGCGATCCTGCACCCCCTCAGGACCCCTCCCTGCGGGGTGGGATTTGCTGGCAGGAGTTTGTCCCTGGGGAGGAGGAAGTTTCCTCCCTCCCTCCCAGGACCTGAGCTCAGCCTGGCCCTGGAAAAAAGGTCATTCTGCCTTTTGGTGATGTTTGCATCCCCCTTTTGAACTGTCCCTGATTAAGGCTTTTTCCCTCGGAGGGAGCTGTTACAGCCCTGTTTAGGAAGGGAGCTGGGGGGCCCTGAGCTCTGGTCCCCCCCTCCACCTACCCCAGCCCCCACCATCACCCCCCTGGTTTGTTGCCGGCTCTCTGGTCTGGGCCAGCCCCATGTCTTAAAAATCACATGGGCTACCCCAAATCCTCGTGCCGGGAAGCGTGTCCCCTCCCTGGGGACGTCGCCAGCCACCGAGGGCTGTCCCCAGCTCCCGGGGCCGAGCGTGGCGCTGCGAATTAGGCTTCACTGGGGGTCTGGGGGGAGAGTACCTTGCTGCTGGCTACCAGTGAGGGCTCGAGAGCCTCCCCGGGAAGATGGAAACGGGGTCGGTGAAACCTGCCCTCCACTTCCCTGCTGCCCTGGCGAACGTGCCGACGTTGCCTTGGCCTCGGCAGAGCGGGAGCGGGCGGTCGGGAGGTTGAAGCTGGGGGGAGCAGAGCACACTGTACTGAACGCTGTATTTTCTAAAGAATAAAGTATTTTTAAAACAGTCTGCTGCTCTTTGGAGGTTCCCCAGGTTTGGGCATTCAGCAGGCACTGAAGCTGCAAAGCAAATTGCTTGGACATCGCTAGGTGGGAGTCAGCAGCCATCACAGCCTGCCTGCTGGGGCCACATCCAGCCCTCGACACTCCCAAGGACATTTATGCTTTAATGGGGGGGTCTGGGACAGCCCTTCAACAGTTCAACGTGGGACCCCTGCAGCGGTAGCTGGAGCTGGCTCTGGGAGGCAGCATCCTGCTTCTAATGCCGCTGCCTGCGGCTGTTTTCTTGGCTGGGGTGAATCCCTCATGGTGATGGCGAGGGAATGCGGGATGATGCTGGGCCAGGAGAAGGGTCGGAAGGCGATGGGGTCTGCCTGCATCCCAGTCTGTCCCACTCGTCACCCATGGCAAGGCAGCGTTTTCCAGGCTCCTGGGAAGGGAGCCGGACCCTGCACCTCCCTCTGCAGGGAGCAGCCGTCCTGCCAGAGCTCTTCAGCATCCAAAGATGGGCCCACAGCCAAAACCTAACTCCAGCTCAGCTGCGGTGTCTGAGTTTCCCGACAGCGGGTCCTGATGGAGAAGCAGGGAAGCACATCCTGGCTTGTGATGCAGCCACCAAAAGCCACTGCCTCCCTGCTCCTTGCCCAGAGCAACTCAGCTGTGGTTTGGAGATAACCTTTTATTTATTTAACCAAGCAGGTTTCACAGAGGAAAGGCTCACTGCATGCTGCACCAGGTGAGTCTTGGTGGGGTTTGCACTGGGTCAGAGCTGTGCCATGTCTCAGCTTTACTTGCTGTGCCCAGGATGAGATGGCCAGTTTGGGAATCCAGCTGTAAACCACCACTATTCCTAGAAAAAGAGAGGGGAAAAAAATGTTGAATGCAAAAAAAGAACCAACTCCAAATGAGTTTCCCTTTGGTGTGGAGAAGGAGGAGGGAAGATGCTGCTATGCATGGAGCAACCTTGGTGCAGGAGAGGTCCCGCTGCGTATAATTATTAATATTCATTCAAATATGCTGTGGTTCACTGAAAACACCAGTAAAACCTGGAAAGAGCTTGCCCCAGCTGGGTAGGCATTAAAAACAAGGATGGCGAGAGAAAGACCTGGTCAAAGAGATTTGCACCATGAATAGGATCAAAGCTGCTCCTGGGCTGGTGGGAGTCCGCCAGGGTGAGCGAAGGGGCTCGGCTGCAGTGGGGAGACCCCGGCCGCTCCCTGGGATGCTCAGGAGGGGGCTGCCCCAGCAGGGACCCCGCACGGCAGGGGGATGGCCAAGTCCTTCCTCCGCTGGGGCAGAGGTGGTGGCTGCACAGCTGGGGAAGAAGGCAGACCTCTGCAGGCAGGTCACCCTGTTGGTCCTCTATCCCAGTGTCACCAAGGCCCAAGCCTGCTCGAAGCCAGCTGCTTTGGTGTCAGCATGGGCTGACACCACCAGTGTCATTTAACAAGCTCATTCACCCTTCTCCTTTGGATCCTGCGCCCCTTCTGTGCTCAGTTATTTTTTAAACTTGCCCAAATATAAGGAGGAGTGAGGGGTGTCCCCCATTTCCCACCTGCCCCTCTCTGCCCCTGCGCCCCTGCCAGCACATCCATCCCCAGCTGAAAGCCCCTCCCCGTGCCAAAGGACAACTGCACGGGGCCGTGGGAGGGATGGCCAGGAGCAGCCCAAGGGCTGCAGATCCCCAGCTGGGTGCCCATCCCATCCC
>Ga0065711_1033513_pt1 | contig 25357 bp, 12 predicted proteins | sample Hoacrofraction12_FD_59098 | JGI IMG/M metagenome (GOLD analysis project Ga0065711, IMG submission 59098) | Hoatzin crop microbial communities from Cojedes, Venezuela - Epithelial fraction 12 v2 (version 2) | ecosystem: Host-associated > Birds > Digestive system > Esophagus > Crop | place...
GCTGAGGGAGCTGGGCTTGTTCAGCCTGAAGAAGAGAAGGCTGCGAGGGGACCTAATATATGCTTATAAATATCTGAAGGGTGGGTGTCAGGAGGATGGGGCCAAGCTCTTTTCAGTTTGTGCCGAACGGCAGGACAAGGAGCAATGGGCACAAACTGAAGCATAGGAAGTTCGGTTGGAACATGAGGAAGAACTTCTTCCCTCTGAGGGTGATGGAGCACTGGAAGAGGTTGCCCAGGGAGGTTGTGGAGTCTCCTTCTCTGAAGATATTCAAGACCCACATGGACGTGGTCCTGTGCAGCCTGCTGTAGGTTTCCCTGCTTCTGCAAGAGGGTTGGACTAGATGACCCAGAGAGGTCCTTTCCAACTCCTAACATTCTGTGATTCTGTGATTCTGTGATCTCACCACTGCTAAAGCACAGCTTTCACTGTGATGATACTCCCGCTCCTTGAATTTGCAGATCGTGGACGTGTGAGATCACCTATCACTCCTATGCTATGGTACATGGGACTGAAGGAGGATATAACCAAGGTCATCCTTACAACTTCATGAGCAACATTTGTCAGCTCTCCGACCCACCAAATATGCAGCAAGATTCTGCAAATTTTTGAAGCAGGCGGAATACAAAATCCTTCCTGCAGCCTTTTGTATGAGAAGACTTATCACCTCCCCTACTTTGGAAATGCGACTCGACACTTTAACAGGTGTTTGTCTGGATGTCAGAGACATGTGCACCATTGTAAATGTAATTAATATGTATTCCAGTTGTCAGGCTCTGAATAATCTTCGTGTACATAAGCATAGTAGTTATCGGTTGAATGTCAGCTGGAAGTCAAATTCGTTGATGATTTTTCCAGTAATGTGTAGGCACAACCATAAGAAAATGCTGGAAAAAGGAAGTAACATTATAGTATAAGGTACCAAAAGTGGATGATTAGCAGAGGAGAAAGAAAGGATACAATAAGTAGGTGGACTGATGGAAGTGATAAGACCAAAATCACGGAACAGGCTGGTGTGACAATAAGGAGTGAATTTTTGAATGCTCTCATAAGTATTAATCTTAAGCATTTATTCAAATGCCTTAAGCATTCTTGTAAAGCTTCGTTCAGAAGTCAATACATGTTTGTAATATAAGCTTTACAGTCACAGTGCACATGAAGAGATTCCCTAAAGTGTCATACTTTCTAATTTCTGCTACAACTTTTATTTTAGTTTTCTACTGCTGTGGTAAAAAACTTATGCAGGAAAGTTATAACTAGTATTTCAAAATAATTTTCCATGGAGTTGATAAGATCCCACTTCAGATATTTCCAGTCTAATTTGGCGATCTTGCTACAAACTGAGTATAAATAAAATGGAAAGATGCAAATAATAATTAAATATGTTTAAAATTTACTAATATGGAAGACTTTATCTATGGTGAAGAATAATCAGGTAACATGGTTAATTCCGTGAATAGGGAAAATTAAGTATTTCTACTACGTATTCCATCAAAGAAATGAGCAGAGAATGCAACTGGTGAGCCGAGAATTAAATCTTGGCAGGGAAGAAAATAAAACTGGAGGAAGAGTCCATGAGAAGTACATATTTCAGTATACCACTGCTTCAGGGAGGTCTGTTACAGCTATCAGGGTGATGGATTTGAGATGAATTAAGTAATTGGTGAAAGCGAAATGTAAATGTAAGTAGAATATTAGGGAAAAAGATTCAGGTCAGTTTAGGGGAGGAAAAAAAATACAAGAAAAAAGGATAGCAAAGGGAGAGTGAAAACTCAGGGTCTTATCTCTTGCTAAGTAGAAAAACCCATTTATATTAATGAGGAGTTCTACTTAAAAATTGATGGCATTGTCTTGCCCACAGTAAGAATTGTTAAGTACCATCAATAGCAAGGAACAAAAAGAGATTAGGTCATCACTCAAGAGGTTACTCTAGATCTGTTCTCTCAACCTTTTCCAATGACTAGTTTCAAAATCCCCTCGCCATATAACCATAAAGAACTGGAGTTATCATAAACCTCTGCAGATGGCTTTCACATTCAAGATTTTCACTCTTCACAACCTGTATCACTTACTTATAAGCTTTAAAGACATGTGATATACGAGTTCTTTTCTTTCCATCCATCACTTGCAAAATCTCAGAACTGTAGAATAATTCAGACTGGAAGGGGCCCCAGGAAATCATCAAGTTCAATCCCGTACACTTTGCTATTTTTGCATTTGAACACAGGCTACCATTTCAAAATGCAATGAAAGTAATCCAAAAATAGCCAATACTCAGGTAAGCCAAATTTCCCAAGCACCATTGATAGTACATAAAAAGACTAAAAAATTCCACCCTAAGACGCAAACTGCAAGGCTGGAGACTCAGATCCATACAAAACCGTTTCTAGTACTTGGATGCCTATACTACAAATTTTGAGTTGATTCTGGACAGTCTAAACATTAATTTAATTACCTATTTATGTAAATAGCTAGCACCCTCACATATCTGAACTAGGATTACAGGAAGCAAAATGCCTAATATGTTTTTTTTTCTTTTTTTATCTTTTAGTTTCCTGTCCTTGGGGGTAAGAGGATATTCCTTCTTCTTACATGTTTCTTGCTGACACAGTAGGCAATATAAGAAGTTATACCCACCTGAAGGAAGTTAGAGGTCTTGCTGGAAAGTCAGAAGAAGCAGCTTCTATTTCCAGGAATTTGGAGGGAGTGATGGATCGGATTGTGAAAATAAGGAAATTATTTCTGTACTTCAGAAAACAAAGCATGTTAGATACTCTGGAATAGCTATGTGGATAAAATTGGAAGAAAGTTGAAAATTCCTAGTATCATTTCAAATGGTAATTGCAATGCAAAAGTACATCCAAATGCTCCAAATACCGTTGCAGAGCAGAGAACTGTCCTAAGGCATCTATAGCAAAGGCTATTACTTTTTTTACAATGTGTTCTAAGAAAATTAAGTTTAGCAGAAAATTCCAGTAGTGGATTTTCATTCTTGACACTAATTTTCTAGGAACTTTGCTTTACATAAAAGCTAACATTTTTTAACTACTCCAGCAATCATTAATTTTTTGTTTTAAGTGAGGAGAAACAAAAGAAGAAGCAGGAAAAAAAAAGACAAAAATCACAGCCGGTCTCACCTACTCTTCTGCCAATACTTCGGTGACCATGTAGTAATGTCCAGTAAGTTCACGGTATCTAGCATACTTTCTTCTCAAAGATACAGAGATAATTTCCTTATTTTTCACAATCAGATCCATCACTCCCTCTATAATCCATAGTATTTTACCAATATCATCAAAGAAAAAAGTGTTTGTTTCTAGGTTTCTGAATCTAAGGCTGACATGACAATAACAGGATCATCCTCTTCTCTTCTACAGAGCTCCCTGTTCTTGTTAACACTTTGTTTCTCGAAAGATCGTAGCCTGTTTAGAGTAAAAAAACTGAAAAACAATATTCAACCTATTGAGCTTTTATAAAGATGCTATATTTAATACTTACAGATCAAATTCTGTTCAAGAGTGTGGAGGATTAAATTTGGCTGGTTGCCAGGTACCCACCCAGCTGTTCTCTCCCCTCCTCAGCAGGACAGGGAGGGAAAATACAATGAAAATGCTCAGGGGTCAAGATAAGGACAGAGAAATTGCTCACAGATTACCACCATGGGCAAAACAGTCTCAACTTTGGGAAGACTAATTTAATTTATTGACAATTAAAAATAGAATAGGATAGTGAGGAGCAAAATCAAATCTAAAAACGTCTTCCTAGACTCATCTTTGCTCCTTCTTTCCCAAATCTTCTACCCCTGAGCAGCATGGGGAGATGGGGAATGAGGGTTGTGGTCAATTTATAACACTTCATTTCCACCATGGGCTCTCCAGGATCTGCAGCTTCCTTCAAGGCACATCCGCCTGCTCTGGCATGGGGTCCTCCATGGGTTGCAGTGTGGATATCTGATCTGGTGTGGTCCTTCATGGGCTGGAGGGTGCAGCCTAGTTCACCATGCTCTTTCCCAGGAGCTGCAGGAGATTCTCTGCTCCAGGACCTGGAGCATGTCTTCCCCTCTTTATTCACTGACCTTGGTGTCTGCGGTGTTGTTTCTCTCACTTTTTTCTCACTTCTCTCGCTCAGCTGTGTGCAGCATTCTTAAATATGTTTTCACAGAGATGCCATCAGCTTTTTCAGTGGTGGGTCCATTTTGGAGCCAGCTGAAAGTGGCTGTCTCTGGCACAGGTCACCCTGGTCTCTTCTAAAGGGCCACCTCAGCAGCCTGCTGCTGTCAACACCTTGTCATGTAAACCCTATACAGGGAGCAATGCTGAGTGTTCATGTTAGTGGCAACTGCAAATGGCCAATAGCACTAAAAACAGGTATTAACAGAAATTAAAAAAAAAAATTATGCCTCAAGATTTCCCTGGAATTCACAAAAAAACCCAACCAAAGTAACACATTTCATCACCAACTGGTATTTACTAATAGATATGATAAAAAAGTTGCTGTTTAATGTCCTCTTCATTTAATAAGCCTAAAATAGATTAAAAATACCTCTTTTTAGAGTTTCATCTCCTATGCTTCACAATTTTACTTTTTGCCTTCCATGACATTGAAATTATCATTTTAATAGTTGCAAAATTACAGATTTTCTGTCTTGCGCTTTAATTTCCTTGTTAGACAGCCAGGTGTTTCATAATTTCTTAGAACTGATTGTGCTAGAAACTCTGCTTGGAGGTTTTGCAACTGTAGAGAAAAAATTTGATTTAAAATGCAAGTCTGAGCTTATTAGAATTACACACTGCTAGAAATTTGCAAGACTGATTACAAGCTCCTTGAGTGGCCTTCATCAATTTAACAAATATTAAAAGTCCAGCAGAGGAAGTGTGAAAAGATTGCTTAAAACAGCAGGCTCACTTCCTTGTGCTGCGTAAGGCTGGCTGACATGAAACAAAAAAGTGGTTTTTCTTATTAAACTTTCTTACAAGAACACTACATACTTACAATAAATTCCCCTTTGCATGAAATCCCCTGTTATTTTATCAGTTTAGGTGTAGCTTAAAGCATTGTTTGGGAATAACAAAACTGCTTCGAAATTTGCTTTTGTCATACAGCAAAAACACATAGCCTGTAAATGCAAACATATCTCTGAATGCTTTTCTTTCCTTTCGCTAAAGTAATTTTGTAGAAATTGTGTAAGAATTTATGATTTTAAATGTTTAATATTATTGTTAAACCAAAGGGGGAAAAAATCTGGAGGAATGACACCCATGTACTGAATATGCTTAGGAAGACAGATATAAGCCATCAGAAGATTTAGTTTTTCTATAAATTTGTTCTACCACAGCATTTTAAACTTTTGGTAAAGTTCTTCATGATTAAGTTTACTGTTAGGGCTGACAGTTTCATTCAAAACTAACTAATCAATGGTCAACATTTCAAAGTAGGAATGCACAATATTCTCTTTGAATCACTCATGAATAATCCAGACACCCAGAATTAATTACTAAATTTATTCTGAAAAGTAACTTTGGATAAGCAAAATGTAAAGACGGCTTTAGTATAAAGGCAAGTACAGAAAAAAAGGGAAATCAACTGAACGATTTTTTTTATTAATTATTCACCTGGCTCTACAGATTATACAGTCTTCTAAATGCAATGGCAAAGATTTCTAATAATATAATATTATCAACAGATGATTAGCTTCTGTGTTAATCCATATCAGTGAAGCAAATTTTCATTTTTTTAAAGATTTATTGTATCAAGATGTTGCAGGAAAATTGAAGTTACAATACCAGAAGAGACAGATTTTTCAGGCAACATAGAAAAGAGAAAGGAGCTAGGCTCTACACTCATAATAGCATATGAGCTCCTCTGTGTTTTGTGCATTTTCACACCTTGTCAGCAAAAACTACATTTTCACATGGGATATTCCCTTTTAGAGAGAAATGAGGAAGCTAAAGTTGGTTTGTGGGTTTTTTTTTTTTTTGATGGTGGAAGATAGTATTTTGTATAAATGTGGGTAAGAAATGAAGGAGGAATAACAACAAACATGGCACAGAAATACTGGAGGGACACATACAGGGATTCAACAATAGGAGATATCAGTGTATCTCTTCTTCTGGACTGCCATGCATTCATTTATGTTGCTGGACAAAGCAAATGGGTAACATAACTATAAATACTTTCTCAGGCAAAGTCATCTGTTGCAGAGAGTTTTGTCAGATTCCCTGCATTGTCTTTCATGCTACCTTTCATGTAATAAAAGGCCTTCTCAAATTAATCCATTACTTTTTACTGCACTCGACATCTCTTCCTTTTTTTCTGATGCTTTTAGAACAAATCAGGTGCCCAGTTTAGTTTAATTGCTCATTTGGATGATAGCTTGTCAGAGGCAGATATTGTTGTTTCTCATTTGATGGTAATTTTGGTGTTTTGGAAATATCCTTTGGTAGAACAGAGATAACTATCTTTACAATGTTCCATTACTTCTATCATCTATTGTTTTACTGGCAAGGAACAGAGGCATAGGAAGATTAAGCTCAAGACACAAGCTGCCAGGTTGTGAATGAAACAGGATTAAGTGCCTGTGCAGAAAAGAATGATTCATACAGAATCAGGTGCCTGCTCATCCTGATAATCTCGAAACACCTGCATGTACCCTAGCATGCTTAGAAAAATTTCAGAAGCACGTTGTCTAAGAGTGCCAGGCATTTCAAGGTGCAAATCTGTGTATAGCACCAGATTGGGAGGGAGTGGTTGGTACACTGGAGACCAGGACTACTACTCAGATGGGCTGAACAACTGGAGGAGTGAGCCAGGAGGAAACATGTGAAGTTCAACTATGAAGTCGTGCACATGGGATGGAATAACCCTCTACATCACTGCAGACTGGGAACTTACTGACTGGGAAGAGGACCTGGGGGTTCTGGTGGACAAGGAGTTCTACGTGAGTCAGCAATGTGCCCCTGCAGTGATGAAGGCTGAACTTCACTGCCATAAGCATAATGAACAGGTTAAGGCAAGAGATTATTCCACTCCATTCAACACTTGTTAAGCTGTATTTGGGATTCTGTGTCCAGTTTTGGTCCAGTAAGGACAAAGTGGAACAAGTCTAGCAAAGGGCCATTAAGTTGATTAGGAGGCTGGAGCATATTACTTATTAAAAGAGACTGAGGGAACTGGTTTCTTCATCCTTGAGAAGACTGGGATATAAAGGGATTTAATTAGTCTTCCACATTCCAAAGGGGGAAGTAATAGAAAAGACCAAGCTGTACTCCTAGGCGTGCAACTGTCTTTAGGAATCCAGTCCCCAATATCTAGGCATAAAACTCCATGTTTCATTGACATTTAAAATGTTCATAATTGCAATAGTTTATTACTACTCTCAGCCACCCATTCTTCATCAGAGATCTCTATCATTACTTTAAGACGAGATACATTCCTGTTTGAGGGCATCATGTGAAAATGAGTTTGTTGGTACCATTCTGTCCTCTGGAAGTCATAGACTGATATCAAAGAGCATTCATATTTCCCCGTGAAAAGAAAAATGGGAAAGTTAAAATGTTATGTTTTCTTTATTTCCTGCTCTGGAGATAGAAAAAGGAAACAGAGTAAAACATAACTCTGTATTTTTCCCATATTTTTCTTTTACTAAAAATCAGGTTATTATTGACACTGAAAGAATGAAATTCACGTTATGAACTTACTTCTCAGAAACAGAATCTGAAAGAGTTACAAATTCATGCTGAAACTCGCTTTAACTTGTATTTGCACAGAATTAAGAGAAGATAATGCAGATGAGGACAGGCAGCAACTAAAACTAGATACACTCTCATTTTCATGTGCTAGGAATAAAATCACCCCAAAGACAATGCAGATGAATAAAAAGAACAGTAATGACAGTTGAATGCATCAAATTATTTCTACTGGCATTTCTCTGAATTATTCTATATTTTTCTTTGGTGTTTCCAGACTGACATGATTAACAAAACAGCTGAGACAACGACCACAGTGCAATTGGGCAAACAAACCTGTTATTGTGCCCATGATATACTCACTGACCTACAGGAGTATATCCAATGGTGGAGACAGAGAAATCAATCTGAATAAGGAGTTACATGTAAAACTCAAAGAAATCAAAGGTAACAAGATGGGGACCCCTCCTGCAAAACCGAAGTAATTCTGTTTCACCTTTATGTATAAACCTTACAGATGTATAAAACATATCCTTTGAAATAAATTTAGAAAGAAGGCTAGAGTTTTTTATGTCCACTCTCTATGCAGAAATGTCTTGGTGATTATAATGAGATGCATATCTGGTAGGTGTTTCATTATCAGAGAGCCAGTTCATGAATAAACTTTAACATATTCCAGCACAGAATAGCCGGTAGTGTTCTTATTCAGAGAATTTTCTAAATAAGCCATTTATTTAAATACACAACGTACTAACTAACCTTCCCTTAGGGTGAACCTCACCCTCTGCAGAGGACTTGGACAAGGTTATGCATCACTGAAGTCATGTTAATGCCCTGTTTTCCTAGTTGGAGTGGGCTCTAAATGATGCATAGACCTTTGCGCTGTTTTGGTGTAGAACACCTGTCATCCAAACAGTTCTCTGAAAAAAGTTGAGCATTTTGTAAATACCTGCAGGATTCTTCAGATTAGAGGACCACAAATAAGAGTTGTTTTATTCAAAATCATTAAAATTTCTACAGTTATTTTATTATTTGTTTTCTTTCTTTCTTTCTCTTTTATCACCTCTCTATTGGTTAAATAATGAAGGATCCCTTCACAGTAATCCTCTCCCTGAAAGGATGTTAAGGGAAAAATAAGATGGAGGAAGAAAAGTTTAAGTATTTTTTTTACTCAGCAGTAAAGCAGTTAAGGTGAAATATAGAGTGACTTTACTAAGGGAATTAAACTTCATGAAACCTACAGGGCACGGGGGGCTATCAGATAGGAAAAGGTATTGAGGGAATGGAGTAGAAATTTCTGCTGAAAACTGGAGTCTCTGAGCTACAGAACAGCTTGATGGTTTTTTTTAGGGTGTATGTCATGCTATCAATACATTTTATAAATATTATAATATAGACTCAATTGTCTCTGTGTTTTAGTGCCAGTGTTGTCTGCCATTATATTATTATTATTTACTATCGTTACTATTTCAGCCTGTGAAATAACATATTTTATAATAATTATTATTTACTTATATTACAGTAAGAGTTGTGGATTTCACACCAAAACGTGTTGCACTGTACACTCTGGAAACAAGTAATACTATTTAAAAAAATATGACATATTTAAATTATCTGCGTTAAACTATTTGTATGTCTTATTTGGGACTAGAAAATGCCTATAGAGTGTAAATTTTCACCTCTGCTGCCTGACTTAATTAAGAAAGGAAGGGTTTGCAGGTGAACTTCAGGTGAGATGAGCAAAAAGCCATTCAAAGTAACTTCCAAATAATGAGTTTCCACCATGACTATACTGAAGTCTGTTTAAGGAAAACTTTCATTAGGTTACGCTGGTTACAGAGTTAGTCACTCATTCATGTGGAGACAGCCCTGGAAAAGCAAACAGTGTCAGGAAATCCACCTTTTCCCCATTTGCCATTCAAGGACTCTCATAGATACTTCAGGGTTTTGCAGGGATTCTTTTGTTTGGCTGATTTTTTTTTTCATTCTTCTTTTCTTTTTTAATTCCTGTTCTTTCCTCGATGTTTTCCTTTTGATCTTAAGAGAGAGAGAAGGTGATGCTACTAGAAACCCTACTGAATCATCCTGTGCTCTGCCTTGCATGCCGCAGATAGCCTCACCTAACACGGTTATTGGTGCTGCTGTCCTGGCTGTGTGTATCTGAGTCTCTGCTTCAGCAATAGTTTTGCTCACCAATTTCATTCCAAAATGACTCTGCCTGAGGGGCAGAGGCCATGCTAATAGATGCAGGAAACAATCTTCGTGTGTGCAGCCAGTAGATAGCAAGAGGAGGCTCAAGCCTTGGCAGTCAAACTGTCAAACTGGGTACACTGTTTTAGAGTACCAGCTGAAAATTCTGTGATAGTTACTATGTCCGACTTTGCAAACCCCTGCAGTAACTGAATATCAGTCTTGGCAACAGCTCAGTAAGATTCAGGAACTTAGACAGTTGGAGGCAGCTGAGAGCTTACTGCCAGCCAAAAAAAATTTATCCATCCTATTGAGATGCCCATCTATAAATCTTTCAGCCAAGCCCCTAGGATCTTCCCTCTCAGTTACTGTAACAACTTCTTCACTGGTCTTCTGCAATTTTGGCCTATTTTGCACTTTTGCCCTATATTGCAAAGCCTCTCCATCCCCTCTCCATTTATGCCTCCACCAGATCCCTTGTCTTTGAGAGATTAACTATCTGTCCTTTCATTCCTGATCCTTCATGATTTACTCCTGGGAAAATTAACATTCCAGTTACTACTATAAATGATCATTTCCTACCCTTAGTCAATACTGAATGCTAGACTCTCCCAAACTCTTGTTATGCTTTCAAACAAGATTTTTGACCTCTGTAAATCATTCTAGATATCTGCAGTTACTTCATTATCTTGCTTAAGTTCTCCTCTGATCTGCTTTTTGACAACTATGCTGCTGAGAATGTGGCCTCTCTTGTTAAATATGGATAACATTTCTGGACAGTGTAAAGAGCTTTAAGTTTTGTCCCGTTTCAACGCTGACTGTATATGAGGCAGCATTAAGGATGTTTAGCCAGTAAGTAGAGGATGTTGCTTAACTTAATAAGCTTTACTAAGAGGTCAGATAGGTCGCTTACATAGATCATGACATGCATTTGGTTGTATGTGCTCCTGAGTGGATCTAAGAAACGCACAGAGCTTTTTTCCCTCCTCTTATCACCTGCTATAGATTTTTCTATTTTCTCTCTGTTGCCTTCTTTTCCAGTTTTTTTATACTCTGTTTTGTCCTTAGATCGTAACTGTCTTTGCCCTTAGGCTGTAAGTGGCTGGAGAAGAAACCGTGTGAGGTTTTTTGGTAGTGTTTTTTTACCTGATTTGTGTATATGAACTAACACAACAGGATTCGGCTCCATTGCTCTGGTTCATGAGGGTTCTAGCTTTACAAATTCAGAATAAATCACAATGCTGACTATTAATAGTAAGCTAAAAAGATTTGCTATCCAAACAGCATTTTAAAGGCTATGTAAGTGAGCATTTGTGCTTCTGCGCTGCTTCTCTGATTCCAGTAGACATTGAGTACTCAACCAGAAATAAAATCCTTGCAGAAATGTGCCACTAAGTCACATAACCATGATTCAAGCAAGATGGCCTGAGCTTTTCAGTCCCACGTATCAGCTTCCCATTTGGGGCACCTTTCCAGACAATACACAAAAACATAATGTGCTCTTCCTGTCATGTGGGCAGCGTGACAGCCTGTGGTCAAATGTCTCAACATGCTCAGGCATATTAGCATAGGTCCAGCAGCTGTTAAACTTCACACAGGGCTGAGAACAGGTTGTAGTCCCAGTAAGAGGCAACAGTAGAAGGCATTTGACAGAATAGGGCCTATCTCTGCCAGACAGGATGCCAGCTCAACTATTTACAGCTGGAACATTTTCTGGTACTTCAGATCCAAACCTACAAAATGCGTGGACAACTCCTGAGGAGCTCTTTGTATTGTCAGGGTACACCTGTTAAATATGGATACAGCAGAAAAAAAACAGATTTTTAGCACCAGTTCTAGACTAAAAAAAAAGCAAAAGCACAGCTACTAAGTTCTTTTGACTAGGTTTCCTGTGGCACTTGGAGTCAATTCTTGTACATATTTTTGGCTACCACAGCTGTAACTGTGAAACAGTAGAGCAACATTGACAAAAGTTTCATACATCCCCCTCCCGCTGCTTTACTAATCTATCTAAGTCAAGCTTGCTTGGTAATTGAAGGCTAAACCAAATTTATTTGGACCCAGAGCTTTGTAAAAAGAACTCACACCACGATCTAAATCAGGTCTTATTACAGATACACTTAGAAACAATTGTATTTTTTAGACTGACTGCTGACTCCCTTACTGGTCACTTGTAGTTTTAGTTATCTTGTTAAATAGGTCAGTCAGGAACATGTGACAAGGATTCTGGAAAAAAAAGCATGTGATAAGATGGGATGTGATAATTGTGTAGCAACTTACCCCATGAGTACCACAGACACAGTGTAAGTAATGTCCTCCGCTGCTATCCATGCAGGTTTAGACTTCTACCAACATTTGTGTCTGCCCTACAGCAGCAGAGTATTCCCTGAGAAGAGAGACGAATCTCTGGGCATTTTCCTCTTCTTTGCTGAGGTGTATTTTCTGAGAAGAAAGACAATTTAACAAGCAGTACAGTCATACATAATTGTAAATCTAGCAACGTTGACCTAACACTACTTTCCCAAATTTCATGAGCTGAAACTGTACCTCTGAATCTGTACTGTATATCTTGGTAAAGGAGCGTAAGTTAGTATCAACAACTATTTTTCACAAAAGTGTTTCACAGAAGGAAAAACAGAACCATGAGAACAAAGATCAGTATTTTCTATGTTCAGTTATTACTAACACTTTACTGAACAAATCATTTGGCATTTGTGTTAAGGGAAAGAAAAAGGCTACTGGAGAATAACTTGAGAATACATGCTAAGTGAAAGGACCCCTGTATTTTCATCCACATCCTGATTCTAAATGTTGGTGTTCATTTAATCAGAAACACAGAGCTGTAGTTTTCTAGCTAAATTCATTGTGAGCTGTGTGCCTAAAAATGCCCTTATAATCTAGATCTTACTGCTCCATTATGCTTTGAGGGGCCAAGTTTATTCAATACTGTTTACAGAAGGTGCAAGAGCTATATCACTGAAGGCAAAACAAGGAGTTAAGTTCTGCCGGGACTGAAGTGTAGACCTATTAGGACACTCAGTATATGCTTTCTTGCTACTTAAAAGGAATAAATATATTTTTAATGAGCACTTGAATATTGGGAAAATATTCCAGTAGGCAATTCCAAATCGATAAAAAAGGATTGCTTTTCTAAAACTTCTAATTAAAAGCATTCTTTCAATGCTAACTTCTACATACATAATGAATTAAATTCAAATTAACTGTAAAATTGTAAGGACTGCAGCTCACAGTAGTTTTAATGCAATATATTTGATCTGAATAAGCAACCTCGAATCCAACACAGGTTTCTAAGCTTGAAATAACCAAGGAAAGAAGATAAATGCAGCACTGGGATGATTATAAGGATGAAGTGAGTCTCTGAAGTAAATTATCAACTTGTCAGAAGAGAATGGGAAAAACAAAATCTTGCTTTATGTTGCGTTTACTTTATGCTAAGCAATAGCAAAGACACCATCTAGGTGACAAGGTGATAGAGTGTGACTTTCAGACCTTTAACAACAGAAGCCAATTTCAGTCTCTTTCAGACAGATTATAGAATCACAGAATCCTGTAGTTTGAAAAGGACCTCTGGAGGCTACCCAGTCCAACCTCCTGCTTAAAGGAGGCTCAGTGGGTCAGGTTGCTCAGGGCATTCTCCAGATGAGTTTTGATCATATCCCATGATGGAAATTCCACAACCCCTGTTGGCAACCTGCTTTGATATCTGACCATTTAAGTATTTAACCATTTGCATGGTGAAGTATTTCCTTCTATTTAACAGGAATTTTCCTTGCTCCAAGTTGTGGTTTTTACCTTTTCTCCTGTTACCATGTGCCTTAGAGAAAAGTCCACCTCCAGTTTCTGTGCCCTTCCGTTAGGTAGCTGAAGACACCAATCAGCTAGCTGACTTGTTAAGGCTGAACAAAACAAATTCTCTTGACTCTTATGATTTCATATGTGTGTCAGCCACCCAGAACAGGAGTACCTTGATCCTTGGCTATAGATTGGAGCACATGGAATAGAAGAATATGTTTAAAGATGTTTGTATGTCTGGGTAAACTTGAACAGAAATATGGGCTTGTGTCTTGTTCACTGACAGGTAGACAGTGTGCACAGGTTGCCTTCTATACATTTACAGAGAATTCACACTAAATGGAAAAAGAACAGATCAAATGTACTGCAGATCAGCTTGTACATGCAATGGACAGTTGCCTAGGATTTCTGGGAGCCATGCAGTACATTCAAAACTATTACTACTGTAAATGGGCTGTTTGGCATGGAGAAATCCCAGACAGAATTACCGTATCAAGCAGGATCAATGAGAGAGCTATATCCACTCAGTTCCACTCCACTACATCTTCATCTGCCACCTATCATTGCTGTGGGTGATTAGAGCTGGAAGGATTAGTGCAAAACAGTAACACATTATTTACAGTTGTTTTTGTTTCTATGCAGAAGCTTCGTCTGAATTACATTCTTCTGGGTGACTATACATTTTGCCAGAATTTGTCTATATTTTCTTTACACTCTGATGTTTGAAATTTGGGGGTGTTGCTTTAGTATCGTAAGAACTTTTCTCTTTTATGCAAAACATATTTAGTCAGAGAACAGACTCTATAGCATCTCATGTAATAAGTGAAAAATACATTTTATAGGCAATATATGGGCACATAAACTGTCCAAGATATATAGTTTTTAACCTGTAATTCAAGCACCTGTTTTATAACTATACAACATGATTTTATTTACATTATAAATTTGCAAATCATAGTTAAACAAATAAACGACACACAACATTGAGCATTCAAGTACAGAGAATTCACATATCAAAGGAACAGAACATTCTGAGTGGGGAGGATCGTTCCATATAAACAATATTGATACAAATCACATCATGGAATAGTATACATATATTCTACCCTGTGGAACAAGAAAGAGAAAATGAATATACATTTTCAATGGTGAGTGGAGATGTGGCAAAAACTGCGATAATGAGGAACTTAAATAAATCTTTTGAATGACAGCAATACGTATGATATGTTATTTTCTCTCATATATGTATACAGACACACAGATATTGCTACAGTATTGACTGAATCCTGTTCTAGTGTTTATTGTCGTTTGGTTCTTGTGATGACCTACCTTTGTATCCCACATGAGGAATTTAAGGTTAGTTCTTGGTCTGTGCTGTTATACATACTTCAGAGGTGAAGTCACATCACCCAGCTCGAACAGCAATCTCGCTTTTACACAGCACAGGATTCATGTGCATACAAGAGATACTTTTCAGATGCATTTCTTCCAGCTTTTCTGAGCCTGTCTACGTAGGCAGCAGATGTAGTGGCAAGACCAGCCAGCATATTTATACTCATACGGTTACCTCTGATGTACCTGAAGCAATGCCCTTTAGGCTTTGCAGTGATCTGTTTTGGGTAACTTTTTCATTCCTCCTTCTCTCCTCTCCTGAAGACCACCAGATTTTCTTAGGGTTGTGAGTTAAGGGAAAATCTCTGCTTACCTCTATGTTCTAGCTTGTAACTTTGTTAGTGGCGATGCCATTTCCCCCTTTGTTTTTACAGCTGTTGCCCTTTCTGTAGCCTGTCTCACTCTCACTCGGATAGTCTATCACAGAAAAACACAAAGCCTATGTTCAAGTACTCATAGAGATGGGAATGGGAAGGGAAAGACTCCTATCCTTCTCTCCGAACAAATTTCTGTAAATGCAACCTATTAATTTGAAAGCAATGGCAGCTGGGAGCTACTCAGTGCTGACAGCTCCTTGACTGCTCTGCTAAGCCTTTCCAGACTTACATCTCACCGTGTACCATCAAATGGAAGTCTTAATCTACACTGCCAATGCCACACAAACCTAGGAGGTATAAATCGACGAAGATATAATCATTAGTCTTTTCAGAAAAGGCCAGAATTACTCAGGGGAGCTGGTCAGTTTTTACATTGCCAAACTTTTCATTAAATATTTCAAAATGCTTTTGGAAACCATCTTGCCAGGTGAAACTCTTGCACTCATTGCTGGGTAACGACCTAAATGTCGTGGCTATGGAGTCCATTATTTCAGGACAACCCAGGACTGGATGCCAGTTCTAAGCTTATTGCAAAGGAGAGTTTTTCCTTTCCAGAGAAATAGTGTTACTTCTGTTGGTTTCTCCAGTTATAAGCTAAAAAAACTTCAACTGTTACACTGAACATAGTTGATCTTTGTTTTTTCAATGCTTGTTGAGTAAAAATATTGTTTTGTTTTTCTGGTTTGGGTTTTTTGTTTTTGTTATTCCTCTCCTACTAATCCCTAGCATTTAGCATTGTTTTCAGGCCACTGCTGAGCACTGAAGTAGTATTTTAATAGAATTACCAATTTTGATGCCAAGTTTTCATTCCTGAGAACTCAGGACCATTGCTGAGTGGATGAAGTTTACTTTTTTTTCTCCATTCACATCATTTTGCATTTAATCTACATTAAATTATTCCATCAGTTACTCAGTATTCAAAGGTGGTTTTTGCAGGTCTTCCCAGTCCACCCTCAGCTTTACTACCCTGAAAAGCTTAGTATCCTCAGGAAACAGAATCAGCTCCTTCTCCCTATAATATATGAATCCGTTCAATGGTGCATGCTCTATTTTTCTTTATCAGCTGTAAAAGGAGAGCGCAAAATGGGTAGATAAGACTTAGAAAATACATTTGAATCAAATGCTATGTCTTCACAAGATTTCTTTTACTGTTAGAACTTCCAAGCAAGCAGAAATTAGTTGTGAAATGGTCTACTTCAAACCTAAAAAATACTCAGCTTTGATTAACTTTCTGTGTTCAGTTTAATATTTGCAAGTGCACTGAAACAGTCTTCCAAGGGCAGAGTAGAAAATTTATCAGTACTTCACCTTCAACTGTGTGTTTAAGGTCTGTTCTATATACATAGTTTCAGAATAAGAAAGCTATTTTTTCTAATTTTATTTTATTTATGTTAGGGGGATCTCTTCTACTTTCACCCTGTGAGGTCTTTCTTTTTTTATGTTTTATTTTTTTTTAAATCCCTGGCTAGGATTATGCAAGCACGGAAGAGTCCCTTGGGATTCTTTGATTGCAGAAGAGCACTAGTAATGCTGCCAGAGAAAAGGAGGGCTAATTTGTGGCAACAATTGGAAGGCAACACAGATGCACCAAAAAATAGAATACCGAAAGAAAAGTAAGCCAAAATACTACACACTGCACTGAGTACCAGAGTGCCACTTTTCTGATTCTGATCATTCCACACGAAGCTGATGTGCTGCTATATTGGGTGAAATAATATAAGTCAAGAGAATAGTACATTTATACTAAGAATTTTGAAAGCACATACTGGTAAGCAAGAAAATGTAAATATTTTCCCACAAATAATTCTGTGGTTTTAGTTACCTTCCTCATGAATTTCCAGAAAACTTGATTTCATACATATTGAAGAAGCAGTATTCCACTTGTGTTTGGCTCATTCATACACAAATAATACTCTTTAAAAGCAAAATGAAAATATTTTTCCTGCACTGATATTTGAGTTTATAGATATTTCAATATATTTGTTATCTTACTATAGAGCTAATTCTTAGATAAATCTACATATTTTCTTTTTCCTTGACAAAATACCCATAAATAGCAAATCAACATTGAGAAATGGCAAATCAAAATGTTATTTTGATGAACTTGTAACTTCACTGCTCTTTTGAATAGCGATCATTTTCAAATACTGATTTACTAGAAATTGATCATAACTCATATGTTATTTTCCTCAGACCAAATATCCCAAAGATATGTGATGATTAGGGCAATAGAAATCAGCATATAAACCTGCAAAATTATGCAAATATTATTTTGTCTAGTGTCTTTTAAATTCCTTATGTGGGTTTTTAGGTATGTGTTTCTAATATGTGCTTCACAAGACATTTGAAATAAATCTGTAACTACAGACATGAAGTTCAATGAGGAAGGAGAAGCAATTTGTGAGCTAATAGCAGATTCTGAAGCAAAACACAGCCTTACTTTCTTAACTAGACATGTCAAGTTCCATTTCTGGAAGAAATCTTCATCTGTTTTGATCAGATGTTGGATGAAAGAAAAATGTGCCTAAAGAAGCAAGTAGGGAAAAAAATGGGAAGCATGATCTTGCACCTGCACCCTAATTACTAATCAGAACTGATCTACCAGGACATAAGCAGGAAGAGTGTTCCATAGTGATGGATCACAGAGAGACAGAGGGTGGTGTTTTATCCAGATGTATTGTCTCCATGTTAGGCAATCAAATTGATGAACTGTACTACTTTTCTAATCAAAGCAGAGACAGAGACATATTCTGAGGAAAGCTCACCCTCTCCCAAGAGAAATTTGCACTTGGAGTAGACTAAATCACCCTCTAGAGTTACCTGTCCCCTCTACTTACAACAGAGGTCTGAACAACTAACTTCAACTAATCATTTAAATTTTATAAAGCTAAAATTAGTGAAGATGAGTCCTATCTAGAAAGCAATGAATACGTTTATCTCAAGCCTTCACAGTGAAAACAAATGGGGTAAATAAAGAAAAATGAATGAAGAAATGAATAAATCTAAACACAGAAATTGTTTCAATTTTTTCAAACCAATTTTTTTTTTCACAAAGCTGATGCTTCTTCTCAAGTATCACAGCTAAGTTGAAATTCCGTATTTCCTGTTTTAATTTGTGAACCTGAGTACTGCCTCCTTCCATCAGTTGAGCAAACATTATAAATACGAACCACATCACTGGTATGTACATGAGCAAAAGGTCTGAAACAGTAGCAGATGTTTCTGGTCTTGTGCTTGTGCAACATAAAGCATAAAGCGTAAGAAATCAGCATGGGGCAGGAGAGCCTTACAGAAATTTCTTATGCTGAACATTGCACATTCAGAGTAATTCACAGTTCTTTTTTTCATGTCTTCCATCTGAGTGCAACTGATTGCAACAATGTTGCTTATGAGGCAGCAGCAGTATGTCTAAGCCTTTTGTTGTCTTTTACTGAAAATCTAATTAAAAGATCAAGTCACGCATGCAAGTAGACCAACCACTATAGAATTCTGAAGTAAAAAAGTAAAACCCAAGTATCTTATAAATCACTTGCTTAACTTGAGAAGAAAATTCTTCTCAATCTTCTGTTTAAATAATAAACATTATTTGGCTTTGACTTTGATGTGTAAATTGGCTGAAAGTCAATTGTAGGGTGGAATGGCAGGGACATAGTTCCGAAGTGAAAGAAAAAGGGCATAGTGAATGTTTTAGTCGCCAGTTCATCCAACTCACACTTAATCTGGCCTCTACAGTGTTCTCCCAACCAGCTTTACTAACATCTTTATAAACTGCTTTACTAATGCTATTTCTTCTTTATTGTTTAAGTACAGAGGATCACTGCATAAATGCAGACCCAGGCACTCTATTCCTTAACTCTGAGGACTGGACAATGCTCAAGGTCTTGCCACATTGTTTTTAACAGCAAGAGAATCTAACAGCATGAGTCAGGTATTTATTTGGTGCAACAACAGTTATTTAATTAGAATTTATTGAAGATTTCTATTTTCCTGATAGTTATGACAGATTTTAAAGTAAAGTTGGAGATTCCATCAGTCAGTGTAAGTCTATTCTTACTCCAAAGTGAAGGTAAAGATCACAAGAAGTCAACCCATTTTATACTTGCAGAAATCATCCTTCTCAACTTACTTGCAATTTTATGTTGAAGACTTTACACCATTATTTACACATTATCTTACTGACTAGAAAAATGCATTGTATCTTCCATGATTTTTCTCTTTATGTATTGTGATTTACCAATAGTTCAAATAAACATGAAAAATATTCTACCCTGCCTACCAATGTGTCATTAGAACTTCCGAAGAAGTCCACAAAGAGAGGATTAAGACAGCCTCCCGTGTAAGTTAAGGTCTAACAGGGAAAAAGAAAAGTTGAGTTTTAATAAAACCCAAGAAAATAGAGTGACCACCAAACATAACATCCCTCCTTAGCTAAAGGTTCTCTGCAGTGTGCGTGTAGAATATGAACTAGGACCTTAGTTGTCGAATGCTTGGGAAATTTTTACTAGTTGTCAGAAAATGGAGGTGAGGGAAGGCCTCACTGGAACTGACCTCTGGTAAAGTAAATTAAGCATGGTTACGCTCTTCGTTGTCACCTGCGTCCTTGAAAGCCCCGTTATGTTACGTTTTGTGAATAAATGCTTTTATTTATTTTCAATTTAACCTGATTTCTAAAAAGGTGATCACAAAGTACCTATGGGTAAACATATATAATGGGCCTTTCATTTCACACAATTGATAATGTTGTTCTCAGGCTTTTGGAGCACATTTTCAGTGGCTTGGACCCACATCGATTATTTTCAGGGTATCCAATGAGGAACTTTATGCCCTTCCATTTAACCAAATGAGGTGCTTAGAGAGCCACTGGCAGAGAGACTGAGGAGGAAGGAATGTCTTCTGCTCATAAGTATAAGCAAAAAAGCTTTCTAGCATAGCTTTCTTGCACAGAAGAATAGGGAAGTTCTTAGGGAGCTTATTACACGTGCTTTTCAAGGAGAAGAAAACCCAGAAATTTCCTTCTTTAGAAATTCAAACTGTCTTTCTGAACAGTCTTGTGCTTAAAGGAACTTCATGTCTCCCAAGACCAAACTCACACTGCTTATCTAACTATCAGCTTGCTTTCTGGTTCATCCCACATATTCTCAGACAGTCAACTGTAATCAAAACAATGCCAAAGCCACCACAATTGCAAAAAGTCTCAGAGGAAACCTTTCAGAGTACACAGCTGAGCTTCCATTCAGACTTTGCCACAGTGGTCTGTACCTTGGGAAGAGGACCCTATTGTTACAGCTAGGATTAAATGAAAATTCATTTACTTGTTTCTTAATTTAGTATAAAATCAGAGGAAAAACACTTCTATATATGAGGTTCAGATACATCCATTAACACACCTTCTGGAAGAATTGTACCTTCCAGCATAACAGTTACATCCTGTGTGTACAGGCACAAGGTGTTCACTCAGTCAAAGAAGATTCAAGCCTTTCTATTGCTTGCATAACACTATCAAAATGGCATTTAAAAATGTCTACATGCATTTGCTAATGAGAAAAATGTGACTTATCCAGAAGATTAGCCCAAATAACTATTTAAATTATAAATTAGATAAACTTTCTTTCTCTTGCCACCTTAGTTCCTTAACCCCAAAGTGATGTGGAGAATGTAGTAGATTTCCAGAACCTGGATGATGAGCAGCTGAAAGAACTGAAAACCCTTGAGAGATCTGCGTATTTTAGCTGCTATCGTCAGGCTCTCAGCATTGAGAATGAACTTCATAACACCAGTATGTACCTTTCTCTTTGGCTTCACTAGAGAAAATTTGCCTTTTGCCAGGTTGATCTGTTGGAAAAAACACATTTATTAGCACTTGTATTATATTTTTCAACAGTAAAATTTGAGAGCTTTAAAAAAGGCAAACTGAAGACAGTGTTAAAATCTCTGAGGAAAAAGCAGCAGTGTGGAATCGTGAACACTGAATTGCCCAGAGACTGCACAAAAAACTCCTTTGGCCCTAATTCTGTGCCCAATACCTCTGCCAAGTAAAAGACAAAGGAAGAATTATCCTTACAAAAGAGCTTCATTAGCCACTTTAATATCCTGAAAGGCAGGTGTAAGTGCAGATGCAAGTGGTGAATTACACACATTGATGATTCCCTCTATTCCAAAAGCAAGAGCAGAGAAGGGAGAAGTTCAGAAGTCGTACTCCTTTCATTAGCTGGCCATAATGCTGATGGACGTGGAAGGGAGCTCAAGTGTCTCTCACTTTTTTGCTTTGCAATAGCTTAAAGGCCAGAAGAGTCAAAGCCTACAGGAGAATCCAGTTGCTCCTGTAACACATGCTTCTCAGGTAAAGAAGATTAGGTGCATGGCTTTTTTGCTAGTGCTATTACTGTGGAGGATAATTAGACTGATAACCCTGAATGGCAACATCTGTATGTTGCTGCAAGTAGGCGTAAAGTAAACAGTACTACACTCATGTGATGTAAAAAGACTTGTCTCTAGGCAATACAGCACCAGAAAAATTTTGCACTGCAGTTAAGCGGTGATGGTGAGCGAGATGGAGAAGTTAACGCATTAATTTACATACTTTGTGCTCCTACAACATCAGATATTTTCTTTGTTGAAGTATTTGCTCTTTGGCCAGCACAGTCTTCTTGCCTCTTTGCGGATATGAGTTTATTGGTGCTTTATCCATGCTGCTTTTGTACCTTCATTGCCAGATTGTGCAACACAGATTACTTGCAGATTGTCTACCTTTGACAGAAGGAAAAGAGACAGTTACGTAAGGAAAATAATATTGAATATTTTTAATATGATGTGTAGGCATTTTCATCTTTACCTGAAGCATGTTAAACTGGCTTACTTAAAACAAGAACGTATAGAATGAAGTAGCAAATCAGTGTCTGAATTACTGTATAAAGAACTGAAATATAAAGAACTTTCTCATTGTCTTAACTGACAGTTAAGAAAGCTGTCAGTTATTTCTCCACATGAGGAAACTATGGTAGAATATGTAATAAATGTTTCTTAACATTCCTGTCTAAAAAGAGTCCACTCTAGAATAGGTTTAGTTGAGTCTATGTCTCTGAGTCTTAAATATTTTAAGAGAGTGTTGCGTGGAAGCTCAAATCTAGGTGATTTATCACTATATCTGACAGAGGTAGGCTGTTAGTCCTCTGAAAGCAAGTATGAAAGTATATGAAACAGGTAGACATTTTCAGGGAAATGTAAATTCAAAATCTTACTGAGTTTTATAGCTTCTGTTCGTTAGTCTTCTTTCTCTGTTTCTAGAACACTCATTTGTTGCTGGAAAATAACCTGGCCCATATTCCACTGATTTCACTATCAAGTGTGCATGAAGTCTAACTCACAATAGAGCACAGATTCATTGTTATCTGTTTATAGTATGGTAAGACAGCCCCCAAACTCTACAGTGTAAATGTATTGAGCAAGAAAAAAAGAATCCTTAACACATGCTATTCTTTTGGTATGAAATTAAATAAATCTGAAATTCTATTATAGTCACATTCAAAACATATTACTGTAAATATACTATGTACAATAACAAGTGAAATTTCTGTTATAATTTTCCCAGTGCTGATTTGCATCTTCTGCATAACACGTCATAGAATAGCAAGAAGAAACAAAGCGGGATATGAAGAAATGCAACACCATTATTATTTATTTACTATGCAACTATTTTCAGTAATATTATGAGCAACGCAGTACTGGTAATACTGAATTTCTTTTCTTCAGAAAGTCATAAAAAGAATCACTGATGTAAATAATATTGCCCCAAGGATGACTATCCCCTCTCTGAACTTTCCACACTGGGAACAGGCACCCAAGACTGGAAGTATCTCTATGCCTGCACTTCACTATATAAAATGGTTATAATTTACACAGAAAGTAAATGTAGCAGTTGCCACAGAGGTGTTTTTAACTTCCAGCAAAGAATTATTCTGTATCACTGCATGAAAGTCAGGTAAGCTATGATTACTACTAGCCCCATTTAAGTCAATAGCAACTTTGACATCTTGAATAATACAATTTGCCATTTCAAAAGAGCATTCAAGGATTTACAATGTCCAGTACACAGACTCAAGCTATGAGGAAAATTTTCTGGGAATTGTCACTAATTTTGTGAAAGAAAGATTTGTTCTTTTGAAATATGCAAAGTCTTTGGGTGTCTGTAAAGTTTTTAAAAATGGTTATGTTTATTTGTTTGCTCTTTGTTGCTGTTCTGTGAAAGAGCGAGATCAGAGTGGTAGGTGTTATCACCTGTATCACTAAGCTCTTCTAACCATTGCCTCTAAAAAGAATATATCTTTTCCAAGAAAACATGGAAGTGCTTAATGTACAATGATAAAACCAAGAATTAAGTTATACAAAATTACCTAAAAGAATTCTTTCTTCACAAAAAATTTACATTTGGAATTTTTTTAAAGAGTTAAGTCTTCTGAAATGGTCTATTTATACCCACATTACATACATTATAGTAGAGGCCTAAAATAAAGAGTCAGTTGACAAAGTATTTTAAATCTGATACCTAGATTACATTTCTGTGCAAATACAATATCAGTTATTTCTGAAGGAACCTCTAGGTGCAGCTCTTCAAATTTTAAGATCGTTAGGCTGTTTGGCATTTTTTTATACATATATTTACCTCATTTACCAAATTGGTTCTTAAGACACTCGGTACTACAATATATAAATAGTGACAACTTGGATTCATACAATATTTTCTGTTTTGTTTATTGCATTATTATTATTATTTTCAACATACATGAACAAGATAAAATATGTATCTTCATAATACAGTAACTGAGAGCTTCCTCAAGTTTTTAGAATTAGCTGACATGTAAAGATATCTACATTGGGCGTTGCATGACAGAGGATATTTCTGGGTGAAAATTATCAGTGCTGAAAGAGGGTGGTAGTATAGGTATGATGTTTACAAATAACCTGTCACCCAGTACACATAGGAAATGGCAGAAAAGTATAAATTAGAGTGGGATAGAGAGGGAATATGTGAAGTTGTCAGGTAATCATATAAATCTCAGTAGAGGTTTATACATAAACATTTTTTTAAATTAATCAAAACGTGACATTTGCAGTTTCACAATGCATTTTAGAAAAGACAGCATTTCAACACTGTACAATAACATTTGTATAACCTTACACTGTATGCTTACTACCTAAGAAGGACAATAAATGCAAAGGCATAAAAGACAAAGTAAACAATTGCAGTATAGACTTAGCATCCTATTGATATTACTGGCTTTAATACTTGCTAAATAGGTCAATTCTACTTCCCCAACTGGAAGATGTATTAAAATAACATTTCTGTGAGGCTTTTTAATGTGAAACATAACGTTAATGGTTCAGCTGGATAGTGGCCTTCACTCTTAAAATATTTTATGAATGTTTTGTAAGATTTCTTTTACTAAGCAGTAAGTGCTACATAGATATTTTTGTGTACAAAACTTAACAAACGCTGGTAATGAGCTGATATGGGAAAGCATACAGCTTTTTCCTTCAAGCTTGCTAGGAAATCCAGAAAGATATAATTCATATTTATCTGTTTTCTCTGCATCAGACTTATGTTGGTGATAATGAACTAAACAACAACCTTCTGCTTGTTTTAAAATCTCAGTAGCTTGTCTGAGGTTTGGGGAAGTTTTTACCCATAGCTATATAAGGGATAGAGAAGAACATACAGAGGGAGAGCCGTGGGTGTTGTCTACCTTGACTTCAGCAAGGCTTTCGACACAGTCTCCCATGATATCCTCCTAGGGAAGCTGAGGAAGTGTGGGCTGGATGAGTGGTCGGTGAGGTGGATTGAGAACTGGCTGAATGGCAGAACTCAGAGGGTTGTCATCAGCGGCGCTGAGTCTAGTTGGAGGC
>Ga0065711_1004277_pt1 | contig 25355 bp, 9 predicted proteins | sample Hoacrofraction12_FD_59098 | JGI IMG/M metagenome (GOLD analysis project Ga0065711, IMG submission 59098) | Hoatzin crop microbial communities from Cojedes, Venezuela - Epithelial fraction 12 v2 (version 2) | ecosystem: Host-associated > Birds > Digestive system > Esophagus > Crop | place...
AGCTGGTCCTTCCCATTTTCCTGTTTGCAAATTCTTAAACTGAACCAACACCTTTTCCTGTTTCTGTTCTCCTTCCATCAACGCCCTGTGATGTATTAATGCTGGAGGTTCCTTCCTTTCCCCTGTCAAACGCAAAAAATTCAAGACATACAATGCTTTGTTCAATCGTTCCTGTGGCATACTCCCAGTTTCCCCCCTTTTTTGTTTATGCAGTAATTGTTTCAATGTGTGGTGTGCTCTTTCTAACGTGGCTTGTCCTGTGGGATTATGTGGGATACCTGTGGTATGGTGGATGCCCCAGAGTACACAAAACTGAGCAAATTTTGTTGAGGTGTATGCTGGACCATTGTCTGTTTTTATCTCTGTGGGGATTCCTAGCACTGCAAAACTAGTATACAGATGCTTCATTACATGCCACGTGGTTTCTCTGGACTGTGCAGTTACCCAAATGACCATGGAAAATGTGTCAATCACTACATGTACGTACCAAACTCTGGCACATGCGTGACATCCATTTGCCATAGCTGCAAGGATCGTAGTCCCTTGGGGTTTACTCCCACTCCGAGACCTGGACTTATGTTTTGGCAGTCTGGACAAGACTTCACAATTCCTTGAGCATCATGCAAAGGAATGTGAAATTGTCTCGATAATACCTTTGCGGACTGATTGAAAAATTCATGGGCTTTGCGCGCCTGAGCAAAGCTATCCGTGGGTGGGCCCGTCCACGTCGGCAGAACAAGCTGATCTGCGCGATGATTTCCTTCTGCAAGGCCCCCTGTCATCAAATGGCTATGAATATGGGTTATAAAATATGGCACTGTTCTATTGTTTAGCATAACTAACAACTGCCGCAACATTTTATACAAATGTCTATTGGATACTTCTTTTAGCATAGCACGCTCTAAACACAACACTACTTCTACTACATATAAAGAATCAGAAACAATATTGACTGGCTGTCTATCCCACTTTCCTACATCTAAAACATCACTTTTCTGAATTTCTCCTTTCCCTATTTTTGTGTAGCAATGGTGCAATAGCCCCTTGTACCGCGGCAGCCACACGCGCAGCGTACTTGGTCTGTTGGGTTCGTTCCATCAACTCAACCATGTCTGCTACCTGTGCAGATCGTGGCAACGAGCCTAGTATTTGTTTATTCCTTTCATTGGCATTGTCAAAAGCTAGTAACTGGAACATTTTGGTCTTCATGTCCCCTGTTAGGTCTGGGTGCGTCTCGATTACTTTGTAAAGTCGATCAATAAACTGTGTAAACTGCTCATTTTGTCCCTGCTTAATATGTGTAAAAGCAGTAGGCAGACCCGACTCCTGCACTGAAAGAATTGCTTGTAATGCGAGTTGCTGCGACAGCTGTAACACCTGCGGTATAAATCCTAACCGCATCTGTGCATCTGCAAAAGGACCCTGTCCGGTAAGCATTTGTGATTGAATACCAAATAGTGGATCATTTTGATCCTGAGGCCGGGCAGCTTCTTGATCACACAGTCACGACCACGCCCTGTGGAATAAAAGTTGTTGTGAAGGAGTTAGCACAATTTCAGCAATTTGTAAAATGTCCATAGAAAGTAACCGATCAGCAGTAAAAATATGCTTTAGCATTTGCTGGGTTACCGGCGATCTTAACCCATTCTGCATTACTGAAGTCTTAACTTTCTCCAATAACTTCCAATCAAATGCTTCCCATTTCGATTCCCCGACCACCCCCATCACCACTGGATATGCTGCAACAGACGTGATGAATTGTCCTTCCACCAGCAGGTCTCGAAAAACTCCTCTCCATTGTTGTCCAGGATGCGTCTCTCCAGCAGGTGGCAACGGTAACGATGGTAATGATGTTGTTGGCAACTGAAGCAGGGGGGGTAACAGCTCAGGATTCCAGTCCGACTGGTCGGACTGGAATGGATTCCCTTTCGTGGGCTCTGCCTGCATTGGTGGTTCAAGCGTTTCACCAGCCCCCGGCGAAGGTGACCACAACGACAAGTCCTTTAACTGCTGGCTGATCTCCTGCAGTACTTGTTTAAGCGAACTATCGTCCTCCGCCCCCGACTCCCTTTCCCCTTCCGGGGTCCCCGGTCGGGTCGGCGATAGTTGTGGGTATATTTTTTCAGGCTGAATTTCCTCACTAGCCCTTTCAGCTATTTCCCCATCACGTGTCTCTGCCACTGTTGTTTCTTTTACCGTCCATAAAGGTGGCATACGTATGCGATTCTCAAACAAATTCGGCGCGTCGTTTGAAAGCAGCATAGCATTTCCCGACGCTGACGGCGTAGCAGGGGTCAGTGCAGCGAAAGCAGACGTGGCGACGATTCTTTCACTTTTCATTTCTTGCAAAGTCCCTCTCACTAACCACCAGAGAGTACAGAAACGACCTGCGGTCTTATCCCCGCTACTGATCTCCTCCCATAGGCTTTGTCCTATGGCTTCCCAGGAGGGCAGCTCAAACGTGGCTCTGACCCCGGGGATCAAGTTACGCTCTCGTGCCCACATCAGTAACTCTTTCAGTACTTTTGCATCGTAGGAGACCCCTCTCTTAGAGAGGATATGTTGGAGGAGTTTCACCACTGCACTTTCTTCCTTTGTCAGCGTGGACCCCATCTCCTCCCCAACCGCTCACCTGTTCCTGGTGAGATTCACACGGGGATAACCTTCCTGTCTCAATCGGCGCGCGCGTCTTCTTCCCAGTCCGGTGGGCACTGCTTTATAAATCTCTGAGTTGTGAAGTTTGATTCCACACGTCAGCACTTTGGACCGATGCCGCCGGGGCAGCGGCTGCTTTTGGTTGGCTTCTCCGCCTTTGGTCGCCTTCTTCTACCTCCAGACGGATCCCATCGCCTGAAGTCTTCGGGGCACACAAGGGTCCCTGTTCGGGCGCCAGATGTTGCGGAGGATGAACCGGACTCGACACGACGATCAATGTGATCAGGTACAAGCCGTTTATTAGCCCCAGATAGCTCACATTTATATATTCCCCATTACATACGCGGCGATCTCCCATTGGCAATAATCAAATTAAATCACATAGCAACCCGATTATGATTGGTGTGCATTACTTGTTCACGCGCTGTGCTCGTGGCTTTCTTGCAGGTAGCAAGTTTCGCTTCAGTATGCTGGACTCATTTTTCTTTGCATTCATTTCCTTGGTTATACCACCGTTTGTCCTCTAGATGCCCTTGTGGCCTTATGCTAAGGCTCTGCTGCCTTATGCTAAGGCTTCATGGCCTCATAGAGAAAATGCTGGATTGCTCACATGTCCCCAGTTCTTTAATGTTTCATCCTCCACAACTTACCGTTGTAAAAAAATAGGCTTTGACGCAGTCGGTAAGCAAGAAGATTCTAAGGTGGGTGCTAACAGATCCACTAAACTGCATTACTCCCAAGACTTTCTACAAAGGAATAGACGAAGCTTGTGAAGAAGTAGGGGATATCTCTTGCGTTCTCTGTGAGAGCAGATTTGGACTGGCTTGGGAAATGCTGGGATTTTCCTGTTGGGATTGTCTGGCAAGGGAGAAGAAAGACAAAGGAAGCAGCAGGCTCACATTACCTCCCAGGGCTAATCCTGACCCAGTGCAATTTACTAATCACTCCTTCCTTAGAATTGTATTTAGAGATACAAAGTAGGTCAGAACTTCTCAAAAAATGTGCTCTTTCCTTGTTCCCAAATCAGTTCAGTTAAGACTGCTTTTCTGTAGGAACCAACTAATAACAGTTATCAGAAGGGTTGTCTCTGTTTCAGAAGAAAATTCTGCTTGTCCTAGTGCTCTCAGGTCTGATAGTACTCTACCATGACATACATAAAATCTTCCATTTTCTGCTAGGCGAATAAAGCAAATTCTCCAGCTTCCATCAGAATATGTGCATGAATGCTGGCATATCTAATGTTTGACACATTTGTTATAAACAAAGTAGCAGATGTTACCTTACCCACGTATATTAGTTCATTACAGAGCATATTTATTTTGTTTTAATTTTTCTTGTTAACTCTTACGTGCACTTTTGGTGCTAACAGAAAAGCCAGTATGGCCTTAAAGCTAATGCTTTATTCTCTGTATCATTTTGCATGTTGTATTAGATGTTGGTGTTTCTTTCATAAGGCGGTGAGGCTGCTTTTTCCTTAAATCAGAGCAGAATAGCATCCTTGATCTCCTCCTTAAACTGGATTTCCTTACAAAATACAGTAATAAAATGTGTTTGTGTGTTTGTATGTTTGTTATATACATATCAAAAAGGTGCAGAAGGAAGTTTGGAGCAGGAAGCTGGACTAGATAACCTCTGAAGGTACCTTCCAGCCTGAATTAGCCTACGGTCTGTCTGAGGAGACTTACAAATACTAGTGCCACAGGGAGACAATGAGTTAAGTTAATAATTCACTTCTGCATCAAAGTTTGATTGAAGTCATCCATGAAATGGGTCATTTGGTCTTAGCCTGAGGGCACAGCTTTGATCCTGCAAGCTCCTCAGCTGAGGTAGTCATATGTAGAGCTTCACCAAGTGCAACTAGTCACCCGTCTGCTCCTATGGCAGATTAGACATTAAACTGTGCAAGCTGTCACATTCATTTCTCTTAGAGCTTCTATCTGACCTGAAGCCAGTTCTTGAGCAACTAACCGTTAGTGTGTTGTTAGGACACCTGACCCAAAACTGTCTTATACCTAAGAGCAATTGATTGGTTTCTGGGCTTGGAAACCCAGTGATGTCCAGAGTCTGTTGGGAGAAGTTGTGCCTATGAGATCACTGTTAAAATGAGCTGCCTTTGGAGAACAGTGCACATACAGTAATAGAAACCCTGATTTTAGTTGATGAGGTCTAATTATGACCTGTTAATTATGAGGTATAGCTGTACTTTATCTTCAAAATGTCTTTGTGAGTCATACATGCACGCTTATATTGCTAGAAAAATCTGTTGGGAACAAATTAGTAAATAATAAAAATCAGCTTCACCAGAAGTTACTCCTTCAGTGGGTTAAAAAGAAAGCAAACACTGTATTTGTACTTTGTGCAGTAAAGCAGTCATTTTTCTCTGTAGAGTAAATAGTTTTCAAAACGTGAAATGCGTGCTGCTTTCTGACCAAGGCAAGTGAATAACGGTTTGGCTGCAGTGGTTGAAATCACAGCTTGTTTCCCACCCTCACTCCTGTCTGTTTGTGGATTGTGTGTGCGTGGACACCTTTTTGATGTTTTTATATTTTCTAATGATTCTCAAAAGAGATTCTGAGATTCTAGACTCAGGTGTGACTATACCTTTCTATATGGGTGTATGCTCTTTTAGCTGGAGTTCAGTGGAGTTAACCAGACAGTCGTCAGGTCCTGTTTTCTCCGCTCAGCAGCGAGAAAACTAACAAGGAATTTTGTTGTACTGCAGAGAGGTCAATTACTGTGGAAATCACTTGACTACATGTCTGTGTTTTAGTTAAAAATGAAAGTTTGATTAAAAGCAATCAGCAGAGAAAGAAAACTGAAGTAAGCAGAGGATTGCAAAGTGGAGAAAGGATATGAATCTTCTGATATCTCTCGCACCTGTAAATACATGAAATACAACTGATACTCTTGCAACTCATTGTGTAGATGGTAACTTCGAGATAGCATCATATATTGGGTGCAACAAAAATTCCGGAGTTAGAACTTTGTGAAATGCAAAACAAAGCTACCACGGAAATGAGTATGTACATCAGTTTTCAAAACAAAAAGATTTAATTATTTTAGGACTATAGCTGATGATTCTTCTCCAGGAGGTGCATGTTCTCCTACGTGAATGTTGGGGACAAAAAAACCCGTATTGTTGATACTTCTTATTTCAACCTTGATTTAGACAGCTCTTGACCAAACTATTCTATAACATGAGAATATTTTAACATCCTGTAAACTGAAATTGAAATTCAGCCAAAAAAATACTGTCTAAAGAAACAGGAGAATGTCTGTAGTTCCAACCTGAAACTGAAAACTGTTTTCTTTAATAGTTAGAAATGGAAATTCTCTGAGATGCTTTGACTATAATGGGAAAAATGGGTAATATAAAGCTGCGGGTTTAATCTGTAGCCGAAGAAGGAAAACATAATTGCCAATGTATTCAGCAGTGTTTGTAACAAAAAATTCTACTTCCTTCTATTCTTTTTGTAAAGCATGGAAGGAAAACTTTCTTCTACGTACCTGCAAATGATGAAAGATATCGAACAAGTTTTAGAAGCTGTCAACAGTTTTTGTATGATAACTATAACTGCTTGTTACCAATCTTTTCCCAGGAGCAGACTGGTTTTTTTCATCATTTAGTAATTTTGAAAACAGGCCTACAGTTTTACATATAATTTTGCATTAGAGTTTATAGCTCATCCTATTAATGTTCTCTCTTCATTCTTTTAATTACAGTATTACATTTTTATCTATATTCTAATTTCTGTTGAATTAGACATGCTAATCTGTTCTTTAATAATATGTTTACATTTTACTTCTTTCAGGATGGCAGTAAATTTAGGTGCATTTTAATTTATCTTTCAGTTCTGCATTTTCTGAAGTTTGCATTGCAGAGTGATGTATCTGCACTGTGTCTGTATAGACGTGTATTGTAACACACGTACTGAGGATCAGTGAAACCTCAGTGTAGCTTTATAGATCTTCAGGCACTATTTCTTTCAGAATTAATTTTGGCTGCTGTGACTGCAGGGTAATAAAAAACATTAAATGGATGTCTTGGGAACTGTTGGTGGTGTAGCCACTCCTGGAACTGCTGGAATTACCAAAGGGAATTGAGTATGGGATAGCTCCCTGTGCCACTGCCGCAAGCGCCTGCTCAATTTTTGCCAATATTGCAGGAATGTCTTTAGCCCTGTTTTTGTATACATTTCTGTCCCAGGGAGAAGTGTACTAAGTTAATGAAGGGTGATATTAACAGTTTCATGTAGACAAACCTGCTGTCTTCCAGCCATCTGAAACCCCTCCAGTATTAATTACTTTAATAGGAGTTATGAAGACAAAAGGGAAGACATATGGACCTATATTAAATCTGTTCCTTAAAGAAACAGAATGCGGGAGCTTCCGTGGTAGGTCAGACCGTTTGTCTGTGTGTCCGCTGTGGCCACAGTTGCCATGAAGTAGAAGAAACCTGTTGTGACCCATGCAGTAGTCATCTCTCAGGATAATAGTGCTGTCTGTCCTGAGACTAATTATCTTGTATCTGGAAGTATCAGGGCTTGTATCCCTTTGTCTTCTGTTTAGTTGGCATGCCTCATTAGAAACAGAAGCCATGTGTCAACTACATGATTGTTTCAGTTAATGCGGTCTCCCAGCGGGGTTTGTGCTGGTATGTTCTAGCTTTTTTTTATTAATTGCTTTAGAAACACCAATATGTAAGGTATTAAAACCTAATTTAGCAAGGTACTTAAGCAGGTATCATCTTACGTATACGTACAATCATACTAACTTTGGCCAGCATGCTGACAGGTTTAATATCTTGCTGTACCGAATCTAAAATGCTTTTGAACTCCTTTTGTGACAAGGCTCATGTTTAGGCTGCCGACATCTTCTGATGAATGTTGCTTCAGCAGTTCCTGGCATTATATCACCATCTTTTCTGCCATAGGTTAACGTGCCCATATGAGAGTTGACAGAGCAGGATGCGTGTGCACATCTCGCCTTTCTCTGCTGACAGGTTGGCATCTCCTCTTAAGCAACTGCTGTGAGTGACCTCTGTGGAAAGGCTGAGGTTGACAGCTCGGGGCAGTAATGTCTTAAGCTGCAAAATTCCTCTAAGGATATGTCAGTACTTAGAGAACTACCAGGGAAAAGTATGAGTGAACAAAGAGTTGCAGACGAGAGGATTGTTGTGCGAGGAACACCTTTTCATATTTTTCGGACCCTATGTCTAGACACCCAGCACAGCACCAGGCATTTGCAATTTGAATGTGCTTTGTACCCATTGCTTAGGCCCACAGAAGTGTGCTGTGCTAAATCCAGTCTCCAGGATCTAGCCCAGGAAAGTGTGCCAGGACATTAGGTTGCTAGCTAAGATGATTGAAGTGTGGGATTCAGTTACTCCCTAAGTACTGGATGTTTTGTCTCCCTTTTTAAGTTCCACAAGTGATCTACAGTCCTACTTTTAATTTAAAGCTTTGCTTTCTCATGTTGATTTTCTGCATTTTGCGTGCTTGTGCAGTGATGGACTTCATTTTATTTTTAAAGAAAAAATATTATAAGAATGGGTGGGGGCCACCATTGTCTTCCACAAAGGAGTAAGCAGCAAGATAGTTCTTGGTGATTAAAACTTAAGATGTAGTATTACAGGCTATTAAAGATAATGATCCACTATAAAATGCTTCAGGATTTGAAGACTCCACCTTTTCCTTAAGCCTCACCAATTGTACTGGATCAGACCCACGAGGCTGAAGCAGACAGATCATCTTCATGATGGACAGACTCCTGGCTAGGCACTGACACAAAGATCCGCTGAGCCATCAGTCTAGCTGGGTTCATTAATGGTGAGGTGAAATCTGAAGTACCTTTGAGAAAAATGAGTAGAAAAATAAATGGGAACTAACCTGTGTGAGATGACTGAATTGAGGTTTGTTCATTATTGTGTAATTCAGCTTTCCATTGGTGTTAACTTGGGCAAAGGCCATTCCTGGTGGAATACTAGTTTTAGATGAACTACAGATTTGCCAAAAATGGTCAACCAAATATTTGTTGTGGATGCTTTCTGTTCAAAAGGGACGGTAGCTGGAGAAGGAAACCTACGGAGTTCAAAGCAACTTTGAAACTGTCTCTCCAGGCAAGAATCTCTGAAACAGGATGTTGGTGCAAAGATAAGGACAAGTGTGATTACTGTGTCATTTGTAGGAAGACTGGCACAACCACATGCTGATCCATACTAGGGTGTTGCAATTACTTGTTATCCCTCAGTCTTGTCAGCATTTTTCATAATCTTTCTTCAAGCCTGTCTTTTTTTTCTACAGCATTTCCCTATTGCCACATACCTATAATCTGGTGATCTTGCTGTTACAGCAGCTGGTAACTAAGAGAGGTGAGGAGGCACCCTGTCATCAGAAACCATACAAAGGACTTACTGTTACACTGAGGAAGGAAAAGAAAATCCTCAAGCCATTTTTTGCACTTACTGGAGTTTTAGTTAATCCTTCTGGAAAAGAAAGGCACTGATTCTGGTGTGAGTCTTTTGGGGGTACTGTCCGAGTTCTTTCCTACAGCGATGTTCCGTATGAGGGTATTTCAGACAGCAAAAGGATAACATGCAAAAACACGTTACAGTAGTGTTTGACTTTTCACTGTGTTGCATTTCTAAAACATTTAACTTACCACTGCGTGATAAAGGCAAAACACCCACGTCTGAGAGCCAGTCACTACTGAAGTTGCTGGAATTGTATCAATATTGCTATGCTCATTTTGTGTCAGAGCTTTAATTTCAAAGTCATGCTGTTGTTAGATCCCCATTTGCACATAGGTCTGTGTTCCTTGTGTGAGAAAAGAAAGTCTGGAGAGTCTTGCAGTGACATAAGGTTTTCAAGGCACCTGAGGAGTCAACCGTGTCCAGCAGCGAGTGGCATCTGAGCTGGCCTGGGGAAGGGGGAGTGTATGCGAGAGTATCCACAAGCCACTTCAGAAAAGCAATTGCATTAGAATTAGAAAAGGGAATTGACCTTAGTTAGGTGGATCGCTTCCGCTGAAACTTTCTCCCATCTGTTGTATTGTGCAGTCTGTAGTTTAAGACCCACAATGATATGCTGCTATCAGTTTCTACATGTTGTATTTTAATTTGATTTTTCCTTTAACTTTTGTGTCTATCATTGGAAATGCATGGTGGGTGGGAGAGGGCTTGAGCACTGGAGTACAGCTTCCAGTATGCACACAGTCCTGTAAACATTAGGCTAGTCTTTGGTTTTGGATAAGTAATATTTTGAGTATGATTTGTTTTTCAAGAAGGGCTTGTCTTTTCTGAGGAAAAGTGACAACTGCTCTGAGTATTTGAAACAGAATCAATTAATCCTAATTTTGAAACAGGCTGTACTGTAACTTGCAATAACCTGTATATAGTACGTTACTGATAAACATACTTCCCAAAAACTATTCCAATTTATGTGTGCGCTATGCATTTTTCTAGCAGTTTTGGGAGTTGTGAAAGGCACAAGGTTTCGATTACAACGTTGTAGTCATACACACATCCCCTCACACACTGTTGTACCCATCTTGCTTGCAGAAGCATGCTTTGTTTTTCAAGGGATTGCATGAATATCTCAGGCTACCTTACTTTGCTTTTAAAATTATTACCTAAATCTAGTTTCCTGCTTCTTCTTTATATGGTGCTGTCTTTGATCACATCTATATCTGGGGACAAAATGGAATGGGAAAGATAGCGATTTAATTAGTGGTGATGGCCAGAGGGTATAACTGTCATCACCAGAATGAATGTCTGCTTTCCAGTTGTAGCGGCAGAACTAGCAAAATTGTATCACGCAATTTATCTACCTGTTGTTACACTCTGGGAATTCCCCAGTGTGTTGATTGCATACTTACCAGCTGATTGATTAGTCTGCGGCAAGTCTGCTGAACATTCTCACAAACATTTTCAGTTTTTCCGTTTGCAGCTCTTCCACTTTGTCACATCTTGTTTCCTCTGACTTGGACTCTAGAGAGATCTGTACAACACGCCTATGCAGACTAGTTCTGCTATTAATGCACAAGTCCCCTGTAACTGATGTGTCCTTCTTCCATACTGACTAAACTGCTGTGTTGTTTTCTGTGAATTAAAAATGAGCTCGGCTGTTATTTTCTCTTCAATAGGGATGTACTTTTCTGATTTCCTGTTAGAGGAGTTGTTTATTAAAAAATCCGTCCATTCATTATTTGTGCTTATGAAGGTGGAGCAACTTCCTATGCAGAACATAATTAGCACTTGAAATTGTTTTGATCTAGTTTTCTTTAGGTAAACTCTTCACTAATAGAAGGTTTCTACTGGTGAGAAAACTTCTCTTAGACTCTTGGCATAAAAGCCTAACTAAGTGAATTTCATGTTTCAGCTAGGTTCTTAGTGCAGTGCAAATAATTTAAAATACCATTCTCAAACACCACTTTTTATGCTAATTTTGCTTGGGGTTATTTAAGAGGGAGGTAACATGAAATGCAAAATATTTAATGAATAAATAACTGAAGCGTACAACTTCTCCCACAGTTTCAGGGCTTTATAGAAAAGTAACACACTGAAAAAATCTTCTTGTGGCTGCACATTAAGATATGGAGAAGAGAATGGAAAATATCTGTCATTTGAATGACTGCAAGCATCTAAGAAAAGGTTTCTTGTGGCAATCTGTCATCTGTCTATGGTATTTTGAGGTGATTGCATTAGTCACTCTGAGGTAGCTCTTTCAGTTGCTGGTCTGCCCACTATGCCCTATTCCACCTCTTCGAAACCTAGGAAACAGGACCCCTTTCCAGATTAAGGCTCTAGATTAGCTTCAGTTTCACTGAGAGTGCAGACTAGGATGTGGTCCACATACTCGTGATGACAGAGATGTTCTTTTGAAAACTGGATACGTGTTTAATCTGTTACTAGTAATAGAACAAATCTGAAGTAATAACGCTTTGAAAACCCAATTGCATGTTCAACTGCTGGGTTGTAATGCTCTATTTACTTTTTCTCTAATGTTACATTTCCATCTTGTTTATATGCATGTGTAAATTAAGAACAGAAGATATAATAAGTATAATGCAAGGATTTTCAAGAAATTGTAGTGAACAGCGAAGTCTAAAAAATGGTCTCTTTTTAGAAGACAAGTATTTCTCTGACTACTAAAGTACTCCATTCCCTATTCCCTTTGTTCCACCTCATTGCTAAAGAGTGGAACAGTCTTCTCTGTGTTGCTCTTGCTTGGCTGGAATTTGAGATGAAACCAGATCCTTTCAAAAGTGTTACAGTCATATAATAAAAATATGTAGAGATAAAAGCACAAACTCCTGCTCCAGACTAGGATTTTGAGCTCTGTAGTACATATTTGAACATGAACAATCACGTATCTTCCATTTAACCATCATCTTAATTTAATTTCACTTGACCTAAGGAGCCAACAGCATTAATCTTCCATGTTGATCATCCAGATGGCAAACAATTCTTCACATGATAGCAAGGTGACAGATTATGTCCAGAGAACAAATACCAACATGTTTAATTTGCTTGCAAATTGAACTGATAAGGTACAGATTTTTTAGACCAAAGTTGGAAGTTAATTCTCATTTACTAGCCATTCTTGCTCAGCCCATTAACAAAGACTCTAGACAATTGACACTTTGGTAGATTTTTAATTGTATTTCCATATGTAAAGAAGGTAGTTTCCACACAGAGTGTATACATACTTTATATGTATATAAAATACATACACAGAACATATAAACACACTTTGTGTACTCTGGAGACTTTGCTCAGATTCATTTTTACTGATAATTTAATAAATGAGACTACTACCAGATTTCTTTGACTCTTCGTTATTCTTCTCTCGTTCTGTATCGCGTCTTCCTCAAAGAAGAACAGGCATCTCCAGTGAGAAATGTGTACCTCTGCCTGCCAATGTAACTTCCAGAACCCTGGATTTGGAATTAAAAAGAGCACCACCTGATCTAGCTTCAATTAACAATTTGCAGAATGGTCTTCCTTCTCCCTGTAATACAGAAAATCTCCTGTAACATGGAGATTAGCAAATGCAATTGAAACAAAGTCTTTGAAATGAAAAAGAGAGAAAGAATTATAATCCTTAACTTAGCCATTATCACTCTCCCCCTTCTGTTTAAGCCTCTTTGCTGCAATAATCAAAACTGCAGTTGCTTAGTCACTGATAATCCTGCATCATATATTCATTCCATTATTTTCCTGCAGGCCCTAGCAGTACCTTTTGACCATGATACAGCTTGTCCAGTGATTGACAAGTGTTCTGATAGCTCGTTTCACAGCTTTTTTGCATCTTAGGGGCTGAATTGCTGGAGGCACAAGCTGTGGAGAGAGAAAATCAAACCTTATCAGTGCTTCCCAAATTCTTGTTCAGGTTTTTCCTCTTCAGCTTCTGCCTGCCTTTACTGATTTAATTAATGCTTCTATGTCCCTAGGTTACATACCTGTTGACATTAAATCTGTTGCCATTTATCCATTATTAAAGTAACATTCTATGCCTGGTGACTTGGCTGACAGCTATAGAACTAATCCCGAAGTCCCATTCCCATCAGAGATCCTTGGAAACAAGGACATTAATGATATGAATTTTTTTTTCAATGAAAATATATAATATTTATTATTAATACTTTAAATCTGACATCCTGAGGCTCTTTAGAAGCTAATTAACTTACATTGGGTTGACTTGGATATTGTCATTCCTCCTCTCATTCACGCCAGTGTTGCTTTGGAAAAGAAACTCTGTTAAAAGCCACTTGACTCAGCTTTTAACGATGAAGTTAAGGAAGGCAACCAATGGAGCTGGTAATATCTTTAGCCTTAAACTTGTTTGTTTTCCTCTGGCTGTCTTGCTTTGAAGTTTAAACTCACATCTGTTCTCAAATAACTCCCTGTCAAGGGGAGTCAGAGTAGAAGGGGATCAAGAGAGAAGCATTACCATCTCTATGAGCTTCCTGACATTGGGGAAGATCCGTTGTACAGCATGATCTGTGGAAGGGAAGGATTATGTCCCCTTCTGAACAAAAAAAATCCATTAGCTGTTACATTAAAACCATGATGTACAATAGTTCTCATTAGCCTCCCTGTAAATCAACAAGCTTAATGACTATTTCCTCCACACAGTTGTCTCTCTGACTAGAATGGGGTTTTCAGGCTTTTTCAAATCACAGCTTAGATTTTTCTAAGTGAAGTGGACCTCTGCGTGATGGATTTAAAAGTGTTGATGAGACGCTTGCTTCTCTTAATTATTTCTTCCTAAGGTTGTAGAAGCAGCCCATAGGCCCTTAGATGTCTGTAGATCATGAGTGGAAAAGCTCTAGACTAGGACCCTACAGCACTAGTAGGATTGGTTTAGGAGACGGTATGTCCCTGTCTGTTTCCATTTCTGTATTGCTTTCCTCGGTGTTTCTATGCTAGCATTTCTGCACTCCCCCCATTTTTGTCTTTTTGTAACCTTAGGCTTTAATTAAATTAGCTTCTAATATACAAATTATCATTTACTGAGCATCAAGTAGAAGGATAACAAATGAAACAAATGGATGTGAAGTTTCATAAAGAATAGTTAATCTTAGGTTCACAACTTCATCTCTTCCTAAATCCAGCGGATCTCTCAAAAATGCTCAGAGGGCATAAAATGAAAGTAGCAGGAGGTAGATACAAAACAAGCAAAAAGGGGTTATTCCTCATGCAGCAGAAAATGTTACAGAATGCCGTTCTCCAGGTTGTTGAGGGTCCTAAAAGTTTACATGTGTAAAAATTGACTGGGAAACATAATGAAAGAAAAAGAATCACTGAGAATTAGTAAATGGAAAGGTGTCATGCTTGGCTCAGGAGCTCCTCTGCTGCGAACTGCTGGAAGCCAGTGGATGACAGGGTGAGTGTGCTTCGCCGGTTCTTATGCTGTTCGCAAAACTGCACCTGCTGCTGAGCTGCTCTGCCCGTTGTGAGAGATGAGATTCAGGGTGATCCCGTACTACTCTTCTTGTACTATTCAGGTGCTTTTTTCCCCTTGACCTTGTCTTTCTCTTAGACTGCTTCAGGATTAGCTCCTTGGTTAAGCATTTGCTATCTGTAATGCTTTAATAATAGATATTATTCTAGATGTATTCATTCAAATGTCACCATACTCAGTAGATGGCACAGGTGTTTCTGTTGAAATTTTTATGCCTGATTTGATTTAATCTTTTTAACAATGTTTGTCCAAGATTTAACATTTGAGTGAATAAAATTAAAATGAACCTCAGCATTTGAAAACTCGGTTTCGGAATCCCATCTGCCATAAAATTTCTTGTTTTAAGCACAGCAAGTTTTGAAATCATTGAAATCCCCAAATTACCACTTTGCTCAGTAAGATTAGTCTCAATTCTTTTTTTTTCTTTTAACGATCTTAGATGTTTTAAGCTTCCATTGTAGTTGTATTTATAAGTAGCTTTTCTATTTTTGGAAGCTGACACTATGCAAATAGTCTGCTGTGATCAGAATTATAACGTGTAGAGTCTGAAGTACACTGAATAATTCCTGCAAGTATTGATATAAAAATGTCTTTAGTTTCCTTTCCCCCCACTATATTTGAAGAAGTTGTGAAACAGGATCTCAGAAACTTCTAAAGAAGTGTTTCATGTCATTACAGAAGGAGGCCATGTCTGGGTTTGAAAAATACAAGATGTCATTTCAGTTGACAGCTAACAGTGTGCAGTGAATGAATCCACAATTTGCCATACAAATAAACAAGGAAACAAGTACAACTGGAGTTAAAAAGTAGAAAAATGAAATTTTAAATTGAGCTCAATGTATATTCTACTGTAAATGAAAGCTTTGAAAATCTTTTGATTCTTTACAAAAGTTTGTTTATGCTTCAAAAATGTTGAAAGAAGGTGAGATGTATATGAACTGCTTTACTTTTTTGAAACGAGTACCCTGTTGAGGTGCTGAGCTTGCACGTGGAGACAGTTTCAGATGTTAGTACTGTTATGTCAGGAGCTGGAGTCCATTGTACGTTTATCAAGGAAAAAAAGCTATAGCCAAATGTTGTGTATACGTCAAAAGAAAACATTCCTGGGGAAACGCCATTTAAGAATCATTTGTCAACTCAGGTTTTTAGAACATTTCGAATTGATCAGTCTCAATGAAACAGAGAAATGAACATCCGAATTTTCTGTATAATAACTTTTCATTTTTAAATGAAGAAAACGAAAATAAAAATACTTTTAAAAGTTTAAATGTCTGCAGCAGAAATATTTCAAAATTATTTAAAAAGTTTTCTAACATACTGAATCAAAATTAGTCACAATTCATAAAGCAAATGCCCAAGTCTGCCTTATTTTAATCTGAATTCAGCTCTTTCTCTGGTGGAGGAGCTGGGAGATAGTGAGAGAACTGTGTCCAGCTCAGCTGGTCTCTGTAGCAGTTTAGCTGTGGTGTGGACTGGCAAGATAGCCAATATATCCACTGTTCTGTGTCTGCCACTGCAAACTCCAGTGTGGTTTTCCTGGGATGGAGTAAAATTTTTCTTGCTCCTTCAGCTTAGTCTTTGCTGCTGTCTTTTGTGGTTAACATTGTCCTAATGTCCATATTGAAGGAAGCCAGCCTTAATTTGTCTAGAGGAATCCAGACTCCAGCTGTCTGCTCCATGCAGAGATGCTCATTTTGGAAGAAGACAAACAATATCTTTTTCCTGTTGGTTTTCACTGATAGTAGTTTCCCACATCTATTCGGCACTGCTCCTTTGTTTTTGCCATGCCGAGTCTTCCATCATCTCCGTACTGGCTACCAGAGAGGACGTTGCCTTCTCATTTCAAGCTGCCTCAGGCCAGATTTTCTGTTGTCAGGGTTTTGTAACAGTTTCTGTGCTGGTTTCTGCCTGTCTTGAGAGTGCAGTGGGTCAGGTCCCAGTATGATACGGGAATGCAGTTTGGGTGGATCACCTCACGTATTGGTCTTTTTGCATTTTCAGCAGCTAATTTTTGAAAAGGTTTATGCGTAATCCTGTTGCTCTAGTTTCAGAACAAGGGAATTACATGTTGAACATTGCTGCTCACTTGGGTTTACTCCAAATAGCAGCAACGCCCTGACAATGGCAGATTAAATTCCCTTCTGTTCTTGTTACAGTTTTCAGTTAATAATCAACATGCTGAAGACGTGGCAGGCCTGGTTGATGCCTTTTAGCATGAGGGACCTAGGTATTAGATTTTGCTTGGCACAAAGAGATAGGGATTTATGAGGGTTCTGCAGATGTCTATCTTCCTGAAAATCACCAGTTCTTCTGATACAGTGTGAAGCAATTTCAAGACTGTGTTTAAAAGAGACTTAGGGTTATGCTGGCAATAATGCTGAATGTCAAGGCGGAGACACATGGGCAGAATGTCACTGGGAAACGGTTTTCTTTCTTCTTTGTACTTCACTCTGGCTAGTATTATAAATCTATTGGTTTAATAATCATTCCTATTCAGACCAAATAAAAAAAGGTGTATCTGACTCGATCATTTTTGTTTTCAGTTTGCTGGTTTCTAGCTTCAGCTGCTTCTTTTCTCTTCACTTTGTCACTTCATTTATGTTCAGGGAACCTCGTTCAAATCCAGCAAGCAGTTACACTGTGGTGTAACCATGAATAATATTGCTGTTTACACACACTTAAGATAGCCCACTTCTTGCCAAGGAATGATATTATGTAGATTGATACTGTCTATTTTTTTTTCTAATTCTGTCTGACTTGCTATCTGTCTTTCTAGACATTTATGAAATATCTGCCTTCATTGCAACCTTCCATTACAACTGGAGATGATGTTTTATCCAGTGATGTATATTGTGCTAGTGCTTACAAAGCTGGAGAGTGCATGCAAGCTGCATAAAGTCACTTATGGAAAGATAAAGTACGGTGAGAGAAAATCATAAAGAGCTCATCTATGGATAATGTGTGGGAGTAAAAACATTTTATTAAATGCAACCTTTCATCCTCTAAAAACACAGAACTAATACTGAAATAAAGAGGAATCTCATGTATGAAAACTCCAGGCTACCTGGATGGCTGTAAGTCGTTCTTAGGGGACTGCTCCAACAGGCGATTTACTTTGATGGTTAGTTACAGAGAACAAACAAAAAGAAATAAAAAAATATTTGTCTTTTATGACCTGAGGCAAAATGATTTAATGAATTTCAGCTGAGAAAGCTTTCTCCAGGATCAGAATGCAGCTTTTCTTTCAGCTTGGTAGCCATAAAAAAAGTTTAAGAAAAATCTCATGCTAAAATGAAAGTTTCTTCCTTAGATTTTTTTAGCAACATACACCTTACCATGCATCAGTTTTACAGAGAATGAAGACAGTGATCATTTTGAAGGTATTTATGTATGGTGCAGTTTCTTCTTCTGAATAATGCTATAGTAATAATCTTCCCCAGTAAAGAAGTAAAGATGTGTACTTCCAATATGAAATAGGTTCGTTTAGATTAAGAAGCTACCACCAAAAAGAAAAATTCATACAAACTGACAATTATACAGAAACAAGAATAATATGTCAACAAATTATGAAAATTTATGAAGATCTACTAAGTGATCCCAGATCCCCTGAAGTCACTCAGGCCTTTCAGAACCCACCACTTGTTACCAGTGACCACTTTTGTTCAGAACACTAGGATTAGAATCATAAAATAGTTTGGGTTGGAAGGGAGCTTTAAAGGTTGTCTGGCCCAACCCCCCTGCAGTGAGCGGGGACATCTTCACCCAGCTCAGGTTACTCAGAGTCCCGTCCAGCCTGGCCTTGGATGGTTCCAGGGATGGGGCATCGACCACCTCCCTGGGCAACCTGAGCCAGGCTTGCACCACCCTCATTGTAAATAAATTTCTTCCTTATATCTAGTCTAAATCTATCCTCTTTCAGTTTGAAACCATTGCCCCTTGTCCTGTCACGGCAGGCCCTGCTAAAAAGCCTGTCCCCATCTTTCTTATAAGCCCCCTTTAAATACAGAACGGCTGTACCTCTGTACTGATTAGCTATTGATATGCTTGAAAACTGTCCCTTTTTGCAGTCAGGTGCTTGCTCTCCCTTTTCCTTACTTTTCTCCTTTTCAGAATGTTTATTGAATGGCATTTAATTAAACAATTAAAAAAAGATAAAAGCAATATTTTGTAATTTTGTTAAGTCTGCAGTTGTCTTACAACAAGTTGTCTTGTAGTTTCATTTGCTTAGAAGACAGTGCCCACTGGAAAAGTGAAATCACACATGTAGAAATGGAAATAGCGTAATATGCAATCTAGGATTTCCTACTGTATATTGATTTAATACTTTATGTAAATGATGAATGAAATTAATGCAATATCAGATGGTATGGTAAACCACAGAATAAAAGATTTTAGGTAATTCTTCTTTTGGTTGAGGTTAGAGCAGTTATTGCAGCACAAGCAACTTGCTGCAGAAGTCAATACTGGGCAAAACAAGTCTGCCAGAAACTGAGCTCAGCGTGCAGACAGGAGTTTGTTGTATTGGGTTAAGTAATCCAGCTAAGGATCTAGTTAAGTAATCAGATGCTTTCTATCCTTTTGATTTAAATAACTCCACATGTTTCAGAAACGTATTTTCACAGCTAGAGGCCAGTGCCGTAAGATGCTTAAGAACAAGTTTAGCTTTAAGTCCAGAGCCTCTGCCCTTAGCTATCAGATAACTGTTGGATACAAGGCAAGTGCTTAAATACCTTGCTGAGTAAGAGTCATCAGGTGGGAGCTAATCCTTATGGAGGTCAGTAGGGAAGTATCTATAAGGATTATATTTGGGCATGATGCTGCCTCTTCTTGAAATAAATACTACTGAAGTGATCCTACTGGTATCAGTGGCGAAGCATTCTACTAGGCTTTTCTAACATTTACAATGATTTTTTAAACATTAATCCAATTTATACTACTTTTAGCAATCTGTTTCTCTTCAAGGTTCAAGGTCATGTATATAAACTCTTAAATTATCATTGCCAGCATTATTCAGCAAATATCACCACTTTCCCTGTGAAATAGCTGAATAATTGGTTTAGATTTACATTTGTAAATACAAAGTGACCAATTCTGTAGTGTAATGAGATCAAGAAGATATGTCTAAGTTGCAAAGTAACTTGTAGGATTGCTTTTTTATATTTTGCATATATTTGTATTCAACTAGGGCTAGAGTGTTTAGGGAGTATGGTTGTCTATGGACGGTAATAATAATACAAAATAAAAATTTAAAAAACTATTTCTTTGGCATATATAGGAGTTTCTCCCACAGTCTGTCAAGGGAGATGTATTCTCACCAGTACAAAGGAGAATAAAAATCCTGTTTAATGATCCTCTTTCAACACACCCCACCACACTCTACTGTTAGAGACCATGACATTGGTTTACAAACCTGAAGTCAAGGATTCTTATACACACAGCAACAGCAAGACAGAGCAACATCAAAGAAAGCATTGACAGAGACAGAAAATTAATGGCCAAAACTTACGTGAAGTTTTAGACTAGGTCATGGTTACTTGATTTCAGATGCACTTTTGCAGTTGCATCTGTAGTTTGTATTATTTAAGCCAAAGTGTTTCACATTCAAAAGATAACATACCTGGGAGGAAACAGTTCATCCTAGAAAACAGTCATTTTTTAAAAATTTTTTAGAAAAAGCTTTAAGGCATAAAATTAAAATAACCACAGTTACTGCTTAATTGGAGTTTCCTAATGTGGTCCTCATTTCCTAATGGTGAACTCACTGTGAAAAGAATTAATGTGTTTGGGTTTTTTCTGTTGCAAATGTGGAGTACTTCAATTAGATTTTTAAACATTTTTTCTACTTCATCAATAAAAATGTATACAGGCCTACTTTATAAGTATGACTTTGGGCTATGCTTTTTACATGCACATCTGTACTGTTGATATAAATTCAACTTACATTTATTTTATAGCACTTTTCTCTCTGGTGGGTTAATAGCAATAGCGTGGTTTGCTGGAGTTTCCCAAAAGAGGAAAGAAGTCTCTTTTGTCAGTCTCACTAGTTGTAACAAATGTCTCTGCTACAGCCAAGGGTCTGATGTAGGCAGCAGCCCAGAACTCAAAACAAGCCCAAAAGTGTAAACAGTAAATACTTACAGAATTAAGAGGGTTACCCGCAGAGCACATGTGGAAAGCTACCAAACCTCAAACTGGTGGTTTTAAACGTGTGACTGACATGTACTGTTGTAACAGTGGTTACAGTGGTAATTATTAAGAATTTTCACATATGTATTATGATCTTGGCTTAGGAAAATAGGATCATGTCCTTTGTAGGGTGATGGCAACATTTCCTCAAATATCATTTAGAGCTGTTTTTAAATTACAGAGATAGTAGTGCATAAGGTTTCCTTGTTTTTTTCCTGTTGCACCCCTGTAATCTTTCTCAGAGGAGTCTTTGCTGGAGTAGATGAGTCCATCCTCTGTGCTGTCAAAAGAACAGGAGGTTACACATTATTCAGTTATGCTTGGAATATATCTTTTGTTTGTGGGATTTGGTTTTGTGTAATTTCTTCATGCCAGAGCTGTAGGGTTTTGTGTTTGTGACATTGTTACAGTCTGGCTGATTTATTCTCAAATCCTCCTCTTTCCATATTTTTCTTTTTGTCTGGGAAAGCCCACTGATTTAACTAATGAATCTAGTACTGATTTCTGAACAGCTGCTAATAATAAGAAAATTGTCTTGATGGTTATTCTCGAGTCTGGAGAATGAGCATGCAAGCAAGTTGTTGGGTCTTTTTTTTACTTTCCAGGATGTTTGGCTTGTTTGGAGAGCTCTCATGTCAAATCCCTTTTATCTATAATTACAAAGCATTATGATTTCATCTTGGTGCCAAGGGACAGCAAATGACTGCAGGGAATACTGAAAGCACATTTATTTATCTTAAGGCCAACTTTTGGTCACAGTGACGTCATTGCCGAAGTTCTCAGTGGATTTAACCCTATGCGTGCTTCTCAGGACTGACTAGAGCTTGTACACTAGCTCTACTGGGAGCAATTGGGAATATATTCCTTTCCTTTCCCTCTTAAACAGTATGGGCTAGACTATGTGTCCCAGGGAATTGATAGTCAAATTAAAGACAGATTATTTTTATCCTCATTTTTAAAATGAGCTAATACCACAAAAAAAAAAGGAACTGATTCATCATAAATGATGCAGGAAGTCCATTTCTGACTGGGAAATGAAACCTATGTTTTTTGGAAGCCCGATATTACTTCTTGGTTCAAAACCTTTCTACCTCCCTTCTCTACTCTTCTACCCTTTCAAATGCTTTCTTGGAATCCAGAGGCATGATCTATTCAGGATGTAGCCATAAGTTGTCTTGTAAAGGCAGGTTCTTTCCTTACCTCTGAGATCACATCATCTCCATGGGATGTCCCATTGGAGATCAGGATTTTGACCTTTTAAAGACTGTGGCTGATGGCCAGGTAGGGACGTGGAATGAAAGAGCTACTGTCAAATGTATGAATGAAGTTGATATTGGTAAGACATAATAACACAGTTAAAATAGTTTGTGCCTCAGGGTTCTTTGTTTCCAGTCTGTAGCATGTCCAAAGATATGTGCTTTTAGCTACTGCATAACTCTGTTTTAGGAAGACCGTGCCCTGATGGGCAATTGCAGTTTAACAACACTGAGTTTGGGGAAAAAACTTCAGATGCTACTAATTACAGCTTTCCTCTGCTGCTAACTGATAAAAGAAATGTGATAAAAAACCTCATTCCTAGGGGAATAGACTTTCTGTCCCATCTTTGCTGTGGGCCTTGAAGAAAAATTAATAGAAGAGTTGTAATGGACTTTGAAAGATCATCTAGCCCATCTTTCTTCAAGAAGGGTTCAACAATATCTAAATCACTCTTGACAGAATCAGTTCAGTGTTTCTTTAAAATCATTTAGCAATGGAAACTCCACAGCCTCTGTATATAATCCATTTCACTGCTTGTCATTCCATGCTGTTCAAAAGGTTTTTCTTCTGATACATGACTAAATCGCGGTTACACCAACTAGATTTTTCTTCTGTCTCCAGTGGGGTATATTATTTTCCTCTTTTCAGCAACTCTTTACATGGATGTAAGCATGTCTCTCCATAGCTGTCTTTTCTCTAGGATAAAAGAAATACTCTCTAAAATAACAAAGTTTTATTTTATCTTGGCTTTTGCTCTCTTCTCAGTCTTTGTAAGTTCTAAACATCTGACCATTGCTGTTTCTTGTTTCTGGAGCTCAGTTATACATTTCTGGATGCCATTTCCGTTAAAGCCTTACCCATATGAGTAGAAGGATTATATTGTTTGTCTTCTGCATGACATTAGAACTCAAAAATACTCTTTGCAGAAATGTTTTCTAGTCCACCATTTCCTACCTTGTCTGTTTTTCATGTCCTCATGTTAGTAGCATTTTGCAAATGCCATTACTGATCTGCACTGGTCTGAAATAGCTTGGATCATCAAGACCATTTGAATTCCAGTCACATCTTACGAGCACTTGCAGTCCAAAGTTGTTCCTTTCTGCAAGGGTACTCTGTAGTCTGTACTCCAAGTCATGACTGAAAATACCCATTGGTGCCGAACCTCTGGAAAATCTTACGCAGTGCAACATGTATTGCTGATTGCTATCATTTTCGTATTGGAGTTGGCACCCATTTTACAGTAACTCCATCTAGACAAGTAGTGAGGGAAAAAGTAGTTTGGGGAGGGCTCTCTTTACATCTGAGGCCCCTTTCCTCACCAATGCTTTGATCCCCCTTGGTTTCACACATGCACTATTCTCACAAATGCAGCGATCCAAACAGCAGAACTCTAAAATTGCTGTTGGAATATCTGCCATCTTCTGTTAGGATAATGCTAAAGTCCATGGAGATAAATGATCAAACCCAGATTCTCTAAGGAGTGGCAGAAGGACTCAGCTTTTCAGAGCACAGTGATATCCTGCAGAGGAGAGGCCTGCCTGAACGTAGTTAAAATCCCAGGTACAATTGCTGACTCTGCTGTAGTGTAAATCGAGCAAATCCTTGAAACTCATGCAGTGGTAGCTTCTGTCTGCTAGGTAATTCTACTTCAAATACAAGATCTTTGGAGAAGAGACTGTGTTTCTAAAGTATACGTATTCATGCTGCCATCTAAAACATGATTTATTGTCAGTTACTATGTCCTCTAAAATACTCTGTGTTTGTTAAACTTCAATGGACCAGTGTCAACACCAGTGTTTATGCGTGTCACTCCTTACCTGCGCTGCCAGTGGTGTAAGCAGAGAAGCTGAAGACTCAGCCCAGGTTGGAAGGGACCTTGAAAGGCCATCTGGTCCTACGTTCCATGGGAAAGGGCGTCTAGATGAGATTAGCTAGCATCCCGTCCACTCGCATCTTGAAAACATCCTGTGACAGAGGTTGTTCCATTCATTCCATTCCAATCAATTATTGTTCTCACTATAAAAAAATTTGGTTTTTATGTCAAGATGAAGCCTCTCCTGGTGCAGCTGTACCCTGCTGCCCCACGTGGCTCCTTATGAAGAGAGAGCCTCCATCCTCTCTGTAGCCGCCCGTTCAGTACTGGAGTGCTACAATGAGGTCCTCCTGTGAGCCTTCCCTTCTCCAGGGAGAAGGGGCCTAATTGCTTCCGTGTTCCGTTTCCACTAGACAGGAGTGGGTTTGTCGTCTTTTCCAGTGACTCTTTGTTACAAATTATATAATCTGTGCATAGTATCTCTCTTCAGCTGTCTATTCTGTAGCACAAGCAACTGTAGTTTTTCGTTGTTTTCCTCACAGTTTCTTTTCTCTACACCTCTGCTTATTCATACTGATTGTTTAAGTAACAACTGATTACAACTGCCTTACTGTTTTTTGTCTTCCCTGGTACTCTCCTCCTGACGCTTGTATCTCTGGAAGGCTTGGCACAGTGTTCTAGCTGAGGCTTTATTACATCTGAGCAGATCCCGAAGATTACTTGATGCCATTTGCCTGTTTGGCCTGTCTGATTTTCCTCACTCATAGCCAGTTTGTATAGTGGTGTCATTCCCAGCCTCATGTTTTGCAGATTTGCTGCCTGAGCTGTGATGCCAAAACTTGCGTGTCTATGCTATTATTCCTACCTGTGATGTATAGTAACTGTGTGTAGATGGGACTGTGCATTAGTCCTCAGTGCTCCAGCCTGTTTACTTCGGGCCACTGTGCTATATGGTGAGCACTTCTTGATCCTTATTTTGCTTTCCTTTTTAAGCTGACAGGAGTTATCTGTAACTGTAGTACTTTCCCTTACTGACCTAGACAATGAAATACAAACGTGTTTTGATATTTTAAAGTAAATTTTTGAAGAATGTTGTTTGATTTCTCGTTGTGATTTATCGGAGTCTTACTGATAACTATGTTGTTCTATTATGGTCATACTTTACAGTAGGCTAATTTAACCTCCATTTCCCAAATTTCTTATGGAAACATGACACAAGCCCGAATCAGAAGTCTTGATAAAGTTTATGCTATCTACTGTTACGTGCCAGCTTTTTGATTGGAGATGTTACCACTGGAAACGAGCAGCTGACTTTTAAGATGTCACTGGGTGAATTCAGGAAGAAATCTGCACCTCTGCCCTGGTTTGAGCTGGGACAGAGTTCATTTTCCTCCCAGTAGCTGCCGTGGTTTGGATTTAGTACCAGAAGAATGTTGGTAGCACTGACGTTTTCAGTCGTTGCTGTGAAATCCAGGGCT
>Ga0065711_1033514_pt1 | contig 25355 bp, 14 predicted proteins | sample Hoacrofraction12_FD_59098 | JGI IMG/M metagenome (GOLD analysis project Ga0065711, IMG submission 59098) | Hoatzin crop microbial communities from Cojedes, Venezuela - Epithelial fraction 12 v2 (version 2) | ecosystem: Host-associated > Birds > Digestive system > Esophagus > Crop | place...
CCCGGGATGGAGGTGAGGCTGACCGGCCTGTAGTTCCCTGGGTCCTCCTTCTTGCCCTTTTTGAAGATTGGAGTGACACTGGCCTTTCTCCAGTCCTCGGGCACCTCTCCTGTCCTCCAGGACCTCTCAAGGATGATGGAGAGTGGCTCAGCAATGACATCCACCAGGTCTCTCAGCACTCGTGGGTGCATTCCATCGGGGCCCATGGATTTGTGGGTGTCCAGATCACTTAAGCGATCCCTCACACAGTCCTCCTCGACCAAGGGAAAGTCATGCTCTCTGTAGGCTTCTTCTCTTACCTCCGGGTCGTGGGATTCCTGAGGGCCAGACTGTCCTACCTGTGCAAAAACACTTCCATTGCAACATACTATCTATATTTAAAGGCCAAAAAAAAAAAAGAATCTGAATGTTTTGTGGCAACGGCAAGGAGTGCTGGGATGGACTTGCAGGATTATGATGTGAGAAAACATTTTCACTGCTGGAATCCATCAAGTCCATACCCAGCCAGTGTTCCTTTGTGTTTGCAGGGACTTGCTGTATTCCTGTTTGTCTCTTGACTGCTATTTTCTCATTTAAGGTGCATTTGCTTTCTTGGAACATTGAATGTGCTTTGGAACACAGCTATTATTTTAAATCAGCTACTCTCACAATGAACAAACAGGCTGTAAAAGCAAGGGTGACTTTTTTTGTTCGTGTGTGTGATGAGGTCTCTTACCTGGAAATTGACCTTGTCACCCATTGTTCTTCTCGACTTTCAGCTCAGCAACCGCAATTTCTGTCAATTACCAGGCAATAGAACATATGACTGTGGCTTAATTAGTGAATGATTAATGAACACAGCACTTTCTTCCTGAAGTCAAGAATGTGTCTGCAGTGTTCAAAAGGCTTTCCTGTATGTCTTGTTCCAAGGTGTAGCAAGGTGCTAATGGTGCTTAGGCCCTCAGGACACAGAGAGGGCATTGTCAAGTTGTCCTGGTTTTGGCTAGGATAGAGTTAGTTTTCCTCGCAGTAGCTGTTGTGCTTTGGATTTAGTAGGAGAATAATGTTGATATAACTGATGTTTTCTGTGGTTGCTATAAATCCAGTTTCTCATGTTCAGCTAATGAGCAGCTGTGCGGGAGATGGGAGGGAGAGAGCATAGCCAGACAGATAGCCAAGCTGGCCAATGGAAATATTCCATACCATAGACATCATGCTCAGTTTATGAATGGGGGTTGTCTGGGGAGCTATTGGCTCTTCTCAGTTTCCTTGAGTTTGAATCCTCTCTTGTCCATGAGTTCCAACTTTTCTGTGAGTTTGGCCTTTTCCAAGAATTTTCATGAATTTTGCCAACATCTGGGGGGTCTGTGATCTCTGCTCAGGGACCGCTGCATATTGGTCATTGGGTGGCGAGACAAAATGTGCTGTATATAGTTTGTTTTGCATATTCATTATCATTATCAATAGTAGTAGTAGTAGTATTTCCTTTGTTGCCGTATTAAACTGTCTTTATGTCAACCTACAAGTTTCCCTTCCTGTCTGTTTCTCCTCCCCATTCTGCTGAGGGGAAAGAGGAGGGGTGAGCGAGTGGCTGTCTAGGGCTCAGCTGCTGGCTGCCAGGTTAAACTACAACACAAGGCCTTCCCACCCTAAGGATCCTGTGGTGGGTACCCAGCATCACAATAGGAGAAGAGGTGCAGCCAAGTGAGGTCTGTCAGGGTGCTTGCCTGCGCATTGTGACCTCAGCAGCAGAGGGGCTAGGATGCCACTGGCACTGGAGATATTCTGGTCTTGAGCCTCCCTGTAACCAGGCTCAATCTTCTTTACACTCATGACTTAAGATCCTTAAGAATAATAGGACTGAAGGATACTTCTATTTGGAAGTGACCCAGCCTTTGTCTAGTCAGGTCTTTCAAAACTCCAAGAACTGAGACTGCACGTCCTCTTTGGGTCGCAGCTCCACTGCTGGGCTGTCCATGCAGGGAAAACCCTCTGCTTATACCTGCTCTGAAGCGTGCTTGTTCAGCGTTTGTCCATTGTCCCTCATCCTCCCAACAAGCGCCTGGCCCCATCTCTTTGATCCCTTCCCCACAGGTAAAGGAGTGCTGTTAGACTGTGGTGTGTTGACTGTTCACTGCAATTTGGTGTCAGCTGAAAACTTGAGGAGAGTCTGCTCTGTCACCTGCTCCAGCTCACTAATAAAGATGTTTTTTTGTGCCTCCCCCCAGTTAAGGTGTTACCATTAATTATGCTAAATCAGACGAGCCTAGCTAGCCTAAGTGCTCTTTCACCCTGAGTTCTGCCCCACAATTGCACAGGGAGTGAACAAATATATTATCCTATTTGGTTCTGAATTTCAAACTTAATATCATTGAATGTCCGTTTGATCTTCTGCTCTGAGAGAAGCAGGGTGGCATACTGCTGACTTATTTTCCCTGTTCATTTTTAACATGCTTTCCCCACATTACTAAGGTAATCTTATCTTCTCTGTGTCTTGCGTCTTTGTTCTTTCGTTGTCCTCTGGGAGATGGGATGACACCTGATTCACCCCAGTGTCCACCCAAGGACAACTGATATATTTTTTTTTTCTATATTATCACTTATTTCTTATGCATCCTATTAGGTGTCTAACTTCATAAATCACTGTTTCATGTGAAAGAGAAGTTTTTGTGGAACTGGTCTTTCTGGGTGCCTTTCCTGGGCAAAATTGGTGAATTTTAAAATCCAGTGAGTGCACAGGAATGTTTCTGTGAATACACATGTACACACATGCAAGCACACACACGCACAAGAATTATTCTTTTTTCCTCCTGCAGCATAAAATTTGATATACAAGAATGTTTTCTCCAGCTGATATAATATTTCTGATTTTGCATTATCGTTAAGTAATGGGCATGTTGCCCTTTCATATGGCCTTACAGGCCCCAGCAGACTCCAGTTTCTTTCCTTCACAGAGGTGCTGGAAGTGGCTGAGCTACAGCCCATGAAGAATCCCAAGGAGAGCAGGTCTGATTGGGATTTCTGACCCACCAGGATGAATGCAGGTTAATTGGTACGGTCAGCCAGTTGTGTGGTGATAGCAGTCTGTTAGGGAGGTTGATGCAGGCGGTTGCTGTGGAGTCATGAAGAATGCCTCCATGAAAGGACTAGCAGTAAGTCAGACTCCCAGCTGCTATAAAGCAGAACAGCTCCAGTGAAGTTAAAGGACTTTTCTGCCGAGCTGCATCAGATGAAGGTCTGGCCTGTTATTTATTTATTTGTTTGTTTGTTTAGCACCACTGAGATGAAAGTCCTGTTTCCTGGGACCTACCGGTAGACTGACACAGATTAAAAAAGTGTAACAAACGAGGTCCAAGCTGTGTGTAGGAAGGGAAGTACAAACATGATTCTGTAGCAGCAATGCAATGATTTACGAAGCAAGACTTAAAAACATAGTGTGGATAATAAAGTGGGGGGAGGAAGGAGTGAGAAAGAGGAAGGAAAATTGCAGAGAAGAAGAAAGCAAGGGAGGGTGGAAGGGAGCTAGGGAGGAAGGTGGTTTTGGGTTCCTTTACACAAATGCCTGTCTGTTTGATGCAGCATGACCAACCTGTGACCCTTAAATGAGCAGTTCAAGTGCACCTATATGATGGGGCTACCATATGTGTTGAAAGCTGATGCTGCTGTCCTTACTGGTGACTTGGAAAGGGAGCACAGGTCCTTAAGTGGATGATGTTTATGGCTGGTCCAGTGCAGAGCGAGGATATGAAGAGTAATGAGGGTAGGGAAATAGCATCATGTGTATATTGCAAAAATTGAAAAAAAAAAAAGGAGCAAAAATTTACATTGAGATAGGGAAAATATGAAGTAATCTGACATGGAGCGCACACACATTCTCTGTGGGTGAGAACAATGTGGGAAGCATGGAACTGGAAGAGTGAGCAAGGCACTGTTGTCAATGCTGAATTAGCAATAACTGTGCTGTATTCCCTGCACTGCCTGAGCAAAAGCACTGTGTCTTGGAAAGAGGAGAAAGCAGGCACTGTCTGTACCTACTCCAGTTCTGATGCTGCATTCAGGGCTTCCCAATGAACTTCTAAAAACCTGTTAAAAGGCTGGAAGGAACAGCCAAGTGATGAGGGTCTGTGAGGACTGCCTGATGTGGAACCTATGAAATTGTGAAGCCTGAGAGCTAAGTATGGGGATGTGACTGCAGCTTGTCTGTCTTCAAGGCAGAGGTGGAGGAGCCTGTGGCTGAGTTGCACACTTCAGGTTTGCCACAGACAACTCTCAGCTCATGAATTTTCTCATTTATTATGGAGAACACTAAAATGCGTCTTCACACTAGGTCTGCTAAAGACTTGCCAGGCTTTCAGAGGGAAAAACTGATCCATAAGTAAAGAGAACTCCTTAGAGGTGGAATGTAGAATAAAGAGACAAAAATTTTAAACAAAGCAAATCTATGCCTTCTGGGACTAGTGAAGACATTCTCAAGCCTTCTGTTTTGCAAGGGACTGCAGCGGATGATGTGGTATACGTGTCTTTGCTTAATTTGTACGGTTTATTAGCAAATGCAGGCACAATATGAAATCTCTGCTGGTTGTTTCCGTATGGGAAACAAGGATGGTGGTAAATTTGTCAGAAGATTTTATAAGGAACTGTCAGCCACTGGGTCTCAAGGAGACTGGACAGAACAGCATGAACTCTCTGGGGAGTCCAGCAGTTGCGCTGACCTGCATGTGGGAGTGCATTTGAGAGCTGCCCAGTCATTTCAGAGGGAGGTGAAGCCAACTCTGGATGTCACAGTGGTTGCTTCTGCAACAGCCAGAGATTGTTCCTGATCTGGCGTTCTTTTCTGCCAAGAGAGAAGTGTGGTAGTTTGGCATTGAGCAGGAATGGTGTTGCTGTCTTGGTACGATTTCTTTCATACCTCCCAAATGTTTCTTTGACTGGATTTTGAGACAAAAAAATTGTTTGAAGACTGCAGCTCATGCTGTATCACTGTGCAAAAGACGTTTACTTGGTTGTCGCTTTTTGTACAACCCATTTTAATCACCTTGCATTAGGATTTTGCTGTCAACTGCTGTATGCAAGGTCTCATCTTTGGGCTTGCCTGTCTCTGTTAAGTTAGGCTCTTACCCGAGCAAACATTTTACTATATATTTGAATATAAGCCTCCTGCCCTTGCTGAAGTCCGTAAGACTGCTTGAGTCACCAGTTTTGATATACACATGACTCGCAATGTTACTTTGTGGCTGTGAGAAAATACTTCCCCCTAGGTAGATTGCTGAGGATGAGGGGCTCTGTGAAAATCATGTAGTTACAAAAACTCTTCCCCTTCAGTTTAGCCTGATGAAATATGTGGCATTGGCATCTCTCCAGATAAAGACTGGAAATGTTTTCCTTCTTTTTTTAGCTCACTGGGTTTGTGTGTGTGCCACAGGCACTTTATATCGTTCTAGTATATTTATACTTTCAACTTATTGATTGGTGGATGGGATGATAGCCCTTTGGATTTATTTTGCGGCTCATTTATAATTAATTTGGCATAGGCATAAAAAAATCAACCTTTATTCATTTACCATCTATTCGCCATGATTGTTTTTTAGAAAGCTTAAAAATAGAAGAGCCGTGCACTAGGCAACTGGCGGACATGCACGTGGTTCCAGACACGTTGCCATCAGATCTGGGTGTAAATTTTATCTGCATTTTCCAAAGAGGGGGCGTACTTTTCCTAGGCCACCTGTACAGATGTGAGGACCCCCAGCCATCCTGGTGAGTGCCTGTGCAGGGCTGCCCAAGTGTTTGTCAGTGTGACATCCCCCAGTGTATGGTATGGCCCTGCTGGATGGAACTGAAGGGGGAAGGCTGTTGTTTTGGAAGCACCTCTGTGTCCCCTGCAAGCTCTTCAGGGTGGTCTGCATGGGATGGAGCAGGAGGCCATGAGAGAAGGATGGAAAGAGAGGTGAGCATGGGGCTCTTGGAAAGAAGGCAGACGTGCTGCTTTGCCCATTGGCAATCCTGTTGCTGGAGCTGAGTGATGGACTTGTAGAATAACCACACTGCTCCTGAGCCCTGATCAGTCATACTCCACTGGGCTGATCACATGCAGTTCACAGGGAGTATTCTCTGTATCACTTTCCCCAGCTGCCAGTAACAACTGCCTGTAATTTGCCTTGATAAATACAGTAGGTATGAGCATTTAATTCAAAATGACAATTTAAGGTTTCAAAGCAGTTCACCTGCTCTGCAATGCTTTAAAGAACTCCCAAATGCAATCTTTTGTATGTGCTTAAAATCTGCCTCTGCCACTACTCAAATATATTTATAGGCTACTGGTGGGGTGCCTATGAAAATTCTCATCCCACAATTTTTCCTTCAGGTTGGTGAATGCTTCTATGTTTCATGAAGGTTAATGCTACAAAGAGATAGAAGCAGCTGCTCAGAATAGGATTGTAAATGCCTGCTAACCCCCTTAATCTGTGATCTCAGTAATGCGTTTACGGCACATTGTAGAAGCACAGTTCTGTATCGCTCATGCAGAATCAAAGGGTTGTTTCACTTTCCTTGATCCTTGCAGTATATCCACCTATGTCTCCTTTGAATCACTCCTCCAAATTTTCTTCTGCAGTATTCCATTTCTGTCCCCCCGAAAAAAAAAAAAAGGCTCAGTTCCCCCTGTTTTCCTGTCCCACCCCCAACTGTGCAAGCATGCCCAAGATGAATCACTGCATAATTATATTCCTATTGCTTATATCCTTCCGTTGGCTCTCCCTTTCAGCTCGTTTCATGCTCACTTGCCAATCAAGCCTAACATTTGGGGTCTGGTTCTTTGCTGGGGTTCATTTACCCCAGGAAAGACCTTCAGCAGCAGTCTAGGGGACCAGCCCACGTCACAGTCCCAGGAAGCAGGCTCAGCAGAGCTTTGCAGGTACACCATCCTGTAATTTGCCTTGAAAAATTAATCTCTGCTTTAGGCTTCTGGCTGCACTGTGGTGCTGAACTGGTGTCTGAGGCAAGGGAAGAGTTTGCCTGACTCTCCAGCCGTGCACAGGGAGGCAAGAGCCAGGGGGTGCTGGCTTGCAAGGGCAATGGTGGGTGGCAGGGCTGCGGTCATACTGCACCCTCCTGTAACAGCCGAGGCGAGGACAAGCAGGGAACCAAGGTACTTAGTAAATAGGGTGAGCATTTGACAGTGGGATTTGGGGCTTCAGGTTTACGGTGCATTTTCTGCAGACATGCTGCTGTTGTTGCTGGAGCAGGAGCTGGCTCTTCTGTGGTGGCCCCCAGGAGTCAGCCGTGTGTGTAGCATGTGGAGCAGGGCAGAGCTGCAGTCTTTGAAGGCTTGACACAAGCATGGCCTAAGATCTTCTGATAACAATTAAATATCAAATTAAGGAACCAGGGCTGGACACTCGTGGAATAGGAGGCCTGACGAGGTAGACTTGGTCCTCAGCTTCCCCCTCTGTCAATGAGTTACTTGGGTTGAAGCTCTCAGAGGGACCCCAAGCATGTCAGGAGCCTAAAGTGGCTGGGTGCTGTTCCTGTGTCTTCCTTCAAACCTCCCAGCTGCAGAGCTGAAACACACAGCTCCGTACAGCAGGCAGGAGCCTGTGGAGTGCAATTATAATCTGTTTCATGTGGTGTGAAAGTTGCAGGGACACCTTACTAGTGACCTCTCCTCGTTCTCAATGCCCCCATTACTGACTGAGCCTGCCTGTGAGCATGTTGTAACCCATCTCCGTTCTTTGAACTCTTTCTTCTTTGGATTTCACTTCAAGTTGATGGCCTAGGTATCCACACTATGAGCCCATTTGACCAATGACACAGCCCTGTTTCTGTAACAGATACCATTCACTAGCAAAATTTTAGGACTGTAGGTTACAGATCATCACACTTGCAGAGTCTGCCCTGCAGCTGTTTGCGCATCAGCACTTGTGTGCCGATGTAAACTAGTTCCTATAGCCATAGTGGTACAAAACAGCAGCTGGGAGGTGCAGTGGCTGCTCTGCATTTCCACTTGCACTATTTGTCCCAAGATGTTTAAAGGACCCATGCCTGCGTGCAATTTTGACATACAAGCCCTTTGTGTTGCCCCTCCTGGCTTCTATGGAGGTGGCATCTGCCATCTCTTTGTATTCCAGCCACGTCTCACTCCACTGTGAGTATGTAATATTGGTTAAATCATAGTTCTGTTTTTGCACAGGGGAATGTCTTGTGGGAGAGTGAGCAGTATCTGTTTTTGGAAACCTGGCACAGGCGCTGACTTGATGTGAGGAAGAGCTGAGATGTAACGCTGGTTTACTTTGTGGAGGTGCACTCAGCCAGCACCCTATTTGCTTTGTAGTTCCTAAGGAAAAATGAGACACACACAACAGGCATTTCTTTCAGTGGTACTGAGATACTGCAATGAAAAGCTAGCCTGGAAATGTACTCACTTCAAAGAAATACTAGTCCAGAATATGCTCTTGCAGAGTTTGAAAGTTAGTCAGCTTAATTAACATTTTGGCAGCTAAATACTAGTGCTTCTATTTACAGGGACAAGGGCCAGGGAATAGGATATTGAAGGTTGCACTTCTGATCTGTTGTACGTGCCTGACCTCCATTTCCACTCTCTCTCTTTGGTCTCACTAGTTTGCTCAGCCTGTAGTGGTAATAAGCGTGTTCTTGCAGTGCTAGCAGACATCCTGTAGCTCAGCCAGGTGCTGATGGAATACCACTCCCTGTGCTTTTCAAAGTTGCTCAGTACCCCCGGGTCCCCATCCCTGCAGAGCTGTATGGAGCCACCAGCCCCAGCCAGCATCCCTGCTTTCAGGAGGGGCAGGGTTTCCTGGAGGGAACTGTGGCCTTCTTGTCTCCCAGCTCTGGCTGCACCTCACCTTCTGGCTGCCCCTGCTTCATGCAGCTCGTTTCAGTCATCCCTGCTGCATGGCTCTGCTCTTTTCTGGCTCTTGGCTTTGCTGTTGCAGGGTACTGGCATCCCCAGGCCGCAGTTTGACCTGCTGCTTTCCAGTTCTCACCCGTTTCAGCTGTGTCTGGGCTGCTCGTTTTTCTGTTTAGGTTTATGTGATGACTTCTTTTTTTTTTATTATTATTTTTCTGCTGCAGAGCTCCTAGTACTTCAAGACCCTTTTGCAGGTTTATTCAGCTCCCATTTTGTATCTGTAATGTCTTCTAGCCCCAGGCGACCCATGCGACACCAGTGCCTGAGCCAGCACCACACTGTGGAGCAGGGGTCTCCTCCGTTTCCCAGAAGGCAGGGATGCTGCTTCGCCCTTGCCCTGTGGCTGTTTCCAGCAGTGGAAGGCAGGGCATGGGAAGAAGGCAACACGGAGTCCTTCGTGCGCTGCGGTGCCCTGCGCAGCATCCCGCAGAGCTGGCTCCCCGAGCAGAGCGTGATGTACCCTCCTCTGCAGCACATGCTCCCCCTGCGATGTGCTGGGCACAGTCCTCCCCCTGCTCCACCCTGCACAGTGTACAATTTTCCCAGATAGATACAATACGGTTCTTAATGCCTAATTCTTATTCTGAGAATACTTTCTGACTCCTCACTGGAAAGATGATTAATACTGCATTGCCCAGCCAGTCACACTATCCCCAGTAGAGCTATAAATAAATACCGCCCAGCAGTTGCATACAGCAAGTCCTATTTTATTATTTTCCATTCATAATACAAAACGTGAGAAGGGACTGCTGTTTAGAGAAGAGGCTGAGTAACACCTATAGTTTAGTAGGCACCCCAATCTTTCATCCTCCATCATCTAGGGGGAAAAGAAATCCCGCATTTATTTTTGTGTAAGTTTTACTGTTCTCTAGTTATGATGGTTATTTTTCCACCTAGTTGGCTGGGACACAGGATTAAGCGTGCAATGTGCTTCACCTGGCCCTGGGTAGGAAGGCTTTTCCTGTTCAAAATGAGACGAAAACTCTCCACCAGGACTTGCTTTGTTCAGTGGAAAACTGGTTTCTTAGCCAAAATGCAAACAACTGTTATGGTTGCCATGGTATCTTCATTTCTTATGAAACAGAAGTCCCTTCCAATGTTGGGTAAGCAGTTTTGGTTAAAAAAGAAAAGGGAAAATATTTTAAAAATGCTTCAGTTTTGGATATTAAAAATGTCAAGGGAGGGCTGAAGCCCTTCACAGGAATGGTTTCCCCTGACATTTTACTGATGTATTTAAGATGCGGAGTTTTCATTTTTTAAAAAGTAAATCATAAGAACTATTAAACCCTAAGCTTTAGAGATTCTCACCCAAAAGTATTTTTCCACTGTTTTTTTTAACGACCCTGCCTGAGCTCTTGAGTTGTGAGTCACTGGGGAGGGCAGCTGGGAGGAGGGATGCGGGAGAGGGAAGGGGCTGGTGCCTCTCCTGGGTGGGATGGGGAGGGTGGTGGGGCTGCCTGCCTGCAGACCAAGGATGGGCCAGGCCCGAGGGGTCCCAGCCGGCACTGGGGTCACAAGCCCTGCGTGTCAGAGAGCTGCCTTACCGTGTCTCGGGCGGCTGCATGCTGCGTACAGGGCCCTGAGGTACCAGCCCCTCAGTGGGAGCGTGAAGCCTTTCTGGGGAGATGCGGTTTTTCTTCTCTTACTGTCAGTGTGTGGCTCAGGGACTTGGGAAAGGCGTTCACTGCCTTTACATGAACACTTCCAATTAGGCGGGTTTTGTTTTCATACAGCTGCTAGCTTTCTGAAATGTATTAGGAAAAAATATCTGCCATTACAGTATTATTCACCAAAGCCTAGTTTTCATCAAATACAGTGCACAATAAACTTGCAGAAATGACGTGATTTGTTGGAAAAAAGTTCAAGGCACTTAATAAGATGTTTCATAGGATTCATTTCTTTGTTTGTTATACAAAACCCTACACAGCTCTAAAAATGAAATCGCCTCCAACCCCTTGCACACAAATTTGTTTTCTGATCTTTTTGTGTGATACATTCTCCATCTCACTAAGGCACTTGCTTAGTGATTAACTGGAAGGACTTAATTGGTTCCAGTAAAGACATACTTTGTTAGAAAGCAGTCTATGGTAAGTCCTTGTAGGGTGGTAGTCTTTATGGTTTTGCTGTAGGAAGTCCAACACAGAACTGAAAAAAACAGTTGTGGAGAAATAAATTAGAATCAAGGTAAGGACTTACAAAAAGAAAATATCAGAGAGTATTAGCTTGATCTTGTTAAAGCCTTTGGATGGTGGTTGTATAATTAATTGCTAAATCCTCATTGCTAGAAGCTCTTGCTTGCTAGCTTTTGGTGAAGGAGGATCATTTTTTCAAAGAACACCACGTAAAACTTAAAGGACACATGAGCAAAACCTGGAAACTTTAGAAAAATATGAGAAAGCAGGCCCATGGAGAAACATCTAATGACTCAATAATCACTTACTCAGCTCTTTGGCCTCCTGTTCTGAGGCTTGGGGGATGAAGGTCATCAGTTACACATCTTTATTGTTCAAAAATCCTGGCTATATCTCTCCAGATTTGTAAGACAATGTTAAAAGTCATGTGCTTGGAGCAGGAGGGGAAGGGGATTACTGTCCTCAGTGCTCACACTTCTCTGTTTTCACTCACTTTGCTTTAGTGATGTAAAGCACCAGAGGCACAGACCTCAGGAACCGGTGCTGCTGCGAGCACTGCCAAGCCCTCGGGAAGTCCAGTGCACTTGCAGGAGCTGGTGGCTGGGGTGCATTACGCTGATGTCGTGCACAGCAGGTAACCTCCTCGTGTTACTACTCTTGGTTACAGTTTGTCCTGGTACTGTTGCAAGGCTTGCCATGCCAGTACTTCAGACTGGAGCTCTGATCATCAAAGTGCAACCTGCAAGTTCATCTCCAGGTGGTGCATCCAAAGAACCTGCTGCAGGAAACCCTACTGCTTTCAGAACTTTAGCCTCCTCTTGGGCTTGACCTGGTGGCCCTTTCTGTGAGATTTCTGCTGCTTCCTGTTCAGTAAATGACATCTGTCAGAAGAAGAGGCGTGATCCTACGTAGGGATTTTCTGCCTTGTCAGCAGGGAGAGAGCAGGCCCTGCCTAGCTGGACCCTAGAGTGCAACCAGCTCTTCTCTTATCATTGCTAAGCACTCTCATTTTCTGTGTGGCTGCAACATGAAAAGGCCCCACATCTTTAATGAAACTGTTCAGGTTTCGGGTGAATATTTTGCCATTCCCAACTTTCCTTTTCTTCCCTGTTTGGCAAGCTGTGAAACTGAAGAAAAGAAATATAATCCTGAATGAGCTTTAAACAACGTTTATTTCTGAATGTCATGAAGTCAGCAGTAGTCAGGTGGCCACTTGGAGGCCACTCTCAGAGGATGTCCAGCTGGGCTTGGGAGTCCACTTAAACTATCGGGTCAGGCTACCAAAGTGGGCCCTGTGCCCACCGTCTGCTCTGTTCGCCCGTGACAGTTCTGTAGCTTGCTTTCCCATCAGGGACTCCTTTGCCTGGAAGGCAGACCGGGAAGCTCTCCCTTCAGCAGTAAGCGAGGGAAGCGTACAATTGGAAAAACTTGTCAAGTGGGAAAAACAACAGCATAAACCAAGCACTAACTCACCTGGCTGAAGTGTTGTGCTGACCAAGAAAAACCTTCTGAAAACATTCTCAAGTGCAGACCTTAAACTTTTTTTGTCAAACCACCTTTAAAATTAAAACCAGTAAGTCCATTAGAAGAAAATTTTGGCTCGGTCTGCTCTGTTTTTTCAGAGGCAGACAGAGTCCACAACAATAAACTTCATGTCAGCTGCGGGCTCAAAAAGCCACCGGTGATCCAGATGACATTTTTTTGTTTCCTGAAAGCTTTGTGTATGCCCAAGGATGTTGGGCTAAATTATTGCCTGAGGCAAGACTTTGGTAGGTGTCACTTGTAGAAACGTCCATCAGCTGGGTTTTTCCCATGTTTCCTCCTGTGCTGGAGTTTGCATGTCCCTTCTTCTTTGAAGGCAAGGGTGAGGATGCATGTCTTGTCCTTTCTTAGGATTCTGATTTAGTTCAAATAGGAAAAGAAGCAGGAGCTGGGCTGGACTGAGCGCTTCTACTAATATCAGCTTTGTGCATAGCAAGTGCATGAGTGACAAGTGCACAGGTGTACAGATCAGGACTGCAAAATATTTTTCCTAGGTCTTTTTCTTTGTACTCCAGCCAGATTCCGTACAGGGACACATGTATTTTATTGCTGATGCTATTTAGTAGGCTATATACAGGTCAGGGTCTTGAGGAACCTGAATGTTAAACTTGACTTTACCGCCGGTCTGCAGATGTTCTTAAATACTTCATCTTTTTTTCTTCTCATCTTGTGTCTGGTCCATAAATTTGTGGCAGAAATGTGTGAGTGAGTATTGCATCTGTCATGGTAGATCCTATTCCCTATTCAACCTACTATTTACAATTCCAGTGTTGGCTCCTGCATTTCAGCTATGCAGTACTGCAATATTTATCCTCAGCTGTAGGAACTAAAGCACTTCAATATTTTATCCCCTAAAAACCTGCATACTGCAGGTGTGGTGCATATTCTTAAGCATTAGAAGTCACTGGACATTTGGCTGGTTAATGCTTAAGAATGTGTACTGCACCTGGCCAATTTATTTTTTAAATGAAGATTTGGATCAAATAACACATTAGAAACAAAAGACTCTCTGTGTGTTTTTTTCAAACTGATTATCTCCCTTGATATTGCATTTTAAGAATTTACAAGCAAAACTACTCAGTCTGGAGGATCATAGCTTTGTATTTGATCTCAGACCATGCATTATTGATTTCCAGTGTGCAAAAAATATCTAAAATGTCTGCAATAGAAATGCAAAGAATAAAAATCCTTTGACTGCTTTTGAAATTAAAATCAATTTTATATGCATTATGTTGCAGGGAGTCGAAATTTGTGAAGTAGGTTAAGTAGTGGGAGGAATATTACAGAAAATGATTGCATTTCATTGTAAGATAAATTAGTAAAAAGCAAGGTATAATTAGTATAGAAATAAAATAAGTTCTGCAATTAAATATCTAAATACCCTAATGCAATGTTATTGCAAAGTGCTGAGAAACACGTAAAGCAAAGGTTAAGTCTGACCTATAACAACTACCTCCTGTGAACCCCTGACAGTAATTCTTCCTTTAGTTAGGGGACCATAGGTTGCCTCCCAGGTAACAGTGATAATAATCACAGCCTTTCAATCCCAATTTTAGTGTCTTTTTGGAGCCTTAATCCCAGGCTGAGAGGTGAGGGCACAGGGTGTTTACGTATTTGTAGTGGGCCAGGACTGGGCTGCCCTTCTGAGGCCAGGAAGGAAACCGTCTCTGTGTTTCTCTCTGCTGTCCTTGACTCAGGAGAGGAGGAGTTGTAGGGGGGCAGCAGGGAGGTTGCATGTTTGGAGTTCATCTCACCTGTACTTGACTAGAGTACCATTCAGGCTCTGAGCTACCTTTTGAGGCTGTCTTTGCAGCCAGTGGGTAGCGGCAAGCAGTTTGCTGCATCCCTGTGGTGGGGAGAGCCATGTCTCCCTGTGAGCTGTTGTGGAAGATCAAGCAACAGCCTCACAGGTCTGCCTACACCTGAGCAGCACGTCTAATGTCAGCGTCCCTCTCAGATCAGCAGCCTTGCTCTGGGGTGCTGCCCATGAAGCTTGGCTGTCCCGCATCTTCTGGACAAAACCATGAGTGCCTGGCCCTGCTTCCTAGGCAAGAGCCACCATTCTCAAAGGTGTGCGTACAGGTGCCTTGGGATGTGTGGGATTTCCCCAGAGACATGCGTAGGCTCTTTTTAATCTGGAAGGGTTTGCAGTTCTGGAAGAACCTGAGGATTTGTGTGTTTGTTTGTTTTCTTGAGAGCAACACCATATTTCTTTTTTTTTTCTTTTTCCTGGGAGCAGTTCTGGTTCATTTTGCTATTGCACAACACAGGATATTGCCGCTCTATCCTGGCTGTGTCTGAATGGAGTTCCCAGGGGAACCAATCTTCTCACTGTCTGATAAACACTACAGGCAACTTTCTAACACAAATCAGTGGTAATTTCCCTCCTTCTCCTCCTCTAACCCCCTCAAAGTGCCATCTCATGCAAGTTCATGTTTTGAGTTTCTCCTTATTTTCATTATGTGTTGGAGACAGAACACCTCTTGTCCTCTTTGGCTTGCAGGTTCTTACACCGGTAGGAGCAATAATGACTGGAGAGCTTTGATTCACTGTCAGTTACAGGCAGAGTTCTTTCACAGACCCAAAGAAAAGCAGACACTAGCATGAGGCTTCTCTTATTTGCTGCCTTATTCTTAGGTTCTGCTGCCAGCTCAGGCTGTTACAAAAGAAACTGTGTACTCTGGATTTTCCGCCTTCACAATATTTATTGGCAGTCTCACTGTCTTGTGAATATAGATAGCAGCCTGTCTAACGGACAGCTGAGCTTCTGCTGGGGTGTCTCCATACCCCCGGCACTAAAAAAGCCATCCTCAGCATTGTGTAGTTTGTAGGGATTTTTACTGTGTATTCTACTGGAAAATACCTAGTGGAAGAGATTCAGTTAGCAGAGGGTAAACAGTTACTCCATTGCCCTTGTAGAGACCATCTCTTGTCTCCATTAGATACAGAACTTAATCTGATACAATTGCTTTTTTCCATTATTTTCTTTCTGTTTTTCTCTTTAAAGAAATTATAGTAAAATTATGTGCTTGTTCCTTGTGTAGCTGATGCTGGTCTGACTTCTGAGCTTGTTCACTCATTTTTGAGAACCCTTATGATTTTCAAGGAGATCCAAGGATGCCCATGGTTTTCTCAGGGTTGCGGAATTGTCTGATTGGATTTGTATTGCACCAGATTCCACAAATGTGAGATTAGTCCCTCCCTCTTTGGTCTTCTTTCATGTGTTTTGTTCTGGTTTGTTTTTTTTTTCCCAGAACAAGCTGCACTTTACCCTCTCTTGCCTGATTCCACCAGTATAAGGGATGTTTTATTAGATTATTATTAGTAGTAGTAATAGTAGTAGCAGTAGATGTTTTTCTTTACTTTGACAAGGAGCAAGGCTGTTTTGTGTGGAGTGATTTTTGTGGTGGTTGCTGGTTGATCTTTTCGAGGGGAAAGTGAGATCTGCAGCTGTGTATAATTGACTATGTTGCATCTCATTTTCTTGTTTCCCAGGAGCAGCTAAGAGAAAGAAGCCACTGGCCTCAGTTAAGATAAAGAAAGAAAATAAAACTGTCTATACTAACAGGTAACTAATTTTACATGAAACTCTATTTTCCTTGTCTTAATGCAGTTAGCTTTCTTTAGCTTTCGGAGTTTATGACTATGTGAAATAACAAGATCATACATAGATTAGCATAATAGCAATTGCAACAATAGTGTTTTTTAATAGATCATTTAGTAGTGCTTTGATGTTTTAAACAATCCCTAATGGTGCAGCATTAGAAATGATTCTCTAAGTGCTCAGAAATGAAGCCTTAGAAAGAAAAAAAAAGTTGCTGTCATCGAAAAGGCACCTATTGATCCCTGTCACAGAACTGGGATGCTATCTCACCCTCTAGTTGTTCTGAATAAATAATGGCTTTGACATAATGCAGCACTGGACAGGTTAGAAATAGCAGCTAACCAGTGGGAGAGGCTGAGATATAGCAGCCGCTCAGCTAAAGTGAAACTAAGAACTGCTAGGGGTGGGGTCACCTTTTAGCTCAGTTTCTGCCACACGATCTAACCAGAGAGACATTTATTCGGAAAACGATCTGAGAGATTCTTACTGAAGAGGTTCTTGTAATCAAAGGAAAAGGAATCTGAGACTCTGTGGAAGTCCCCAAACAGACTGGACCCTGCAGATGTGCCAGAGGTCCTGGGGCTGGATTTACCGTAGCATAGCTCCAGTGACTGTGAAGGGGCTTCACTCCTTGTGCTGCAGCAGACCCAGAGGCTTTTTGGTACCCGCACTTGCCTTTCACAAACACTTCATCAGGATCTTTGCAATTTATTCCCCCTATTTCGGAGCAGGATGTGCCTCCCTGAGCTGTTAGCAAGGCAGTTAGAAGCACCATCTGGCAGAAGTATTTACTGATACAAGACCTGCTATCCTTCAGGGGCTTGCCCTTCACATCGTTTGATCTCTGCTGAAATCCTCCCAACAACGCCTGCTGATCAGCGCAGGCTGTGCAGTGCTGCCTTGCACGGAGGTCTCCGAGGGAGGTCATCTGAAGGCAGCATGCCAATTGTCCATGTGCGTAATGGGAGGTCCCCTGGCTTCTGGATCAGAAGTGGTCATGTTGGCACAGCATACACCCGAGATAATTAGGATTTGCTGAGAAGGTCTCCTTAGGGCAAGGGAATCACTGGCACAGCAACACAGCCTCTGTGTTTGTTTCTGCAGATGGCTCAGCCCAAGCAGGTCAGCCATGGCTGTGTGGTACTCCATCGCAAGGTACCACCATAACATAAGCCACAGGGCCCTGCAAATGCCCTGTAACCTCTGGAGAGGTGGTTTGTGTGGCGGTGAATGTCACCTTTTAGGACAAGCTTCGGACGTAATGTTAGAGGATTAAATACTGCAGTGTGCATTTTCAAGTCACTGCCAAGGTTACCATTTCACTCTGATCCATGTTCCAATTCTGAGTTCTCTGGTGGTCCCAGTGGAAAGCCTTTGGGCTCTTACTACAAGGCATGGTCCCTGATATTTTCCCGACACAGGCATGTAACAGAGTTGTTGCATCTGTCAGTAGTGGTGACCCTGCATGTCTCTGATGAGGCATGACAGTTTATGCGCTTCCCTTTGGAAGCAGAAGTATTGCTTTCTCTTAACAGAAGGATGAAGACATTGAGAGAACAGGCTTTAAAAGTACCAACCAACACAACAGGCCAGTTCCTTGAGGCACTTAAACAGGGTCTGTATGGTGGTCTGAACCACTTCCTCTGGCTTTACTCTGCATAAACTACCTTTATATCTCTCTGCCATACAGTCTGTAAGAGCTGCATGGAGATATTAACCACAGATGGCTCTTACCAGAACCAGGAAGGCTCGTGTATGCAGAGGTGCCAAGGTCCAGAAATACGAAACTAGTAAAATCCTGGTGCTAGGAATGGGATCTTGGGAGTGTGAATTTTAGTGGTGAATCAAAGCTGCTGCAAGACTGGTCAATTCCAAGAAAAGAAGAAAAAAATGGTTTGATTTTTAATCACTTACACGATCTTTCAACAAAACGGATGTGCCAGTGTCCTTTCATTATGTACTTGGACATGAACTTTCATGGAAGGTCTCCATAGTCCTTAAAAAACTGAGAGCCAAGAATTCAGATGAGTTACATCAAGACAGTTATAATGCTCAATGTGGAATCCTCTAAGAACACGAATATTCTATACTAGGAAGTTTAAAATTTAGATTTAAAAATTATACATGTATATTTTATACTGCTTTCATCACAAAAATGTGTCTCCTCAGCAGCAATCAAAGCCTTGGGAGATATGTCTGTAAGTCAATGTTGGGAATCATTTAAAGAAAAAGCCTCCAAATGTGATATTTATATCTTCACAGACTATCTTTAGATGACATTTGTCATGTTCTTGCACAATGTCTCCCAAACCCCCTCTTTCTGAAACAGCAATATTCCACACCACATTCTTAAACTTTGGGAAAACACGGAAAGCTCCTAAAATCATTTTCATTCTTTTCATAGAGCAATGACATCAATGCCAGTGAAATTAAGTTGAGCCATCTTGTGCTTCCTCAAAGACGCTTTTGGAATAGCTCTTTCACATCAGCTGCAACGCGCTTGGGCTGCCAGCCTTATTGTTTTCTGTGAGATGAGCAGAGGAGCGCACCACGCTTGGGATTTGCTGCGTGTAGAAATAATGTCTCCCTGCGTCACGGCATCTCTGTGGGGCGGCAGAGAGTGTGAATGAAATGACAGAAATGGTGAGTGAGACTCTGAAATCGTACGTAGGGCTGATACTGAGTCTGAGAATGGAGAGGGAGACACAGCGAGGAAATGCCAGAACTGACATAAGGGAGAGGGTGCTGCAGCTATGCGTGTATCAGGGGCGAGTGTGGTTTTTTTATAGAATGGGGGAGAAAACAGAGAAAAGCACATGCAATAATTCTGCACGGAAGGTATATTCCTGCTAGTGGAGAAGAGGGGAAAGAGTAAGCAAGTTTAAGAACCATCCACAACTGGAGATCAGCACAAGAGTGGGGAGAGAGCTGTTAATGAGTGCGTGGTTATCTCAGTAAAAGGTATTTGCTGGCCCTCAAAGCCACATATCCAGGATGGTCTGTGTAAGAGTCTTTCCTAATGGCAATGAGTCAGGGCTGCCAATGAAGATAAAGCAGAAGATAAAACATGGATGGGAGAGGGAGGAAGATAGGCAATACTGTGTAAGTGGGTTATTTAGAGGGATAAAAAAGTTTGTGAGGAAGGCCAGGGTCATCAGAAGAAATTTCACGCTTAGCTAGCCCAAGGCAGTCTGGGGTGTGTAAGGCCAAGAAGGTCCTACATGGGAGTGTTCAAGATACTGATAACACAGGAGAGGTGAAAGGATTCCACTTATTTCTATATCTTCTGCGTTTGGAAGAAGCATCATCAAATGCTGCCTACTCTGTTGGAAACCAAGGATAAATCAACTGGGATTTTCAATCAGCAGTCTAATTTGCTTCCACGATCTCAAAAGAAAGAAAGAAGCAACTCCTCCTTCCTCATTGCAAAAAAAAATTTATTTGCAATATAAAAAAATTCTATTAAAATATTTTTGAACATTGACGAAATATCTGAAGACTGAAAGCTGGCTATTAGTAGGAAAACAAGATGACCCAGAAAATTGTAGACCAGTTGACCTGACGTCACTCCTGAGCAAAATAATGGAAAAATTGATACATGATTCAATTAGTAGCTAAATAAAGGGCAGGAATATAATTAATGTCATAGTTTTATGCAAAATAGGAATTGTCAAACAATTTATTTCATTCCATCAGATTACAAGTTTGGTTGATGAAGGCAGCTATAGAGGTATAAGATTCTTTGTAATGATTTTGATCTTATACCGTTATCTTTCTGACACAGAAACACATGCTATTAACACTGAAATGTGTAGGCATTAAGAATTGTCTAGCTGACACAAGTAGTTTCTAAGGGAAGTTATCATAGATACGGGTTGTTTCAGTGTGTTTGATAAAATTTGATGTTTAGCCTATACTGTATCTTTCCCAATATCTGAAAGAAAATACAAACTCAATGAAAAATATGGTTAAAACAATGTCAGGCACAATGGCTGCAAAACTAGGGGCAAAAAACTGCTGTGCAAAAGGAGCAATCAGGATTATTCAGCAATCCATTTGAAGACAAATGCATTGGTACTGTTCAGTGCAAGGCTGTGCCTGTACGGACAGGGAACAGTGGCCTGACCTGAAAAGCGTGAGATTGCAGACTGGAAAGTAGTTTGGGGATCAGAGTGGATAAAACACCTGAAACATGAACATGCCACAGCAGGTGGATCTAATGTTGTCTTTGGAGGTATATGTGCAATGGAGAAATGAAGACTGGAAATGTGATGCGCTAAATTCAATACGGAAATACAGCATTTGTCCATGACTACGGGAAATGCTGCAGAAAAGAGATAATGGCATGGGAGTCAGGCGTGTGAGGAGACAGAGGAAAAACTGTCTTGAAATGGAGAAATCGGGCATTTCCTGTGTTGCAGTGTTTGGAAATTTTGTTTGAATTAGCTGCAGGTATAAATTTTAGAGAGGCTAAGCTCTGCTAGGTTGCTTTTTACAGGTCCTCATTCAGAAAGTGTGACCTTATTTCATTACAAAATAGTTCCTTCCCCCAGAAAAGAAGTGAAACATAATTGAGGTCTGACTGCTGATTTCCAAAAGGACCATTACTTTTGGCATTAATTCAGTTCATCTTGCCTGATAGTCTCTGTGCAGGTAAGCTTGTAGACCATTCAAGAGATCTCATTTGTCCCCTCCCCACAAGTGATATTAGAGCACAAGTACCAGTAGGGTGCTTTTGGTGTAGAAAAGAAAGGCATAGAGTGAACTTACAGTTAGAAGTCAGGTTGGAATTTGAGGCTAGAAGAGAAGTATATGTGTTTTTAACCATACTGGAACAAAACCGTGAAAGAAATGGTGTCTCTCGTGCTGTCTTTGGGTGTATACGGGAGGCTATTCTGGAAAAGGTGCTAAGAGTCAAAATAGTTTGGGGGCTCAGTATGAGGTGAACTGTGAAGTATTAAGCAGCTTGAGAGAGGCAGGAGATCTGGATAGAATGCCTGACCATGTTTAGTCTTCAATGTGTTAAATAAAGAGAACCTCATTGGCTGGTGAAACATGTAAGAAGCAGAAACACTAAGGTTCCCGACCAGGGGTAGTGCTGAAGGAGATGCCGTAATAGGTAAAGACATGCTTTTCTTACATCACGGAGATTGGAGTCGAGCAAGGATGTTTGGCTGTGTTACTTCTGCTTGATCACATTTTGGCGTTTGACATTGATCATGGCTCAGAGACCCACCATAAGGTTTGGGGGTATCAACCTCCTGGGAGGGCTTCACTTCCACCTACTGCGCAAAGAAAGATTTTTACCTACTTGCCCATGGCTGAATCTTATAAAAAGCGGGACTGTGGGAAGCTTTATCTGAAATACCATAGAAATATCCAGTGCTTGTCCTCACAAAAAACCTGTCAACTCTGCACTAGACTTTATAGTTGGTAGTTTATGGCCTAGTGTGGTTAAGTGTGCATAAATATTTTTGAGTCATTACCGTGCTACTCCAACACCTGCTGTGTTGTTTCTGTTTGGCATTGAACTGTCCCCTCTTACAGAAGGGATGTTAAGTCTATGTTTGAAAATATTTTTCACAGCAGCTTTAAAAAAAACCTTATAACAGGTTCACAAAATAAAGAATGTTGCCTTAAATTACCAAGAGTAATTCCTTCTGCTAACTAAGTGCAATGTCAGGCAACTGTCTTTACTGTTTCCTCATGTTATTCCCTTTGCCTTTGTCACTTAGGTACTAGTGACTCAGAATGGAAGCTTATAAAATATGAAGAAGAACATGCAAAATCTCTCAGAGAATAAACAGTATTATTTCCTGACAAAACTGCACACTGACAAGTATTGAGCAACAGCATGAAATGCAGTAGATATAGAAACCCTAAAAATGGAACTGACGTGATTGTGAGACTCCCACACAAACCAAGAGTACAGGAGATTCACAGGTAGGACTCAGTTAAACCCTCCTCAACCTTGCTACTCACAGATTATATCCCCAAGGAAAGGAAAGGAAAGGAAATGTTTTTTGACAGTGGTTAATGACATCACTTGGAGCTTCTTGATGCTAGCAGTCTTTTGCTTGTGGGAGCAGGGAGTGTATGGATTAACACTGAAGTGCCCAGACTCTCAGAGAAGTTATACTTCCATGTAGACACACAGAGCAGGATTGCTTAGGCACTTGCCTAATACCATACCTGTGTCTCAATCCTTTCTTTGTCTTGTTGTCCTCTTCTTTACTTCTTCTGTATGTTCATGAGGCTTTCACCTCTCTCTCCGTCCTCTGTCAGCATAGATTTATCTTTAAGCAAGATGTGGGTTTTCATTTTGCTGATAACTGTCTCCTACCTCCCTATTTTGAATCAATTGCTTTGTATTCTGCTTCCCCCCAAGTACCTCTCCATGCAGGCAGGCATTTTGTTTCTTCTTTGTGACATCTCCTTCTGTTGTGGAGTGCAACATGACCAAAATGGAATTTGAGGTATCCTCCATAAGAAGGATTCCCTTTCGATATGGATATTGGGGATGGCAGCAGTATGGTGTCTAATTCAGTGGCTTGAGAGAAGGATGTTAAACAACAGACCCCAAACTCCATGCCCCAAGCACCAAAACAGGCAGGTGTGAGAGCTTGATAAACTGAGAACTGCTTAAAACTGAGGAATGTGGTTTCATCTGTCTTTTCCTTTCTGCCTCTCTGGTATAGTAAGCAGGACAGCTTCTCACTGCCCTCTATTCTGGCAAGCACACCTGTTCTGGGGCTGGGATGTCTGTCTCACTAATGTTCTCACTCCCTTCTAATCACTTCACAAAACGCTGCACCCATTCTCTCTGTAGCTGCCCCTTTTACTGTCCCTAGTGTTTCTCCTCCGATTCCAGCTCTGTGGGCTCACACCTGACAAGAGTGAAGCTGGTGGCAAAGTACAGGGGCCATTCCCCCTCCTAATGTGCCAGCAGTAGTTAACATAGCATAGTTAACAGCAGATCAGTTCTCTGTCTGCAGGGGAGAAGGCAATTATTGCCCTGTACTCAGCACTGATGAGGTCTCCTTTTAGGAAATCAGAAACGAACTGGAGAGTCCACAGGAGGAAAAAAGAGCAATTAAAGGTGAGAAAGTCTGCAATCAGAAAATGTTGAACACGATTTCCCAAGAGAGAAAATGAAAGGATTAGATGATGCGTCTTAAACATGGCTTCCACTGCATTGGAACATATTTCTAAGGAGGTCGGTGAATAATTGTTCTCAGGCCGGTAGCGGATGGGGCAGGTAGTCTGCAGTGAGGTAGAACTGCCCTCACTTGCCTTATCACCCACAGCTGTAATGAGGTTGGAGATGCCCTGCAAGCTGGTATTGCAGGAGGACACGGATTTTCAGCAGGAGTTTCTTGGAGAGACAGTTGCTGCAGAACAGGTCAGGCTTCATCCTGTCAACAATGAGCAACCACCAAAATCATAGGTGCAGCCCAGCACCCATGCTTGGGCAAGCTGTAACCAAGTCTGACAGAGGAGCAACACCTTTCTGTCATGCTGTGGGAGCTTGTCACTGTGACAGTGCCACAGAGGCTGCTGGTGGGCTGGAGTATCCAAGGAGGTAGTGTCAAGGTAATGGTTGTTTTCTGACCGTGTCTGGGTCGTGTAGCCTGGATCTCATCGTGCAAAGTGGCAGGACTGTGGATTTCCACCCACATGCAAATTTAGTGAGCATACCTTACCCTTAAGTTTATTTGGAGAAAACCTCCTATCTTAAAACAGTGCCTGTACTGCAATTTAGGCATATGTCCAGTGTTTCATATAATGGAAGTAGAGGCGGTATTTTGACAGATTTGACACTGGCCTGGTCTAATAAATATGCCCTGATCTCACACTTGCTCTCTACTGCCAGCCTGGTCCTTTATCACCTCTCTAAACTCAGATTTGTCTGAGTAACTCCTTTTGAAGCCTCAGTACAGCTCGCCCTTCTCCAGCTCCAACAAGAATGACAAAATCTGCTTTCCTTCACTGCAGAAAGAATCCTCCTGTGCTTGTTAATAGGTCCCTGGAATAAATGGACACAGGGTAGGAAGCTGGAAGTCATCTTCACTGAGGAGCCCTGCCTTTGGAGACTTTCTGCAGAAGCAGTGTTTTTAATTGGATGAGGTTATGAACTTTAAGCAATCACACACTGCCCACAGCCAGTTAATCTGTCACACCTTTTCTGGTGAGATGATTATTAAGGCTCATTTGAGGACGGGTATGCACAGCTCTTGAAGATTCTCTGTGTGTATAATTTGTTTCACCATCAATTCCTCCACTGCTGTGGAGAATGCAGGGACTGCTCCTATCCTGCTATAACATCAGCAAGGAAGAGTCCTGCCCAGCTCTGCTTGCTTATTTCTGTGACTTCCAGAGCCCTGAGCACTTTTTGCCACGTGCGGAGGAAATGTTGCTGTCACACGTGTCACGTTATGCCGTATATTGAAGCAAAGCCCCATTACTTAACTCCTTGCAAAGGGAAAGAGCAGTAAAATCTGAGACAGAGAGTGAAAGAGCGCACTGACCTTCTGCCATATTCATTACCAGCAAAGCTGAAAGAGCTGTTGATGATCATAGTGTGGCCACTGCGTGGCCCCATGCTAGCCATATAAGATTATTTGGTTGCACCCTGCCTAATTCAGATCACTCCTGCAATTAAAAGTAACAGAGAAAGCACAATGACCTTTATAGGCCAGCAGCATTCCTGGTAAAATTAACTCCATTTTTAGATTTCAGCAGGAGGAGTGCTGAAACTGACCTTGCACATGAAATGAAGCTGAATCCAGGATCAAGTTTCCTGATCTGTCTTGGCCAAAGGGTCCAGTCTTTTATCCTCTGTCTTTTTCCAGATAGTATGGACATATTATGGAGGGATTTGTGAACTCTTTTTTTTTCTCTCCTATGGATCCTACTGCATCTTGGGGGGGGCTTATTTGGTAAAATCTTCCTTTGTTGATGGCAAACAAAGCGTAAATCTTAGCATCCAGGAAACTTGTGGAAAAAGGCTGGTAAATGTTTCCATATGGTTTCATATGTTCTCATCATACATAATGATAACTGTAAATGTAACAAATGTAACATGTAGGGAATGTTATCACTTCAGGTGGTCAGAAACAAGTCTTGGTTCTTTGTGAATATTGGGACGGTTGCAAGACAAGAGACTCCTGAATAA